>Ga0315294_10006332_pt1 | contig 12980 bp, 11 predicted proteins | sample YL17G13_40_MG_FD_203626 | JGI IMG/M metagenome (GOLD analysis project Ga0315294, IMG submission 203626) | Sediment microbial communities from Yellowstone Lake, YNP, Wyoming, USA - YL17G13_40 | ecosystem: Environmental > Aquatic > Freshwater > Lake > Sediment | place: USA: Wyoming | collected... | reverse complement strand
TGATACTTCTCGCGCCTGCGCCGCAGGGTGGCGGTCAGGTTCTCCGCCTTGGGAAGGAAATCGAGTTCACAGAGCGCCCCTCCCTCGCTGGGAAGCCAGTGGGCGGTCAGGATGGCATTTGACGCTCTTATCTCGCTATTCCCGTCCCTGTCGAAGTCCTCTATCTGCGCGCTCCCAGGTGGGAGAGCCTTCCCGACCGTTCTTTCCGCCGCCAGCAGATGCTGATAGACGGCCCTTCGCAAGGGCGGCAGGTAGAGTCCGCCGAAAACGCCGTGCCAATAGGCGCAGTTGCACTGGGCCTGCCAGAGATCCCTTTGGGCCTCCTTCAGGGCCTGCAGGCTGACCCGGCCAGTGAGCAAAGCCTCAACATCTTCCACCTGGCGGGCGTACCCGGCCACCTTCTCGCTCACCGAGAGCATCCTTTCGTGCATCCAATTGCTCTCTTGGTAGCGGATAAAGAAGTTGCGAAAATCCCCTCCGCTCCACTCCATCATCTCGCCGTAGGAGCCTGCCGGGACGTGGGCCCTCCCCAAAGGCTCATTCTGGGCAAAGTAGTCCCGCAGCGTTACCGGGCGCACCCGGTCTCCTGCCCCCCGCAGCAGATCAGCGAAGCCCTCCAGCCACCCCTCCTCATACACCCACTTGTGGGTTCCCGGCCAGGCTCCCAGTTTCTCTCCATCGTCGCCCCACACCACAAGCCGGCCGGGGCTTTCCTCGGACCAACTGAGGAGGGTCTCCACGACCTTCTCCGGCAGTTCAAAAGGGATGGCGCGCCGGATGGCCTGATTGATGGGGAAGATGTGAAGTGGCCTTTCGACGTTCTCGACGATGAAAAAGCCCCGCGAAGACCTCTCTTCGATGCCGCCCTTGACGAGGTTTTCACTGTCAATGAGGGTGTAATCCACCTCGCAAGAACTTATGGCCGAGGCCAGGTGAGGCTCCCATACCCTTTCCGCCAACCAGAACCCCCTCGGAGAATAATCGAAGCGGTCGAGCAGCCTGCGGCTCAGTTCCCGGGTCTGAGCGATCAAATCCCGCTCCGGAATCAGAGCGGCTATCGGCTCATAAGAGGCGCCGGTGAGCAGTTCCACCTGTCCCTGCCGAACCAAGGCCGCCAGGCGGTCGAGGAATTCAGGCTTCCTCTCCTCCAGGAAATCCAGGAGCGACCCGCTGTAATGCAGAACACAAGGGAAGTCCGGATTCCTCTCGAGAAATGTGATAAAGGGTTCGTAGGCCTTCTCGAAAGCCTCCTCGATGACCCAGGGGAGATTACCCACGGGCTGGTGGTTATGAACGACGAAACTGAAGTATAGAGGTTTAGCCATAGGGGTTTCGCCCCGTGAGGTCGCAGCCCTGCCCATCAGAGGCCGCGACTTCCGCCCCATTTTCCCACTTTTGGCCAGGCTTGAAAAGCGGGGGAGAGGGACGGGACAGTTACCTATGTCCCCAGGGACATAGGTAACTGTCCCCTTCGGCATCCTTGGAGGCGCGGCCAGCCACGGCGGGGCGCCCCTACCGTCTTGCGGATCAGTGTTCGCTGGGTGCTAATTAGAAAGGCGGGGACCAGGATGGATAGCGGCCCCCGGACACGTTGTTCGTGAACAGGGTCTGGTTCTTTCCATCCGAGTTCATGATGTAGATCGCCGGGACGTCGCCCTCGCGCAAGGAATAGAAGGCGATCTTGCTTCCGTCCGGCGACCAGGCGGGGCAGTAGTCCGCCTTAGGGTTGCTGGTCAGGCGGGTCTGGTTGGTCCCATCGGAGTTCATGACGTAGATCTCGAGGTTGCCGTCTCCGTCGGAGACGAAGGCGATCTTGCTTCCATCGGGGGACCAGCAGGGATTCGAGTCCCAGGCCGGGCTGTTGGTGAGGTTTGTCAGGTTAGTCCCATCCGAGTTTATTGCACAGACCTCATAGTTGTCGTCTCGGTCTGAGATGAAGACTATCTTGCTTCCATTCGGTGACCAGGAGGGGTACCCGTCGGATGCCGGGTCCTTGGTGAGGCAGGTCTGGTCCGTTCCATCGGAGCTCATGACGTAGATCTCATCGTTCCCGTCGCGGTCGGAGGTGAAGACAATCTTGCTGCCATCCGGCGACCAGGACGGCTCGTAGTCGTTCGCCGGATTGTTGGTGAGGCGAATCTGGTTTGTGCCGTCGGAGTTCATCACGTAGATCTGCGGGTACCCGTGGTGGCGAAAGGAACTGAACGCTATCAGCACGGGTGTGCGGGCGCGTGGGGGTTGGCCTCCGGCGCTTCCGTGCCCGCCCCGACACCCGGGCAGGGTTGCCAGGAACAGGGCCAATAGAGCCAAATACGGCCTTGTCATCTCGGTCCCTTCCTTTGGTAGGTCTGCTGCCCCTGGCTTCAATGTTGTCAGGGGGACGGGCGGATGTCAGGAGGCCGCCGCCCCGCTTCCGGCGCCGGCTCTATCTCTGCATGCTGTTCGGAAGATGCCCTGGACCGGCCACATTGGTTGACGCCCGTCGCTTGCCTGTGATATGATGCATGTTCGAGGTTAAGAGATGTACGCAATCGTGGAGACTGGCGGAAAACAGTATAAGGTGGCCGAGAAGAACGTCCTGGACGTGGAGAGGCTGGCGGCCAAGCAAGGGGACAGCGTTTCCCTTTCGCGGGTGATGATGCTGAGCCGCGAGGGGGAGGTGCTGGTTGGACAGCCCGTGGTGGAGGGGGCGGAGGTGAAGGCGAGGGTGGTCGGCCAATTTCGCTCCGCCAAGATCAAGGGAATGAAGTTCAAGCCCAAGGACAATTACTGCAGAAGGTTTGGGCATCGCCAGAACGTCACCAGGATAAGGGTAGAGGAGATCAAGTGGCCGGAGAAGGAGTTGAAGGCTGATGGCTCATAAGAAGGGAATGGGAAGTTCGCGCAATGGGCGTGACAGCGCCGGCCGGAGGCTCGGAGTCAAGGTCTTTGCTGGGGAGATGGTGAGCGGGGGGTCAATCCTCGTTCGTCAGCGCGGCACCAGGATCATCCCCGGCCAGAACGTGGGCAAGGGCAGCGACGATACCCTGTTTGCGATGACGGCGGGAAAGGTTGAATACCGCACCGCTGCGGGCAGAAAGACCGTCAGTATTCTCCCCGCCTAGCCACTTTGCACTTTTCCTTTGTTGACGAAGTCGTCCTGGAGGTAAAGGCTGGTAACGGGGGGGAAGGGATTAACACCTTCAGGCAGGAGAGGGGGCAACTCTGGGGTGGCCCCGACGGCGGGCACGGAGGCAAAGGCGGCGACGTCCTGTTCCTCAGCCAGGGAAGACTCAACACTCTTTTCCACTTTCGGGGCGAGAAAGTCCTGCGCGCACGGGATGGAGAGCCGGGAGGGCGAAATCAGCGGAAGGGCGCGGAGGGGAAGGAACTCGTCCTGAAGGTTCCGGTCGGCACGCTTCTATACGACGTGAAGAATGACCGGCTGATCGCCGATCTGGCCGAGGAAGGCCAATCCATCATCGTTGCCCGGGGCGGCAGGGGCGGGAGAGGTAACGCCCGCTTCGCTACGCCCAGCCGAAAGGCGCCGAGGTTGCGCGAACTGGGGGCGCCCGGCGAGTCCCTGCGGGTGAGACTAGAACTGAGGCTCCTGGCGGACGTCGGGCTCGTAGGGCTTCCCAACGCGGGCAAATCCACTTTGCTTTCGCGCATTTCTCATGCCAGGCCGAAGGTGGCCGACTATCCCTTCACCACGTTGTCACCGGTTCTGGGAGTTGTTGAGACGGAGGAGGGCGGATTTGTCGTTGCCGACCTTCCGGGCCTGATCGAAGGCGCGAGCACTGGCGCAGGGCTGGGGCACGACTTTCTTCGCCACGTGGGCCGGGCCAGGAGCTTGGTTTACGTGGTGGACGCTTCTTCTCAGAACCCGCGCCATGACTTCCGGACGGTGCGAGAGGAAATACTGGCGTTTTCCCCCCATCTGGAACATTTGGAGCAGGTTATTGCGCTCAATAAGATTGATTTGATGGACACGGGAACCATCCACGACACTGTTGCCGACCTTGAAAAGGAAGGGCTGAAGGTCTTTCCGGTCAGCGCGCTCACTGGCCAAGACCTGGACCATCTTGTCGCACACCTCAGCCATCTGACGGAGGGTTCAGTTCGTGTCCAGGGAAAGGGGACGGAATACGAGGGCACACCGGCGATCTACCACAAGCCGGTAGTGCCGCTGACGGTGAAGGCCCAAGTCGCTTCCGCTGATTCCGGGCAGGATGCCTTCGTCGTGACGGGGACGAGGGTCGAGCGATGGGCGGCGATGGCGGATTTGGAGGAGGAAGAGGGGGTCGAGTACCTGCACCGAAAACTGACCGCGGCCGGCGTCATCAAGCGGCTGGAGGAACTGGGAGCGAAAGAGGGCGACACGGTGGCGATCGGGGCGACGGAGTTCACCTTCGTGCCGGAAAAGCACTTCCGTCCGCGCGATGCAAGGCCTTCCAGGGTGAGGCGATAGTCATCGTCGAGGGATGACATGGTGAAGTCGGGACCAAAGGGGAAGAAGCCGAATCGGGTCGTGGTGAAAGTTGGCACTTCTACGCTCGTGGGTCAGCAGGATGGCCTGGACGAGGTCTATATTCGCGATTTGGCATCCCAGATCGCAGCCATGATGAGCGATGGGATTGCTGTGGCGCTCGTCTCCTCAGGAGCGATTCGCGCGGGGTTAGCCAGTTTGGGACGGCGCCGATGGCCGAGAGTCATCCCCATCAGCCAAGCGGCGGCTGCCATCGGACAGAACTTGCTGATGCAGATTTATGGGCGAGCCTTCGGCGAGCACGGGGTCTTGACCGCCCAGATTCTCCTGACCCGGGATGATATGACCGACCGGGACCGTTACGTCAACGCAAAGAACACCTTCGAGAGACTGTTCTCCTTCCGGGTGCTGCCCATCGTGAACGAGAACGATAGCGTGGCGGTGGAGGAGATAACCTTTGGGGACAACGACGCCCTGGCGGCTATGGTGGCCTCCTTGATTGACGCGGAATTGCTGATCCTGCTGACGGACGTGGATGGCCTCCACGAGCGGGCAGGGGATGGCAAGATCATATCCCTGGTGGAGAGGATAGATGAGGCAGTGGAACGACTGGCTGAACCTGAGGAAGGCGCCTTGGGCACCGGAGGGATGGCAAGCAAGTTGCGGGCGGCGAAGATGGCCACCAGATGTGGCATTGAAACCGTCATAGCCAACGGACGACGCCCGGGGGTTCTGCGGGAGGTGACCGGCGGAAGGAAGACAGGGACGCGTTTTCTTGGCCATCCGGCTGGGCTGGCGGGGCGCAAGCGCTGGCTGGCCTTTGGAACGGAGGTCAAGGGGAAAGTCATAGTAAACGAGGGGGCCAGAAACCGCATAGTCCGGGACGGGAAGAGTCTGCTGCCCGTCGGGGTGATAGGCGTGGAGGGGAGTTTCGAGGTGGGAGAGATGGTCGCCCTTCTGACAGCGGGAGCAAAAGAGTTTGCGCGGGGAGTAAGCAACTACGGGGCGGCGGAATTAGCGCGGATAAAGGGGCTGAGATCGGATGAAATAACGGCTTTGGGGGGGATGAAGGCGTCGGAGGTCGTCCACCGGGACAATATGGTGGTGGAGGTTTAACCGGCCAGCGAAAGGTGAACAATGGGGAAAGAAACTGCATTGCGTGGCGATGAAAAGTTGCTCTCCCAGATAAGGGAGGAGGTCACGGCGAAGGCGAGGGCGGCAAAGGAAGCCAGCCGCCTCCTGGGGAGCATCCGGACTTCCCTGAAGAACCTTGCCCTGGCCAAGATCGCCGAGAGATTGCGGGCCAACTCAGGGGAGATCCTCGCGGCCAACGAGAAAGATCTCGCGGCTGGGAGGAAATCGGGGCTGTCAAAGACCTTGTTGGACCGCCTGGCTTTGAGCTCGAAGCGGCTGGAGGAGATGGTGAGGGGGGTCAAGCAAGTGGAGGAACTGGCCGACCCGGTGGGAGAAGTCATGGCCGGGTGGCGGCGCCCCAACGGCCTTTTGATAACGAAGGTGAGGGTGCCTTTCGGGGTTATCGGGATCATCTACGAGGCCAGGCCGAACGTCACGGTTGATGCAGCCGCCCTTTGTCTGAAAAGTGGGAATGCGGTGGTCTTGCGGGGAGGCAAGGAGGCGATAAACTCCAACAAGGCCCTGGTGGCGGCGATGAGGGGGGGGCTGGAAGAGGCGGGGCTGTCGCCGGATTGTATCGAACTAATCGAGAGCACGGACCGAGCGAGCGCGCGAGAATTGATGCAGTTAACGGAGTTGGTGGACCTCCTGGTTCCTCGAGGTGGAGCGGGACTGATTCGCACAGTCGTCGAAACGGCGAAGGTGCCGGTCATCGAGACCGGCGTGGGCAACTGCCACGTCTACGTGGATAGGTCAGCGGACTTGGAAATGGCGAGGCGGATAGTAGTGAACGCGAAATGCCAGCGGCCATCGGTTTGCAACGCAGCGGAGACGCTCCTGGTGGATGAGGCTGTGGCGGAGGATTTTCTGCCGGTTTGCCTGGCGGAACTGGTAGGCAAGGGGGTAGAGATAAGGGGTTGCGGGAGGACGAGGACGATCTTTCCCGCGGCGAAAGAGGCGACCGAAGAGGATTGGGGCGAGGAATTCCTGGCTCTTATCCTTGCGGTCAAGGTGGTAGCCGGGCTGGAGGAGGCGATTCGCCACATCAACAAGTACGGCAGCAAACATTCCGAGGCCATCGTGACAAACGACCACTCTCACGCGCAGCGGTTCAAGGAGGACGTGGATGCGGCGGCGGTGTTCGTGAACGCCTCGACGCGCTTTACCGACGGATACGAATTCGGATTTGGGGCAGAAATAGGGATAAGCACGCAGAAACTGCACGCCCGCGGCCCGATGGGTCTGGCGGAGTTAACGACCATGAAGTATCTGGTGGAGGGGGCGGGCCAAATCCGGGAATGAGCGGATCACGCCTCGGCATCATGGGGGGCACCTTCGATCCCATCCACTACGGGCACTTGCGGGCAGCGGAGTGGGCCAGGGAGAAGTTTGGTCTGGCGGAGGTGGTTTTCGTGCCTTGTGGCACTCCTCCCCATAGGCCGGAGGGTGCCGTCGCCCCGGCCGAGGACAGATTCCGGATGACGGTGCTGGCAACTGAGGGAAATCCTCACTTCTCGGTTTCGCGGCGGGAAGTGGAGCGTCCCGGGCCCTCTTACAGCGTTGACACGGTGCGGGAGTTCAGGCAGGAGCAAGGCGAGGAGACGGATCTCTACTTCATCACCGGTGTGGATTCCGTCCTGGAATTGCTCACCTGGCGGGAGCCGGACAATCTTCTGGCCCTTTGCCAGTTCATAGCGGTAATGAGACCCGGATTTCATCCGCGCCAGTTGAAGGCAAAACTGGGGCCGGAGCGCGTCAAACGGATACATCTGCTTCCGATGGGCGGAGTCTTGGTCTCTTCGACGGAGATCAGGGATCGGGTGCGCCACGGCTTCTCGGTGAGGTATTTGACGCCTGAGCCGGTCCGCGCATACATAGAAGAGCAGGAGTTGTATCTGAACCAGCCGGAGGGGCCGGCGGGTTGAACTGGAGAGAAATGACCGGATTCAGGAAGGGCATCACGCGCCTGGAGGCGATAGTCTGGCTGCTGTGTGCGGTGATCATCGGGACGACGCTTTTCAGCCTTTACAGGTTCAGCCAGAGCAGCGGAAGCACTTTTGGCGAGAAAGTCCTGGACATGTTCACGCCCAGGGGCATTCCCTTCAGTCGGGATCTGACAACCATACTTTTGATGGGAGTGGACGAGAGGCAAAAGGATGCAGGCAGAGCGGACACGATGATCCTGGTCTATGTGAACGTTCGGGATCACAAGTTGGCGATGTATTCCATTCCCAGGGATACCTGGTGGTTCCTGCGCGGAAAAGAAGAGACCAAGATGGCCCACTTCTACTCCCTGGGAAGGGTGCGAACGGTGGTCACGGGGGTGGAGAGCCTTCTGGGTGAGAACATAGACTACTATGTCAAGGTGAACTTCAACGGCATCCAGAAGATCGTGAATGCGATGGGCGGGGTCGAGATAAACGTGGAAGAGCGGATGAAGTATAAGGATGAGGCGGGCAAGTTGTTCATAGATTTGCAGCCGGGCAGGCAGCGGCTGAACGGCTATCAGGCCATGTGTTACGTGCGGTTCCGAGCCGACAAGAGTTCGGATTACGGCCGAATGCGGCGGCAGAAAGAGTTTCTCCTGGCGGCCTACCGGGAGTTGCACGCCAACCACAGCCTGGCAGAGATAGCCAACATAGCCGTCCAGGCGTGGCGGAATGTGGACACCGACCTGTCCCGGTCTCAGGTTTTGTGGCTGGCGCAGCGGATGGAGGACGTTGATTTGAATGACGTCAAACTGGAATCCGTGCCCTCGACAGAGGGGCAGCGGAATGGGATGTCCGTCCTCTTGCCGAAGGTGGAGGAGGCCAGAAGGATAGCCCAGGAGCTTCGGCTGCGCACCGCCACCGGATTCGTCCTGGACAGGCAGCGGGCGAAGGTGCAGGTCTTGAATGGGACCAAGGTGAAGGGGGCGGTTGTTTCGGTGGCGAACACCGTGAAGGCGTTAGGATACAACGTTGTCTACGGCGGGAACGCCTCCTCGAATCAAAACGCCTCCTCGAATAAATATTTGACGAGCAAGATATTCGCCACCCCGGAGGCAAAGGGTCTGGCCGAGGAGATGGGGAAGGAACTCGGCATCAGCAAGGTCTATCGGAAGGAGGGCCACAGTCTGACCGACCCGGACATCTATCTCATCGTGGGGGAGGATCTGGCGGCCGCCCAGCCTCCGAGCGCCGGCGCTCGGAGTTCAAGCCCGGGCAGTGCCTCGTCCCCGGCGCAGGCGAGGGGGTAGTTGGAAGTAGCCAAGAGAAAATCCTCCCGGATGAGGGCGGACTGGCCCAGGGCTGAGGTGAAGCGGGTGGGAGCGGTATGCGAAGTGCTGGCGCAGGGGAAGGCAAGTTACATAACCGTGCTCCGGATTGGGGAACTCACCACCCTCACCGACTACCTGATAATCTGTTCGGGTGCGACGAAGATACAGGTTAGGGCCATCGCTGAGAGGCTCAGGACAAAGATGAAAGAGCAAGGGGCTACCCTTCTCAACCTGGAGGGCTATAAGGAAGGATTATGGGTAGTGGGTGATCTAGGTGATATCATGGTGCACATCTTCGAGGAAGAGACCAGGGAGTTTTACTCGCTGGAGAGGCTCTGGGGAGACGCTCCCCAATACCATTTCGAGGGGTGATTGGGCGGCCGAAGGCCCGAACTGCCATGGAAAGAGAGAGCCAGTTGGAAGAGGAAGAACGCCGGGATAGGGTGAACCGGCTGCTTTCCAGCGTCACCCTGCTGAGGATGCGGGGGGACCTGAAGGGGGCGCTGGAACGCTGTGGCGAGGCGCTCAAGGTGGATCCATCCTCCTCCTTCGCCCTTGAGGCGCAGGGGGACCTGCTCTCCGAACTGGGAAACCACCAGGAGGCGCAGGAGGCTTACCGCCTGGCCCTGCAAGCAAGTCCGGGGAGGGTGGACTTGGAGGAGAAAATAGGTCTGGCTGCCCTGCGGCTGTCGGATAAGGAAGAGCTCTCGCAGGTGCAGGAAGAACTTGCCGCTGAGGCGGGAGCGCACCGGCAGAAGCGGAAGACGGTGCCCGGCGCGGTCATCTGGTCAACTCTACTCTGTGGAGGGGGACACATCTACCTGGGCGACTACTACCGTGGCTTCGTCCTATTCTCGATTTTCCTCATTGCGCTCCTCTATGTCCTTGCGGGATTCCTGACCGCCTACCACAACACGGGAAGGTTGGGTGCGATCTTGTGGGAACTGAGGACGCACCCCGCTGGAACCCGTGTCGCGTTCAGCATGGCAGCCGCGCTCCTGGTCGCAGTCTATCTTTACAGCATCCTGGACGCCCTGCGGAAGGCCAGGGGCATGTTGCTGCTGCCTTTTCGTCCGCAAGCAGGCCCGCCCCACGACCCCGGTGCTCCCCCCAGTGCGTGAAACCATTTCGCGCCGTCGCCATCCGCCTTCGCGAGAGCGCCGCAGCTACGGCGGAAGTGCTGGCAGCTATGGCGCGTCGGCGACTACAAATCCCGTCGGTGCCCTCGGACGTTATCCTGTAGGGGAGGGACTTGTGCCCTCCCTCTTCATGAGTAATCAGGGCTAAACGTCTGCCCCCACCCGGAAAACTGGGGAGTCTTGTTTGGTGAGTGAAAGCGCCCCTGGCAAGGTTCCCGTCAAGAGGTCGGCGCCAGCCGCCCCGAATGCCCGCCTTGTAACTCTGTCCGGGGTCGGCCCAAAGAGGGAGGAGATGTTGAACGAGGCCGGCCTCGAGACCCTCCTTGACCTGCTATATTTCTTCCCCCTTCGCTACGACGACCGGAGGCAACTGCAGCCAGTCGGCTCGTTGGCCGACGGCGAGAGGGCGTGCGTAAAGGTGAAGGTGACCTCTGCGGGACACCTGCATCGCCGCCGAAGGCTGACCTTCGTCAAGGTGCGAGCCTCCGCCGTGGTTCGACAGGCTCACCACCCTGAGCAACGTCGAAGGGAGGACGGCGCACTGCACCTGGTCTGGTTCAATCAGCCATACATGGCCGGTCGTTTCGACCCGGGCCAGGAATTGCTGGTCACCGGGCGGGTGAGAAAGCGAGGGAGAGATACCTCGCTGGTGGTTGAGAACTGGCAGGTGGCGGAGCCGCAAGCGGAACCACTCCAGGTGGGGCGCATCGTGCCGATCTACCCGCTGGTAAAGGGGCTTGAGAGGATAGGCCAGACGACGCTCCGGCGCTGGATTCGTCAGGCGGTGGAGCTTTGCGCAGGGCTGATAAGCGACCGGCTGCCGGAGGAGATGCGGGAGCGGTTGGCCCTCGAGCATCTTCCTCAAGCGCTCAAAGATATTCACCTTCCCGATGATCCGGATGCTGCTGACCGGGCGCGCCGCCGGCTGGCATTTGAAGAACTGTTCTTCTTGCAGTTGTCCTTCTTGCAGAGGGCGATGGAGAACCGGAGGGCGTCGGCTCCACGAATACCAGGCGGGTTTGCCTCAGCGCTGGAGATGGCTGAAGTGCTTCCTTTCCGTCTCACCTCAGCCCAGCGGCGCTCGCTCGAAGAGATCTGCCAGGATCTGGCCTCGGGCCAGCCGATGAACAGGCTGCTGCAGGGCGACGTCGGCAGTGGGAAGACGTTGGTGGCGGCGCTGGCTGGGGCGGCGGTGGTTAAGAATGGCTTCCAGGTGGCGTTCATGGCTCCGACGGAGGTGCTGGCCATCCAGCACTTCCGAGTGCTCTCCGATTTTCTGGGTGAGTGGGGTATAGAGGTTGACTTGCTGATCGGCTCCCTCGACGGAACGGAAAAGGAGAGCGTGCGAGGTAGCCTGGAGAGTGGCAAGCCCATGCTGGTGGTGGGGACGCATGCGCTCATCCAGGAGGCGGTGGAGTTTGCCCGGCTCGGGCTGGCGGTAATTGACGAGCAGCATCGCTTCGGCGTCTCCCAGCGGGCCACTTTGAGGCAGAAGGGAAGTCCGCCCAAGCCTGGGCGGACCGAGGCCTGCCACATCCTGGTGATGACCGCCACCCCCATCCCGAGGACGCTCACCCTGGCCTTTTACGGCGATCTGGACGTCTCCCTGATAGACGAGATGCCGCCCGGACGAACGGCAGTGCGCACTTGCCTGATGTCCCGGGAAAAGGCCCACCAGGAACTGGCGCAGCACCTCACGGCGGGAGGGCAGGCCTATGTGGTGTGCCCGGCAATCGAAGCCTCGGAGCCGGAGATGATGGAGAACTCCTTGCTGCCGGGCTTTGGCCCCGGGGTCGCAGCGGAATGGCCGGAGGAGCCGCTCACCTCGGTGCTGCCCCTGGCGGAGAAGTTGAAGGCTGGGCCTCTGGCGTCCTACGAGGTAGAAACCCTCCACGGCCGGATGAGCCGCGAGGAGAAAGAGGAGAAGATAACCCGTTTTCGGGCGGGCAGCGTCCAGGCCCTCATCGCTACGACCGTCATAGAGGTCGGGATGGACGTTCCGAACGCGACGATGATGGTGATCGAGGATGCGGAACGGTTCGGACTGGCCCAACTCCATCAACTACGCGGCAGAGTGGGACGCGGAGAGGCGGCCTCCGTCTGCCTCCTGGTGGCAAGTTCCCCGCGGTCGCAGTATGCCAGGCGGCTGCGCATCCTCCTGGAGACGAACGACGGCTTTCGCATCGCGGAGGAGGATCTCCGGCTGCGTGGGCCGGGAGAGTTCTACGGCTTCCGCCAGCACGGAATGCCCGAGTTGAGGGCAGCGAGCCTGGTCACCGACCTACACATTTTGGTGCTGGCTCGTGAAGAGGCGCGGAAGCTGCTGGAAAAAGACCCCACCCTCTCTGAGCCGGAACATATCCCCCTCCGTCCAGTCGAGACGGCGATCTCACCTCTGGTTGACCACGCCTGAGACAGGAGCGCGGCCCTGAGTTGCCCCAGAGCCGCCAAGTAGCGCAGGGCTTGCCTACTCCGCCGAAGTATCTTCGGCTAGCCCACTTCGCCGTAGTAGCCCTTGGCTACGTAGGCTGAACGAAGGCCGGATAGCCCTGCCCAGGCAGACCTCAAGGCTTCGCCGTGAGGGCAGCCGAACGGTCTGCGCTACATGTGATCCCTTCCCTGTCGAGGGGACGGAGAGCAGGTAGGGGCATAGCATGCTATGCCCCTACCTGCTCGCAATGACGGTTAGCCTACGCCTGGGCCTGCCTGGTTGAGCTCCTTTTGCTCCACGGATTCTTGTCATGCGGAGCCGTGTGGAGTAACTAATGTAAAGGCCAACGGAAGAAAAGCGAACTATGCGCATAATCGCAGGCATTGCAAAGGGCACCCCGCTCAAGGGCAGGAGGACGAAGTATCTCCGCCCGACCTCGGATATGGTGAGAGAGGGGCTGTTCAACATGCTGGGGAATCGAATCCCAGGCTCATCGTTTCTCGACCTATACGCTGGAACCGGCGCGGTGGGGATTGAGGCGCTGAGCCG
>Ga0315294_10006331_pt1 | contig 12980 bp, 12 predicted proteins | sample YL17G13_40_MG_FD_203626 | JGI IMG/M metagenome (GOLD analysis project Ga0315294, IMG submission 203626) | Sediment microbial communities from Yellowstone Lake, YNP, Wyoming, USA - YL17G13_40 | ecosystem: Environmental > Aquatic > Freshwater > Lake > Sediment | place: USA: Wyoming | collected... | reverse complement strand
GGTTCTGAGAGACTTAGATTTGGAAGTCATGGGCGGAGAATTCATAGTTATCAGCGGTCCATCAGGCTCGGGGAAAACTACTCTTCTCAACATCATAGGCGGAATAGACAGACCGACGAGCGGAAGCGTTTTCGTCTTTGATGATGACTTGGGAACGAAGGACGAAGACTTCCTGGCCGGTTTCAGATGTACAAAGGTTGGCCATGTTTTTCAGTCCTATAATCTCGTTTCCACACTCACAGTGGCCGAGAATGTCGCGTTTCCAATGGAATGGCTTAGAAAACCTGAGGATCAAATAAAAGACCACGTCCATGAATTACTGGAACTTGTCGGCCTCCGTCAGAGGTCGGAGCATTTCCCCTTTCAGCTGAGCGGGGGCGAGCAACAACGGGTAGCCTTTGCTCGAGCACTTGCCAACGATCCGCCGCTACTTCTTGCTGATGAACCAACAGGCAACTTGGACAAAAAGACCGGCGCAAAGATTGCGCAGATCTTGGATACCCTGAAGAGCCGAGGAAAAACCGTTCTTGCGGTTAGCCATGACTCTGAAATCAACAAGCTCGGCGACCGGAAATTGTGGTTGGAAGACGGAAAGCTGATGACGCAAGATGAGTAGCACTTCTTTCTCATTCAACGACTTGCTACGCAGAAAGTCTCAGACAGCACTGGTCGTCCTTGGTCTGTCATTGTCCGTTGGATCAACACTGTTTCTTCTCCTTTTTTCTGAGACCGTAGGTCTGGGTCTCTCATTGACGATCAAAGGCAAGCTTACAACGGGATTTGCGAGTCTATTTGCACCTTTCGTCCTGCTGTTGATTGTCTTGATAGCCGTCGCTGGAGCCGTGATGGTGTCGTTTATGGCTTCCATGATGATGTCCAAGAGAATACGTGACATTGGACTGATGAAAGCGGCAGGATGCCCGAACGACCTTGTCTTCGGATATTTCTTCACTGAGCTTGTTGTCGTGAGTTTTCTGGGTTCATTGTTAGGTGTATTCCTAGGTTTGTTGGCAGAGTATGTGTCAACAATCATTTTTGGCGTCTATGGACTGGAAGGTTCAAAGGTTTCCTTCAATCCTTGGATTATCTTGTTTGTTTTTGTCTTTTTCTTCTTGCTTCCATTGATTGCAGGCGTAAAACCGATCCTGGACGCTTCTCGAGTCAAGCCGGTCCAGGCAATTTCACCTTCTTACTATTTTGGGTTGTCAAAGGAATCAGGCTCTAAGGTTCTTTCGAGGTCGGGTTTGACACTGAAACTGGCTTTGAGAAGTCTGATCCGGCACAAGTCGTCAACTGTCAAGGTGGTTTTGTCCCTCAGCATCGTTTTCACGCTTATAACGGTTGGAGTTGCCGGAGGATTGATTGCTAGCCAAACCACCATAGGCTGGGTCGAGAGGGCAACAGGCAAAAACATGGTTTTGATGGCACACAAAAATGTCTGCGAACAGTATACCAAGTTACTGAAGGAATTCACCAATGGGAACCTAGATCTGCAGTTCAACTACACGAGCGACAACTACGGTATCACCAGCGGTCTTCTCGATCAGCTGCGTGTCATGCCTGGAGTAACAGGAGTTGACCCACGTCTGATATTAAGAACGACCGCTTTGGAGATCCAGGGAATTTCACTCGGAGAGACGAGCGGTCAAAGCACAATTGTTGGAGATAGTCGCAAAGCAGACACTTTGATAATCGGCATAGAACCTCATGAAGTTCTCGGGAACTGGAAACTACGGGGCAGTTTTCTTCGATCAGATGATGCACTTGAAGTTGTTTTAGGCGATACTCTCTCAACAGAGATGTTCTCGGATCCTCTGGTGCAAAAGATGAAGGTGTTCGAAACAGCGTTAAACGTTGTTGGCATATGCATCGACCCTATTAACAATGGAAAAGTCGCCTACACTCCCATCAGAGTATTGCAACGTATGTCAGGCATCTCAAAACCAAACGTTGCACTTATAAGCCTGAATCCTTCGTTGGACAGGGCAGAGCTTCTAACACAATTGCAAACGCTTATTCACGCCGGAAATCAGGAATACGCGATATTAGACCTTGACTCTTTAGTCAAGGAGGCAATCGCCTTTTTACGTTTCATTTGGTCATCAGTATTGGTTATTCCATTTTTCGCAATGGGCTCAGCTTCGCTATGTCTGATAGGTTATGTCGTACTAACCATGGAAGAGCAACTGCCGGAGCTCGGGGTTCTAAGAGCTGTTGGCGCCAGGCCCAACACCATTTTTGGCATCGTTTCAGAACAAAGCCTCCTTATTTTATTGTCAAGTTACGGAATTGGAGTAGGCTTCGGCACAATCATCACGCTCTTGATCTTGATGAATGAGCCAACAATCACCGTCCTCACTGTACTGGAAATCGGAGGATGGCTGGCAATCGCTCTGACGGTTACCCTGTTATCGAGTTTGTATCCAGTGCTCAGGTTCAGAAAGAAGCCATTGCTGGAGATGATAAGAAAAAGCTAACGCCTGCCGCAGATGGCAAGAAGTCTGGGTTCTTAGAGAAGGGACTTCTGGTTGAAAAATGACTCCAAGGCACCTCGGGGCTTGATCCAGGCCAGAGAGTCAGCATAGGCTGGCAACTGAATTAGAAAGTCCTGAAATCCGATTACGGGAACTATGGGAACGCCCTCATGGAATTTCGTTTGACCCGTCGTGAGTGTAAGGATTACAGGCAGGAATTTCAAAATTCCCCTTGAGACATTTTCAGGCCTGATTTTTGGATTTGGAAACGATTTCGCGAGCGCGTGAACCCTCTCTGCTTGTTTTGCGACGATTTTTCCCAAGGCTGACTTGTGCAGTCCATGGTGCCAATGCTTGCAGTCTATGCACACCGCCAAGGGCTTCTTGAAACCAATAACATCTATCTCATATCTTCTCTCGTTTTCTTTGAAATGCAGGTTCTTTACTACTGAATATCGGTTGTGCTCAAGCGCAAAGGCAGCCATATTTTCAAACTCTTTCCATTCGAGAAGATTGCTCACCGTTCCAATGTCCGCCCCCGCCTTGAGTGCTCGAACCGCTAGTTCCAAGCGTTGTGTGCTACTCGTCTCAACGATGTTATCCCGAACATAAACCAAACCATCGTTTTGTAATGTTTGAAGCAATTCGGTCACAAAACTCAAGGGGAATCGGAGGTCTTTTTTGATGGTTTCATGTGAAGTAGGTCCATGTGTGGTCAATTTGAGCACAGAAATCAGCAGTTTCATCTCAAAACTCAAGCGGCAGTCACCAGAAGTTTACATCAAATTGACAAGATCGTAGTGCTGCACAGGACCATTTAAAAGGTTTGTGGTTAGGCTCAAGGCCAAAGTTGAAAACAGACTCTCAACTTTGCAGACGCTTTTTGATTCCGAGTCAATCAAGTCCGCGCCTCGTTATCGTTCGCGATGAGATCGTTTTTGCATGCTTAATTAGCGGCACAGGAATATCTATTTTCACTAGTGATTGGTTTGGTTCGGATAAAGGCAGTCTTTTTCGACCTTCATGGGAGCACTCGTTTAGAAGAAAAGCAGTTCAGAAGCTGAAGTAGTTTCAGAATTACTCTTTAAGAATCACTATGAGGTGTCGCCCCAACAGTTCGAAGCGGCAATGCAGTTCGTCAGCATCATAGACTACCCGAGGTATGGATACAAAAACTGGCGCTCTTACTTGAAACGAATTTTCTGTCGACTCAAAATGAAAGTTGACGCCTACACACTTCATCAAGTTGCTCAATTTCTTGAGGGCAATCCTTACCTCCTTTACCCAGACGCTGCTGAGGCGGTAATGAACGCTCACAGAGCTGGCTTTAGAACAGCGATAGTCACGATGATTGCACACTTCAAGTTTGAGAGAGCAATTGAGTCAATCAAGAGTTGCCTTGATTTTGTGATGACCGGTTACGAAGCAGGTGTCGACAAGTCCAATCCAAGAATGTACTTGAAGCTCTTGGAGGTGTTGAACCTCAAACCTGAAGAAGCTATTATGGTAGGCGATGACCCGAGACTGGACATTTTACTTCCAAAGCAGCTGGACATTGGCACTATTCTCTTAGACCGCGAAGGAGAGAATCAAGCGGAAGATGTTCATCCAATCGTGAGAGACTTGAATGAAGCTCTGAATGTCATTCTGAGCCTGAATAGAAGAATAGTATGAATTAGCGCGCTTTGGGGGTTTTGAGCATCGCTTCTGCCTTTTTCAGATCCAATGGTGTGTTGACATTGAAGAAGGTTCTGAGCCCAGGATCCAACTGTTCAAGCACAAGTGTCGAAACATAACGAATATTTCGAAGCCTATTCACCATGGCTTGCATTTTCACTTCTCCTGACCGTAGACCATCTCGAGCAGCTTCCAACGCAGGTTTCGTGCAGTACACTGCCTCTAAGGGTTCGATACAGCAATTTGGCCAACGCGGGATCACGGCGTTCTTGTTCACCGACAGTTCCAACAATAGCTGCAAAATATCCTTGGACGCGAACGGAGTGTCACATGCAATGAGAAGCGAATACTTTCCGCGCGCTTTCTCAAAACCGGCTGCAGCTCCTCCTAGTGGTCCATGAAACTCTGCTTTGTCCACAATTACTTTTGTCTGCGAGCCTAATTCTTTCATGTATTGTTCGGTCTGGTCTTCTGAACTTACAACTACTAGCCTTTCATCTACGAGGCTTTCAACCTTATCTAGAACATGCTTTATGAGCGGTTTGCCTGCCAGTCTGACTAGTCCTTTGTCCTGACCCAGTCTGCTGGAAATTCCTCCTGCAAGGATGATTGCGGTTCTTTCCACCGACAAATTGTCTCCGCCAGAAAGATGGTAGAATATCCCTCTGATTGTATAAGTTTTTTGCATGAAATGTTATTAGAAAAGATATTGCCATTTGGATCAGTTTAGTACTGGGTGAAAATTGGCTAATGTCGACAGGATCAGCTCAAATTCTCAATTTTGTCTGTCATTTCTTCGATGATTTTGGTGAATGGATGGCCTGGCTTGTCTTGAGCGAAGATTAATCCTCCTTCGGCCTTCAGGACATCACAGAAGCAAGGCACGATTCCTAGAAGCGGAGCTTGATACACGTCTTTCAGTCTGTTCCTTGCCGCGTCTTTATCGCTTTTCAGAGATCCATCCAGTACCTTATTCAGGATAATCTCTGTCTTCTTCTCAAACAGGTCGTACAGTTCTCTCAACATGCGCTTGGTTCCATCCACGTCTGACCGATCGAAAGTGGTGGCGACGAGCACTAGATCTGCGCTCACGATCGCGTTTATGGATGAATACTGAAGTCCGGGACTGGTGTCGAAGAGTAGGTAGTCGTAGTGTTTCTCGTTAAGCAGGGAAGCTCTGAGAGCTAGCAGTCTTCCTAGGGCTCGCATCTCCCATTTTCTGTCTTTGGCTGACATGTCTCTTATTGCTTCGGTGGACGGATTGGCTAGACCTACACAGAGTGTTCCACTGCCGTTGATTCTGTTGCTCATGTCGATTAGGACTTTGTCGATTTCGCAGACTCCATTGAGGTAATCGTTTAGCCAGTATTCGGCTTTGTCAATTTTCAATAACGTAGCTAGGCTTGGAGCACGAAAGTCAAGGTCAAACAGGTACACCTTCTTTCCGTGTTTTGCAAAGGTTGCCGCTAAATTAATGGAAAGAAGTGTCTTTCCTGTCCCGCCCTTGTAAGAGTGAACGGCCACGATTTTTCCCATTGTCTATCGCTCCTGGTTCTCCCTGTCGACGAAGAAATACGCTTTTCTTCCATTTCGTTCCTTTTTCAGGTGTTTCATAATAACCAGCTGGTTTAGGTATGCACTTTCCACAGCTCTGGCTCTCTTGGTCTGTTGAGCAACCTCGTCTGCCGTGGCTCGGCCTAGTCGACAAACGGTCATTGCCGTTTTTCTGAGATGATCTGGCATGGAAAGCAGCGTCATCACGTCTAATGGAGCATCTGTGAAGGTTGGTTGAACGTCTTTTCTGTCATGTTTTTGAAGTTCAATCATTATTTCGATTTTTTCATTGAGTTTTTCGAGGTGTTCTCTTATCTTTTCAAGCACTTGTATGGGTTTCTTCCCGGCAATCTCTTCCTTCGCCAAGTGTCTTTCCTCTGTGTTTTACAGATGTACAATAAGACTAATGGACACGCGTTTATTAAGTCTTACGACACATTGGTCTTGATTTACAAGACAAACTATTGAGCCGTTCTGTGAGTATAAGCAGGACCTTCGATGCGGTGTCCTGTATGTTGAACGATCAGATGAATGCGTGCGAAGCCTTTTTCGGCATTCCAGCCGGAGTCAAATTGAGCGTGGGCACTACAGAAACATGCAGACTGCGATCAAAAAAGTTGGGAGGTTGCCTAGTAAGGCACGGGCATCCCGTTGCTCAGTGCGCGTGCTTCTTCGATTATCGGTAGAACTAGTTTTAGCTCTCTGAAGTATTTCAGAACGGTTATTCCTCTCTGAGTGACAGCGTAGACGGTGCGTCGTTTGCCAACAGTGCGTTCCTCGACCAGATTCTGTTTAATCAAGAAGTCCAAGTATTCCTTTAGAACGCTGCAGTTAACGTTGGCCTTATACATGATGTGCGTGAGCTTCAACGGGCCACGGTGTGCCAAGACCTTGATTATGTCTATGTACATCTCAAGTTTGGAGCGTCTCATCGTCTAAACCTCTTTTCCGCCATATTAGACCCTTTCCATATAAAGCTTTTATGGATTAGTGTTAAGTCTTTTTTCTATTTAGTCTCCATTAATAGCTTCTTTTGGCCTGTGCTCGGATTAACACGTTTATTCTATTTTGGAAGGCAGTGACCAGGTCATCTAGCAATATTTTTTGCAATTCTGTCGAGAGTTCTTTGATTTTTGGACTGAGAACCTTGGCCATTCTTGCTTGGAGTTCTTTTCTTTCTTTATTTGTTAAGCTTTTTGTCATGGCAATTTCTCCAGCTTCTGAGCAAGGAATTGGCTGATACGCTTTAACTGTCTTATGAATGGAGAATACACATTCAAAATCCAGATGCTAGAAACGATGGAACAACCTTACTCTTGTGTTGAGCGTTTCTTGTTGTTGGTCTTGCAGTACTTGTTAGTGATCTTGTATGGACCTGCAAAGGGCCAATTTTCGATTCTTCCCATGATTTGTGCTTAATGTATCTGTTGAAGGAAGAGTTTTGTGAAGTGGTAATCAGTAGCCCGTGACTGCAGAGCGAATCCACCTCCGAAGGCGTCCAACCCTCTACGCCCACAGGTCCACGCAATCCCCGCATGTTCACGGTGCGAACAGTTTTTATTCCTGACACGGCACTTCGTTTGATGCCGGATGATGAGAAGGCATTAGATTGACAAAAAGATGAAAGTTCAGAGTTACACGGACGGCACTCACTTAATAAGAAGTTCTCTCGAGCGCCAAGGTAATAGGTGAAATCGCAGGAGCAATTACTTCCAGCCAGGAGATCAATGTCTCGTGTGATACGCAAGGGCGCGATAAAAACTGTAATTATGGATCACGCACTCCGCGAAGGAGTGCGTAACCCCGCTTCTTCCTTCCCCTAATGGCTTTTCACTATCAGTTCTACGCACATTATACGAGAAATTTGGGAATTTATTGGTTGTGAAGGAAGATTCTAGAACAATACTCTATCGAAGTTGGGGGGGGTTAGAACTTGCTTCAGCTCAGAAGCATGCGTCTGTGGTCCTGGCAAGCGCTTTCTTGCATTTGTTATGTATCCAGAATGAGCCGTCATCAATGTCTGGGGGCGCGTTTTTCCTCTTTCCACCTGCATTCCTCGCATGAGGCATTCCACAGTCTCGATGTCAGTGAAGTTGTTCTCATTTAGTGCCTCGACAGTTTTGACAACTTGGTCTATCGTGGGGCTGAAGGAGACTATGGTTGCACTTGGTTTCAACGCCTTGTAAGCATGTGGAATTACCAGCCATGGAACCGCCAAATCCAGGATTACCGCGTCGACGTCTTCTTCATCGATTCCCATCGTTACATCTTTGTTTTTCAGCAAGACGGCATCGATTAAGCCTGCTTTTTGGAGGTTTTTTTCAGCTGTTCTCTGAAATTCCTCTCTGATTTCATAGCTGTAGATTTTGCCGTCAGGCTTCACGTAGTGCGCCAACGCCGTTGTCATTGCGCCTGTTCCTGTTCCAGCCTCAACCACGCGGCTTCCGGGACCTATTCCGCTGAACATTACGATGAGCGAGATGTCTTTGGGGTACATTATCTGCGTTTGTCTTGCGCACTTCATGATGTAGTCTCGCAGTTGGGGTTTCAGGGCGACGAATTTGAAAGCTAAGCTGCTCTCGATAACTGACCCGTATTCTTTTCCTATGAGGTCGTCGAGTTTTATGAAGCCTTTGTGAGTGTGAAAGCTTTTGCCTTGTTCCATTTTGATCAAGTAGGTTTTCCGTTGGCTGAGGCTTAGGAGGACGTAGTCTCCAATGTCTATCGTATGATCTGTCAACTTCTTTTCCCTATGGCGTATATTTGAATGGGTGTTTTGATCGGTCTTTGTTTTCCAGGAGTTCGTCTATGTTCGGTCTGCCCTCGATTGCTTTGCGGATTCCATGTCGCATGGCCTTGTAGTTGTTGATGTAGACTCTCTGTCGATCGACTGCCGTCGGGTGAACAAAAACGTTTGCGATTATCAGGAGCTGTTCAATATCCGTTTTCGGAATTGTTCCGTCTGCAACACTGTCGACTACGGCCTTGGCTACTGCAGTCTGTGCGGGTCCATAGACCATGCTTGCCTGACGCATGCTCGTAATTGTGACCGTTGGCACGATAAGCGTTTCAGGTTTGACTGCCAGGTTTGGTTCCAGTATTGCCAAGAGCGGCTCGTGTCCAGCTGCCGGTGTCGCCTTGGCTTTCGCAAAGGCTTCGGCAACAGGTCCATCCTTACTGCCAATCAGCAGGTCGATGTGTGCGACTTCCGCGCCTTGGCCAGCTAAGGCCTCGCCTATGCGGATCTTGAACCCTCTTATGATCTCGGGCGTTATGTCAATTGCCATAAACCGTTCTTCCATAGGCTTTTCAGTTATTTCGAAGGTGATCGTTTTTGGCTTGATCTTCCCTATCTTTTCCAGGTCGAGGCGGAGTTCTTCCCGGGCTTCATAAGTGAGTTCGCCACCTACGCTTAAGGGTTTTCTCACGGGGCCCACTTTGATTTTCATCATGTTCAAGGCTTCTTTGACGCCTACGGCCCCGCTTCCGACTATAATTCTCGCTATTTTCTGGACTTTGTATTGCAATTCGCGTGCTTGTTGAACCTCGCCTTTCTTTATGTGATTGTAAAGTTGGATCCATATATCGGGAATTATGTTTGCGCTTGCCAGGATGGCGCCTGAGCAGCCTGCGGCCAAGCCAGCGACGAGAACTTCATCGTGTCCGCAAAGGACGTTTATTTTGTCTCTTACTTTTTCAAGAACGGCGAGAATGTATTTCAGTTGTCCGCTGCTGTCTTTTATGGCTACAATGTTCGGGAGTTGAGCGAGATCCTCAACCATTTGCCAAGGTAGCTCAAGACCCGTGCACTGGGGTATATTATAAAGAATCACCGGGAGATCAACTTCGTTGGTTATCGTATAGAAGTGTTCATAGATTCCTCGATCAGCCGGCTTCAAGTAGAATGGTGTAACTATCAAGGCGGCAGTTGCGCCTGCATCCTTTGCGTATTTCGTCATCTCGACAGCCTCGTCGGTTCCGCTGGCTCCTGTTCCGGCTATGACTGGAACACGTCCTTTGACTTCGTCGACGACGATTTTGATCACACTTTTTCTTTCTTCTATCGTCAGGTTTGTGAATTCACCTGTCGTTCCGCAGGGAACGACGCCGTGAACACCCTGTTCCAAGCAGTGGCCAACCAGGGCACGAAGCCTTTCTTCGTCGACGGCTTTGCCGTCATCAGTAAAAGGTGTCACCAAAGCTGGGAAAATGCCCTCGGGTTTGAACATTGTTAGTCTCCACGGTTCTAGTGCCCCGTCGGTCTTATATTATTTGAGCTGTCGAAAAGGACGAGGTAATGTTCGAAAATGCTTAAATCGACTGGGAACGAACAGATAGCCAAGTTGAAAGAGTGATCGTTATGGTCGAGTTGCGAAGCAAGTTAAAGATTCAGGAACAAAACCTTGAGGAAGTGAACAGGTTTCTGGGGGCAAAGAACAATCCTCTTGTTGACGCTTTGCTCAATATTGTTGACAAATATGGCGGTGTCGACGAGATCAACCGCAGGGCCATGGACGCCCGCAAGGTTGAAAATCTCATGGCAAGGCTTGAGAGGAAGAAATCTCCTTTCCTCAAGGACCTCGAATGGTTGATGAAGCAACGTGACAAGGATGAATTCATCAGCATCTCAGAGTATAGACGAAAGGTGCTTGGAAAGAAGGCTAATTCAGCAGAGTTTGACGAGTCATTCGCCGTGACGCTGGAAATTAGCGCCTTCAACTTCTTCCCGTGGCTCATTGAAGAAGCGAAGAAAGCAATAAAGAATCAGGAATTGATGCCTGCACGTTACATTCGCGTTCGCTCTATGAAGGAGCAGGTTGAAGATGATGACGTATTAGCGTTTGCCGCGGCCATGCCCATCATCGGTGCATCTTACGTTCAGACTCTGGACACCAAAGGCACTCTGCCTGGACCTGACGGCAAACCGATTAACGTTCACTTGGGAGGCGCAGAAACCATCACGGGCTATTTTGGAGGCGTTGGAGTGCCGAACGAGTATTCTTTGAAGTGGGTTGATGAGTTTCTGCATTACTATACGGAATATGGCCTGCCTCAGGTTTTGAACACCAACTCCGGCACGGTGCTGCTCGGCTATTGGTTGCGCAAACTTGGAATAGATATCGAGTTCAAGATTTCAGTTTTCCTGGGTAACGACAACCCATATTCTATTTTGTGGACCCTGATGACCGCGAAGCTTTTCAGTCCCGAAGACGGTTCAACTCCGCTGATTGGCTTCAACCTTTCAAATTCTGTAAGTAACGACACGATCGAATTGGTTGCCTATATACGCAATGCCCTCGACTTTGAAAACGCAGTTCGCATAGAGCACCACATCACAGAGGCTTACAAGAGCATCGTCAGACAGCCTTATGACCGAACACTTGAACTCGTCAAACTTGCCGATCATGTCACGAACATTAGCGCCAAGCATGAAGGAGGAATACCTGCGACGGAGATCAAAAGGGTCCATCCATCAGATATATTGGATTACTTCATGCCGAAAAAGGACATTGAAGCGAAAGGGTTGATGCCGATGCTCCTGCTCAACTACATGGATAAGCACGATGCGGTAAACAGAACAGCAGAGGCGTTAACAAGGAACGGTTTGAGCTTCATCGCCGCGCAGAACTTGCACAAGAAATAGCACTTTGGCACTCAGTGAAGCCGCATTTGCTGGGCCTCACCAGATTTCTTTCGGTTTGCGCACCACAAGGTAGACTGTAGTTGCCACGAAGAACGCGGTTGTAACACCCAGAATTGTCGATAGACGCCGCGTGTTATCTAATTCTCCTAGGTTTCCTGTCAGGGATGTGTAGTTTGCCTGAAGCTCCCAGTATGTATTATTGAGTTGCTCGAAGTCGCCATTAAGATTGGTGTACATTTCGGTCAGTTGATTATAGCTTGTATTCAGAGTTTTCAATTGCGTTTGAAGGTTCTCCAGGAGAGTGTTTTCAATCTTTGTCAATGTGAAACCGGTAATGATGTCACGAAATGTCAGGTCCATGCCACCCAGCGTTGTGGAGTACGTGAGCCCAGCTTCACCGTAGAGCACCCCCCAAACTTGGCTCGGTATATCAACAGTCAAAGCATATTGCTTCGAAGCGTTATTCAGAGTGAAGTCGTTGTCGGTCACATTTCTTAACGACAGTTTGGTGGTTCCGTTTAGGAACCCAAAGAGTTGCAGGTTGAAATGGTCCACGTGAACATTAGTCTCACTGATCAGGTTCAACACGACTGTTGCGTTTCCTGTCGGTTGAGTCTGAGACGTGGCAAATACTTGAATCCTGATGCCAGGAATTTGAGAATCGAAATAGGTCGTCATTTCTTCGGCTCCTTGAACTTTGACCATTCCAACAATTGTCATGGTCGAGACAATGATACCTAACATCAAAATTAATTTCGAACCAATTCTCATCACATACACCGTCGAGAATGATTATTCGAGTCTTCACAAGGAGCGTTATTTAAGATTTTCTATCGCTCAAAGAAAAGTCTCGAGCGAAGTCAAAGTATTTCGAATTATAAGTTTGGGTTATCTTATTGAGCGAATGAAACGTTGATAAATGTAGACGAAGTATATCAGGGAAAACGCGGTCAGAAGTACTTCGAATGACAAGATTGTGGGGTTTCTTTCCACTGCCATGAAGTACCCGTTGGTGAGTATGTCAGTGAAGACTAGCACTTGTAGGAATATCGCTCCACCGAGGCAGCTGAGTCCAAGCACGTGGAAGAGTACCTGTGCACGGCGGTCTTGCCTTGTCTCAGTAGTCATTATTATCGCAAATAGCAAGAGTCTAGACGCTAATTAATAAGTTGTGAATCCATGCACAAGACAAACCCTAATAATCCACCGTCAATATCCACGCTAAAACTTGGCAACCAAGGCAAATGCTTGTTATGACGCACGCAAATCTGAAGGTTCGTCCAGTGACAGATTGTTGCGTATGTGGGTTACCAAACGATTCTTAACCCTAACCTAACATAATAAATGTTCAAGGTCTGAGTCACGGGGCAAAGGATATTGAAGGAGTTTCTTATCGGCACAGGCGGATGGGCCTATTTTCAAGTCCCCGGAATCACGCCCCTGACAGCCTATTCCAAGGTTTTCAACTTTGTTGAAGCCAACTCGACCTTCTATCAGATGCCAACCTTGAAAGAAGTCGAGAAATGGAGACGACTTGTCCAACCGGATTTTCAATTCAGCGTGAGAGCCCATAAGTCAATAACTCACACTCACAGACTTCGACCTGTGCCGGAAGTCTACGAGGCGTTTGA
>Ga0315294_10006329_pt1 | contig 12982 bp, 8 predicted proteins | sample YL17G13_40_MG_FD_203626 | JGI IMG/M metagenome (GOLD analysis project Ga0315294, IMG submission 203626) | Sediment microbial communities from Yellowstone Lake, YNP, Wyoming, USA - YL17G13_40 | ecosystem: Environmental > Aquatic > Freshwater > Lake > Sediment | place: USA: Wyoming | collected... | reverse complement strand
GGGAGGCACCGGCAGGACCTGTTTGCGCGAGACGAGGCGGGCGGCCCGGCTACGGCCGGCGGGCAGGCGATCCTGGATTGGAGTCAGCCGGAGGTGCTGCAGCTGCTGCACGACTGGTTCCGCGGCCTTCGCAAGGCCGGCTTCCGCTACTTCAAGCTCGACTACATCTACCACGACGCGGTGCAGCGACTGGCGCGGCGCGCGGATGACTCGCGGGGGTTGTTGGGTGTGATTCGCACCGGTCTGCGCACCATCCGGGAGGCGGTGGGTGAGGACAGCTATATCCTCAACTGCGGCGCGGCCCGGGAGAGCTCGGTCGGCATCACCGATGCCTCTCGCATCTGCACAGACATCCACACTTTCTGGTCCCACATCTGGCACAACGCGCGGGAGATCGCCTGCCACTTATGGGAGAACCGGAACCTGTGGAACATCGATCCGGACTTCGCGCTGATTCGGTCGGCGGAGACGAGCGACGACCGCTTCCCCAATTACATCTATCAGCGCCGGCCCTGGGAGCAGCGCCACCGCTTCTGGATGGCCGGACCGGAGGCGACGTTCTCGGAACTGAGAGTGTGGCTGACGGTGGTGCACATGGCGGGCGGGGACGTGTTTCTGTCGGACTCCATCGCGCGGCTCAATGGCACCGGGATGGAGGCGCTGGCGAAGCTCTTCCCGCGGCAGATGGAAAGCGCCCGGCCCGTGGACCTGTTCATGAACACGACGCCGCGCTTCTGGCTGGGCCAGTCCGAGCGGGAGCCGCGCCTGGCCGTGTTCAACTGGGACGATACTCCCTCGCCTATCGTCGTCCCCGACGGGATGGACCTCCCCTCTCGCGGTCGGGATGTGTGGACGGGGAAGCAGATCCGCGTGGCGGAGACGGCGGTGATGCCGCCGCGGTCGGCGTATCTGTTGGAGGTATAGGGCGCATTCGCCCTGGCAGGCCGGTCAGCTCCCGCGCCATCGCCGCCAGGTGCTGGGCCGCGGCCACCCGCCCCAGAACCGCATCTCCCGGACCCTCCCGCCGGTGCGCTCGCGCTGCTCCTGCAGGAGCAGCGCGGCGGGATAGTGCCCGCCCACCGCAAGACAGGCCCTGAACCCCATGTCGGCGAGGGACTCCAGCAGCTCCAGGTACAGCTGTTCGCACACTTCCTGGCTCACCCACAGGCTGGGAGGGTAGAGCTGGTGCTCACCGCTTCGCAGTTCCTCCCGCGAGAACCCCGGAATGCCCGCGGGTGCGAACGGCATGGGAGGAGAAACGATGCCCCCTGTGATGACAGCCGTACGGAGACACAGGCCGTACGCCACATACGGGTCAGCCCCGAGCGCGTTGTGCAGCCCGTGGTCCTCCATCGCGCCGCACCCCCAGTAGGCGATCGGCGCGCGCGCGAACTCCTCACAGAATTCCTCCGGCAGCAGCTCTTCCCACTTGTGAGGGTGGCGCATCCTGGCTCCTTAGGTCTGTTCGTCGTAGTGCAGGCTGTCGCCGGCCCCAGGGTCGTCGAAGCCCGCGGGATCGAGCGCGGGATCGCCCGGCTCCTCCCCTACCGAGACATACCCGATCGGGTGACGCCCACCGCGGAAGTAGTTGGTGATGGCGAAGCGCGCCGCGGGGAGGTTGCCCGCTGGGTCGAGGAGCGCGAGCGCGAGGAGGTAGCGCCCCCTCGGCAGGTCTGCCGGAAGCGCGAAGTGCTCCGTCACGGTGTTCAACTCGGGCGCAATCTCGTAGCGCTGCTCGGGCCAATACCAGCGGTCGCCGGGCATCCACTGGCGCACGTCTAGGTTCGGGCAGGTAGCGCGCCACACGGGCCCTTTCGTGGCTGGGTCGAGGAGGCTCACTTCGACGGGCCAGTTGTAGTACAGCGGCGTGGACCCGGTGTTGCGCACCGAGAACGAGACGCGCAGCGGCCACCCCGGCATCACGCGGCCCGAGTACCCCACCTTCTCCAGCACGAAGCGATACCCGAAGCTCTTCTGGAGACGCTCGGCATTCCGCCGCGCATCGGGGTCTTGCGCGTCGTACTGGTCGATCCACCCCAGGTGGTTCCAGTGCAGGCGGCGGATCAGATCTTCGATGTAGCGGACGTAGTTGACCACCCCGTCGGTGGGGTCTCTGCCTGGGGGCGTTCCGTAGTTGTAGGACACCTCGCCTCCCATGACCGCGGTGCGCCAGCGGTTCAGGTAGGGCTCGGTGAGGAAGTACTCCATCATCTGCGGCGTGTCGTTCAGCGTTCCCCAGGAATCCCAGTAGATGCCGAACTGGTACTGGCGGAAGTGCCCGGGGTAGCGCACCATCACCAGCTTCCGACGGAAGCTCGCGGTGAAGGCGTCGCCCAGGAGCCGCTCCATCGCCGGCGTAGGCTCGGGGGAGTGCTGCTCGCCCCAATAGCCGATGAGCCCGCTCTCGATGAACGCCACCCGCGGATCGTCGTCCCAGGCCTCTCCCAGCCTCTCAATCAGGCGCACCACGCGGCAGTTGAACTGGTCGCTGGCGTAGTCGCCGGGCGTCATGTCCGCGGGCCAGTACTTGCGGGAGTCCGAGTAGTCATTGTTGGGCCACTCCAGGTACACCCGCGGGATGATCTTGAGATTGCGCGCGGCGACGCCTTCCCAGCGCGCGTCGCACACTGCGCGGATCTTCTTCACGCCGTCGCGCGCGTCGTCCTCCAGCAGATTCCACTCGATGTAGTCGCGCGCCATGGTCGCCCATTCCTGCGGCCGTCCCAGACTCGGGCGGAATCCCATCAGCGGATTGCGCAGCGCGCGCGGGTACTCGCTCGGATAGATCGTCACCTCCCCCATCGGGCTCACCACCGTCCTCCCGCTCCCAGTCACGCGCGCCTCCTTTCCTCCGTCATCTCCGGCCGTGGGCCGCCGGTTGCCTGCAGTCTAGCACCGTCGCTAGCCCTTCTTCCTGTACCGTGTTACTGGACTCCTGTATCTCAGGCTTGCCGCACGCCCCGGCCGGCGCGATGGTGCAGGAACCCCGTGCGCGCCGAGAGAACCCTTCGGCCACTTCCCTTGCAGGAGACCGGACCATGGCTGAGTTCCGCGCTGGCGCCGCGCGCACCGTCATCACCCCCACCATCGGGTGCCACATCGCCGGGTACTACCAGGACCGCATCGCGGTGGACATCCACGATGAACTCTACGCCAAGGCCCTGATGCTCGAATCCGGCGACGCCGCGCTCGCCATCTGCGTATGCGATCTCATCTGCCTCGACAGGCAGGTGGTGGAGGCGGCAAAGGCCCGCGCCCGGGAACTCACCAGCATCCCCGAGGCCAACATGCTCATCGCCTGCACCCACACCCACTTCGGCCCGGCCACCAGCGGCGGGTGGGATGTGCCGCGGGAAGACGCCTATATGGAGGCGCTCCCCGGGCGCATCGCTGATGCCATCGCCCGCGCGCAGCGGCGCCTCCGCCCGGCCATGGTCGGGCATGCCTCGGCGTCGTGTCCCAATGAGGTGTACAACCGGCGCTTCTGGATGAAAGACGGCAGTGTTCGCATGAACCCCGGCAGCGATCCCAACATCGTCCGGCCCGCGGGCCCGATCGATCCGGAGGTGGGCCTGCTGGTGGTGCTCGACCGCGAGGGACAACCCATCGGCGTGCTCGCCAACTACGCTCTCCACTACGTGGGCGGAACCATGGAGATGGACAGCACCATCACCGCGGACTACTTCGGAGCCTTCGACCGCGCCCTGCAGCGCGTCGCGGGCGCGGATTTCGTCGCCATCATGCTGAACGGCTGCGGCGGCGACATCAACCACATCGACGTGCACAAGCCCCACACCTACACCCATCCCTACTCCGAAATCGACCGAGTGGCCGATGTGGTGGCGGGCGCGGCCTACCAGGCCTGGCGCGGTATCCGTGACTTCGATCCCGCACCCGCGCTCGGCGTGGCCAACGGCACCTACCTGCTGCGCCGGAGAGAGGTAACCCCCGCGCGCTTGGCCGAAGCCAATACGCGCCTGGAGCGCGTGAAGCGCGAAGGGCTGACCGGGCCGGCGACCTGGGATCCCGGCTTCCTCTTCGATGTCACCGCGGTCGAGATCGCCAACACGCCCCTGGAATGGGAGACGCCCATCCAGGCGATGCGCGTGGGCGACCTGGGGATCGCCGGTCTCCACTCCGAGGTCTTCGTCGAGATCGGCCTGGACATCAAGGCGCGCTCGCCCTTCGCCCGCACTCTCGTCTCCGAGCTGGCCAATGGCGAAGTGGGTGGATATATCCCCACCGCCAAGGCCTATGACGAGGGCTCCTACGAGGTGTGGTCCACGCCGGCCGAGCGCGGGTCGGGCGAGGGCATGGCCGATACCGCGGTGAAACTGCTGCACGAACTCGCCGGCCGCTAACGGCCCGTACGGTGCGACACTGTGGTGTTTTGGCAAACCAGATAAGAGAAGAGGCAGCGTCGCCGTGACCCAAGAGAAGCTCGCCATCGCCGGCGGAACACCCGTGAACACGACGCCGTTCCCGATGTGGCCCCAGTTCGACCCCAAGGTGCTGGAGGTGGTGCAAGAGCCCCTGCGCACCGGCAAGGTGAACTACTGGACGGGTTCGGTGGGGATGCAGTTCGAGCAGGCCTTCGCCGATTGGTGCGGGGCCAAGTTCGGCATCTCCACCACCAACGGCACCAGTGCCCTCCATACCGCGCTCGCGGGGCTGGGCATCGGCCCGGGCGATGAGGTGATCGTGCCCTCCTATACCTTCATCGCCACCTCCTTCTCCGTCTGCCAGGCCGGCGCCGTGCCCGTCTTTGCGGATGTGGAGAAAGACTCCCACACGCTCGATCCGAAGGCGGTGGAAGCAGCCATCTCTCCCAAGACCGCGGCCATCATGCCGGTGCACCTCTATGGCGTCATCGCCAACCTGGGCCCGCTGCTGGAGATCGCCAAGAAGCACAAGCTGGCCATCGTGGAGGACTCCGCGCAAGCGCATGGCGGCCAGTACAAAGGCAAGAAGGCCGGCACCGTGGGCACCGTGGGCGCCTTCTCCTTCTGCCAGTCCAAGCACTTCACCACCGGTGGCGAGGGCGGGGCGGTGGTCACGGACGATGAGAACGTTGCCTGGCGCTGCCGCAGCTTCCGGGATCATGGCTATGACGTGGCCGAGCGCCTGCGGCTGCTAGAGCTGGAAGCGAAGCTGCCCTACATCCACAACATGGTGGGCTTCAACTACCGTATGACGGAGATGCAATCGGCGGTGGGACTGGTGGAGCTGGCGCGCATGGACAGCTATCACACACCCAACCGCCGCCGCAATGCCGAGCATCTGATGAAACAGCTCCGGGGCGTGCCGGGCATTCAATATCTGCCGCTGGACACCCCGGAGCGGCGCAATGCCTACTGGCAGTTCCCCATCGTGCTCAAGATGGAGGCGCTCAGAGGAAACACGATCGGCGAGGTGGTCAAAGCCATCGAGGCCGAGGGCGTCCCCGCCGGGCCGGTGATGTGGCCCCAGTGCTATCGAGAGAAGGCCTACCAGGAGCATAACGGCTTTGGCAAGCTGAAGTATCCCTTCGAAGATCCCGCGGCGCGCCCGGAGGCGGTGGAGTACGGCAAGTACCACTGCCCCAACGCCGCCTGGCTGGAAGAGCGCACCTTCTTCGTGCCGGTGCATCCGGTGTATGACGTGGCGCATATGGGCCTAATCGCGGCCGCCATCATCAAGGTACTCAGCGCCTACGCGGCCTGAGGGGGTGAAGCCGTACGTCTCAGAGGCCGTACCTCCTCGGGTGGCCCACCGGTAGGTCGCGGTACCGGTGGGCTACCCACCGTTGGGAAGTTGTCGCGAGAGGAGTCGGGAAGATGGCGCAGGTCACGTGGGGAGTCATCGGCGCGGGCGGCATCGCTATGCGGCGCACCTTGCCGGGAGCCGTCGCCGGCGCCAAGAGTGCCACGTTCGCCGCCGTGCAGGACGTGCGCGCGGAGGCGGCGCAGGCCGCCGCGCAACAGTTCGGTGTGCCGAAGGCCTATGCCACCGCGGCGGAGGTGTTCGCCGATCCGGAGATCCAAGCGGTCTACATCGCCACCCCGGTAGCGGCGCACGCCGGACAGATCATCGCTGCGGCACAGGCGGGCAAGCATGTCTTCGTGGAGAAGCCCGTCGCGCTGAATGTGGCGGAGGCGGAGCAGGCCATCGCCGCGTGCGCGCGGGCCGGGGTGCTGCTTGGGTGCGGGTACATGATGCGCTTCCACGCGCTCAACGTCGCTGCGCGCGACCTCATCGCGCGGGGTGAGCTGGGGCGCGTGGTGGCAGGGCGGGCGCAGCTCACCTGCTGGTATCCCCCCATCGCCGGCGCGTGGCGTCAGGACCCGGCCTGCGGCGGCGGGGGCTCCCTCATGGACATGGGCTCTCACTGCATCGATCTGTTGGAGTTCATCGCCGGCTCCAAAGTCGCCTCCGTCTTCGCCATGAACCAATGCTTGGTGCAGGCCTACCGCTCCGAGGACACCTCCACCGTGGTGCTGCGCCTGGCGAACGGCGCGCAGATGATCGTGGACTCGCTCTTCAATGTGCCGGACGCGGCCTCGCGCTCTCTACTCGAACTCTACGGCACCAAGGGCGCGCTCTACGGCGAGGGCACCATCGGCCAGATGCCGACCGGTCGCATCACCGCGATGCTTTCGGACCAGGGCGACTATGACGCGCAGCAGGAGCGGGCTCCCAGCACCCACACTTTCGACCTCGAAGCCGAACTGGTGAACATGTACGCCGCAGAGATCGAGCAGTTCTCCCAGGCGGTGCTCACCGGCGGTCAGCCACTCGTCGACGGCGCGGAGGCCCTGTGGAACCTGAAGGTGGTCGAAGCCTGCTACCGCGCGGGCCGCGAGCGGCGGGAGATAGCGGTCGGCTAACGCGTAACGATCGTCACCACCCTCGCAGGATCCTCATCAGCGGCATGTGAATGAGCGGCTCGATCCACAGCGGGAACTCCTGCAGCAACTGTACCAGCCGCCGCTCATAGTCCGCGCGCATGCGGTCCATCCGCGCGGTCTCGCCGGCCAACCGCGCCAGCCAGGCCTGCGCGATCAACTCCGCATACTCCGCGTGGACCGCGAGCAGCCGAAGGCTCGTCCGCACCACCTCGTCCTTCTCTCGCTTCGCCCGGGCCAGGAAGTCGCGGCGCGCCTGCGCGGAGAACGCCGCCACCTTCTCCAGCCGCGCCCCATCCTCCGGCCGGCAGTGGTCAAAGAGGGTGCGGTGCTCGTATTCCCCGCCCAGACGGAAGGCCTTCACCTGCTGTGCGAAGTAGGCTTCGGCCTGCTCCGCATGCGCGCCGAAGGCGGCGGACATGATCTTGCGCCGGTGCGCGGTGGGTGAGAGGCGCTCGTTCCAGAGGAAGTCGGCCGTGGCATTGGCCGCGTGGGGCAGGGGGTAGAAGGCGCGCACGCAATCGTTGCTGATCACCCCGTTAATCCCCACCTCGTGCCACTGCTTCATCTCCCGCGCAATCACCTTGCCGGTGTCCAGGCCGAAGCCGTCCTCCCAGATGGGGGTCCACCGGTAGTACTCGAACGCGAAGCTGTCCGGCGCCTGCTGCCCTTTCCACAATTGTGCCAGCGCGGCCGCGGTGCGATTGCCAAAGGGCCGGTGGTACTGGTTCAGCTCCGGGCGCGTCACCACCGGTTCCGGCCCGCAGTGCGGGTCGGTGAGCGTGTGCCGGTAGCAGCGGCTGATGGGGGCGTACATGAAGACGAGGTTGTCGCTGGTGATGCGCTCGGTATCCGGGGGCCAGAGGAGTTCATCGTAGGCGAGGAAAACGATCCGGGAGCGCAGCCCCTCCTCCTTCATCCGCCGGCCCAGGTCGTTCACCATCATCACGTACCAATCGGCGATGGGCCGGGTGCGGCAGGCCCCGCACTCGCACAGGTTGCGGGTCGCGTCCGACAGCCACACGTGCAGGAAGTCGATCTCGGAATGCTGCCGGGCGTAGCTGAGCACGGTTTCCACAAAAGCCGCGCGGACCTCCGGCTGGGAGTAGCACAGCTCGGTGTTCGTCGGCTCATTGCGGAAAAGCCCACGCTCGCCGTTGACCAAGGCGCACCATGCCCGCCTGTCCTCCGGCAGCGGATGGTCCGGCGGATCATTCCAGCCCACCCCGAGATAGCCGAGGGTGCGTGCGGTCCATCCGTGCCCCACCCGGTGCACTAGCATCCCCAGTTCGCGGGTGCGCGCGATGACTCGCTCGTCAGCCGCTTGGCACTCCGTCTCAGACAGCTCCTGCCCCTTCGTCAGCGCCCGCATCTCCGGGCTGTGCAGATATCCCCGTCGCCAGTAGATGGAGGCATTGAGGAACTCCAGCTGGAAGGCGTTCATCTTCTTCTTTGCCATCCAGTCCAGCAGGGCCATCACGTGGTCGAGGCGAGGGTAACCCTCGATGCACAGGCCCCGGTGGCGGTAGCTAGCCTTTTCCCGAATGGCGCGCGTGGGCAGAGACAGTGTCTTCTGTCGCGGCACCACCTCCCCGCCCGGGCCGGGGCGAAGGAACACCACGCCCAGTTCCTCCAAGAGGCGGTACGCGGCGAAGAGCACACTGCGAGGATTGGCCCCGACCAGGTAGAGCCGGCCGCCCTTGGGGATGATGGCGAGTGCATCGTCGAGGTCATGCAACGCGGGCAGCGCCCCCAGCCCCAGGCCCGCGAAGTGATCCGATGTGCCAACCCAGATATCGGCGTCTCGGCCAAGCGGCCGCACCCCCAGCGACGTATACGCCTCCGCCTTCACCGGTGCCAACCGCGGCAGGTAGTGCGCCAATTCCTGCGCCGCCTTCTCCACCGGCGGCGCGAACCCGACGGGCTGGATACGAAGCGTGTGTGTCGTTGCCACGATGAGTTGCCTCCTACAGTGAGCTTCCTGTACACCGAAAGGGGATTCGGGTAGGCCTCACAATGCCCTGCGGATGGAAGCGAGAAGGCCGTCCAGAGGCGGGGGCAGCGACAGAGGGCCTTGAGTCAGGTGAAGTCCGAACCTGTGCAGGAGCGGCGCAGGCGGCCCTCGGAGCGCGTTTCCCGCATAGCCCAACTACAGGCAAGGCACCGAAGAGGCAGTAGACGCGGCCCAGACCTCGATGGCTCGCAGTAAGATTCTACAGAATTGCAGTAACCGGATGCAGTGACATACACGCCCGCCGGTCAGATAATGGCACAGGTGTAGGCCCAGCCTGCGAGCAACCTTGGTATGGCGGGTGAAGTGGGAAGGAGGTGAGCGGAAGCGAGAGACGCTGCTCTGCCTGGTGTATGCTTGTTGATTCATAGAAGGAGGCGAATCCATGATCGTGCGACGGAGAGGTTTTACACTGATCGAGCTGCTAGTCGTAATCGCGATAATCGCGATCCTGGCAGCAATGCTGTTCCCCGTATTCGCGCGGGCGCGTGAATCGGCGCGCAAGATCCAGTGTCTGTCAAACGTCAAGAACATCGCCATGGCCGTGCAGATCTACCTGACCGACTACGACCGGTTGTGGCCCGAGGAGCACCGGGCGGAGGTAAACGCCGGCGCGCACCCGAGTAACCCCACCGCGACCAACCGGTGCGCCCTAATGGCCGGTACCGGGATGAATCCGTACCTGAAGCCGCCGGCGATCCTGGATGAGTACACCAGGAACCGCCAGGTGTGGACCTGTCCCTCTGCTCGGGTCGAGGGCGGCAACGGGGGCATCAATAACCCGCTGGGAGGGGACTGGTGGGTCCGCGCCAATTCCATCGACCCGTCATACTGGGGCGGTTACGGCATCGGCCAGTGTGGCGGCGGCCCCTATCCGCCTGGGTGGGGCGGATCTGTTACCGACTCGATCGCGCAAGGTGGCGGATCGTCCGGCCCGAGGATGTATGATGGTGGACCGGCTGCGTTCAGCAACTCGCTAAACGTGATCTCGCTGCGCGAGGTCAAGACAGGCCAGATGCCTGACCCCGCCAGGTATGTCGTCTGTGGCGAGAGCCAGATGGGCGGGGCTGTATGGGGTCCCCTGGACCTGGCCTACCCGGATGCCTATGCCATGTGCGCCGCCAACCCTGGCTCCAGGAACTGCTGCGGCGGGAGCTGGGTGGACTGGGAGAACTGCAGTTGGAGTCAGGACTGCGGCGCCGGAGGCGATCTCAACTACAGCGACCCCCAAGTCCGGAAGGAGTACGCGCACCCGCGGCACCTCGGCGGCTCCAACGTCGGCTTCGCGGACGGCCACGCCCAGTGGTTCAACTCCGAAGACATCCTGAACAACTACGGGCCGGACGATGGTGAGTTCGTCGGGGGGGCATGGCGCTACCAGTGCTACGGCCTCCCGGGGACCGGCGCGGCGCGGGCGAGCCGGAACACCTGGGGCGGATTTGAGGGTGGCATCTGCCACATGTGGGGCGCCTTCGGGCTTGTTCCAGAAGGCTGCGGCTAGCCGATCGTCTCATCGGCTCTCTGCACTGATGTGACCGACGGCCCCGGTGATGCTGCCGGGGCCGTCTCGTTGCCGCAGAGAACGGGAGAACAGGAGTGAGTAGCAGGGCGGAGGCCAGTCGGGCTGGGGGGGCCCGAGCCCGACGAATGCCGGCGGAGCCTGCCTACGGGACGGAGGTCCCCCAGTCACGCGGCGTCACGCCGCGGGCGATGCTGCTCGCGCTGCTGTTGACCATTGCGATGACGCCGGCCGCGTTCCTGGCCGGCACCTTGTGGCAGGTGGAGATTCTCACCGTCGATGCTCCGGCCGTGTGGCCTACCGCGCTGCTGATCGTGCTGGCGGCCGCCACCGGGCGGCCATTCCTCCGCCGCCTCGGCTTCACCCGCCGGGAGGTGCTCGCCGTCTACACTCTCGTCCTGGTCGCTGCGCCCCTGAGTTCCTACACGGTGCTGTTCTACGTCCTCCCTAAGGTCATTCTCTACTATCAGGTGGCGCGGGCGAACCCGGCGTGGGAGACGACCTTCGTCCAGCACCTCCCCCTGTGGTGGGGCCCGACCAGCGAACGGGCGCGCGCGGGGTTTTTCGACGGGGAGGCGAGCGTCCCGTGGGGGGACTGGGCCGTGCCCCTGGCCGCCTGGTCCTCCTTCATGATCGCCCTCTTCGCCGCCATGCTCTCCTTGCTGTCACTGCTCCAGCGCCAGTGGATCACCCACGAGCGGGTCACTTTCCCACTCGCGCAGGTGCCATTGGAGACGGTACAGGAGGCTGGGCTCGGATCGGGCGACCGGGCGGCGCGCCTGCCGGGGGGCCGGATCTTCTGGATCGGCGTCGGGGTCTCCGGGGGCATCGGCCTGGTCAACTCACTCTCGGCCCGGTACCCGGCCCTTCCGAGCATCCCGATTGCCTGGTTCCCGTTGCTCCTGTGGCAGAAAGTTGGCCCGCTCGCGGGCGTGGGGCAGATCGACCTGAACCTGTGGCCCTGGTTCATGGGCTTGATCTACCTGCTGCCCAAAGAGGTGCTGTTCTCCTGCTGGTTCTTCTTCTTGCTGCGGATTGCGTGCCATGTGGTGGCCATTGCCGCCGGGGCCACGCCCCAGCAACCGGACGACTGGTATGGCAGCACCTTCCCCGCGCCCTATCACCAGGCCACCGGCGCCACCATCGCGCTCGGGTGCTGGGTCTTGTGGAGTGCGCGCCGCCACCTCGCGCACGTGCTGCGCACGGCCGTCTCCAGCCGCGCCGCCCGGGAGGACGCGGGAGAGCCGATGACCTACCGCGTGGCGGTGATCGTGCTGCTGGTTTCGCTGGGGTGGATGATCGGGTTCTGCTGGCTCTCCGGGTGCCGACTGCCCTTCGCCATCATCCTGGTGCTCACCCTCGTCGGGTCGTACCTGGTGTACGCGCGGGTGCGGGCCGAGACCTCCTTGACGCCGTCGGTGCTGGATCACAGCACGGTGCTCACCATGGTCGGGGGCAGCGCGATGCTTCGGCCCAAGGAGATTGCCACGCTCTTCACCCTGCGCTGGGCCACCTTCCAGGCGCCCAGCGCCACTTTCGCCGCGTGCAGCCTCAACGCCATCGACTCCTATAAGATCGCGGACAGTGCCCGCCTTGAGAAGCGCTGGCTCACGGGCGGGTTCGGGTTGATCTTCCTGGTCGCGCTGGTGGTGGGCATCTTCGTCTTTCTCACCGGGATCTACCGCGCCGGGTACTCCGACACGGCCGCGGGCGCGGCTCCATGGTGGCCCTCCCTGCAGAGCCGGGTGGGCGACCCCAGCTCCATCTACACGTGGATCACCACACCCACGACAACGGACCTCAACGGGACCATCGCCACGGTTGTGGGCGCGGCCATGTGTCTGCTTCTTGGTCTGCTCCGGCTGCGCTTCTGGTGGTGGCCCTTCCACCCGATCGGCTACATCATCGCGAATGGATGGGGGGTCACCTGGTACACCGTTCCGTTCTTCGTCGGCTGGGCGGTGAAGTCGCTGGTTATCCGGTATGGAGGTCTGCGTCTCTACCGGGCGACCGTGCCACTCGCCATCGGTCTCATCATCGGCGACATGCTGAACCAAGGACTGTGGTCGGTGGTCAACCTGGCAACCCTTGCGGGTGTCGGGCGCCGCTAGGACCATCCTGGGCGGGTTGTGGGCTTGCCCAGGCTGACTCCCTCCCCTATCATCTGGGGCCGGTAGGCGGCGCCTTCGGGCGTTCTCTTTGGGAGTCAGCGCGGTGGAGATCTACGACGCATCGGTATCACTGACGGTCCGGGCCCTGGTGGTGAGCGCCCGGTGGGCGGCCCGCAGCCGCCGTCTCAGCCTGGAACGGGCTTGCGCCCGCGCCTGCGCCGGCTCTGGGTCCTGGCCCCCGGCCTGCGCCGGTCGCCGTTGCCGCGGCTACCAGCAGGCCCTCTCCCCCTCTGCGCTGCTGCTGGTGGGGCCAGACATGTCCGGGCTGGCCGCAGCGGCCCTGCATCCCACTGGGATCGATGATCATGATGGGGTTGTCGCCCGGCCAGCGGTAGCGGTTGACCTCGGATGCGGCCGGGTCCCGGCTGAGGAAGCGGCCGTTACTCGGATTGTAGGT
>Ga0315294_10006323_pt1 | contig 12990 bp, 9 predicted proteins | sample YL17G13_40_MG_FD_203626 | JGI IMG/M metagenome (GOLD analysis project Ga0315294, IMG submission 203626) | Sediment microbial communities from Yellowstone Lake, YNP, Wyoming, USA - YL17G13_40 | ecosystem: Environmental > Aquatic > Freshwater > Lake > Sediment | place: USA: Wyoming | collected... | reverse complement strand
ATTCGTGGATTCGATCGTGCCGCACTTCAAAGAACTATGGCGGAAACTCGGCATAGAATACGACTTTTTTATCCGCACGACTGACCGCGTTCACGAAGAGACGGTGCGCAAGGTCCTCGCGATCCTGTACAAGCGGGAAAAAATATACAAAAAGGTCTATCAAGGGTGGTTCTGCACGCCCTGCGAGACATTCTGGTCGAACACCCAGGCCGCCGACGGTGTCTGTCCTGACTGCACAAGGCCTCTCGAGCGGCTCGAGGAGGAGAATTACTTCCTGAAGACGTCAGAATATCAGGGTACGCTCATCGCGCACATCAAGAACAATCCTTTGTTCATACTGCCCGAGATACGAAGGAATGAGGTCCTTGGTTTCCTCGAACATAATGAGCTGCAGGACCTTTGTATCTCGCGGCCGAAAGCGCGCCTGGCGTGGGGGATCGAACTTCCGTTCGACCCGAACTACGTGACCTACGTCTGGCTCGACGCGCTCATCAACTATATCTCCGGCATCGGTTTTGTGAACGACCGACAGCGGTTTGATTCGCTCTGGCCGGTATCAACGCATGTCATCGGCAAAGATATCCTGCGCCATCATGCGGTCATCTGGCCGATCATCCTTATGGCGCTCGGCGAAAAACCACCCCACCGCATCATCGCGCACGGTTGGTGGGTCATCGGCGGGGAGAAGATGTCGAAGTCAAAAGGAAATGTCGTCGATCCGATGGAGATGATTGATCGCTACGGGGTCGACGCATTCCGGTACTTCCTCCTGGCCGCGATCCCGTTCGGGAACGACGGGACGTTCTCCGAGAAGATTTTTATCGAGCGGTATAACGCAGACCTCGCCAACGACCTGGGCAATCTCGTCAGCCGGACGCTCACGATGGTCGAAAAGTACTTTGACGGAGTAGTCCCGCGAGTTGTCGACGGTGGAGAATTCCAGAGATTTGCCGAGGATGCGCCGGTCCGGATCGGTATCGCCTATAGCGATATGAATGCGTGGCTCGCGCTCAAGATCATATGGGAATTCATCAATAGTGCGAATAAATATATCGAGGACAAAGCGCCGTGGCGGCTGGCGAAAGAGGATCCGGCACAATTACAGGCGGTCATCTCGACGCTCATACAGACGCTCGGAGTTATCGCGGTCCTCGTCTATCCCTTCATGAGCTCGACCGGCCGCGCCATCTGGGCTCAGTTAGGGCTTACGTCCGATATCGCGCGCATACAATTCTCGACCGATGAGCACGCGCAGTCGCGGCTGTGGGGGCTCATTCCCGCCGGGACAAAGATCGCAAAAGGAAAGCCGCTTTTTCCGAGAATCATTGCTGATAAATAACAGGTAGTACATGCTTGTCGATACTCATTGCCACCTTGATTGTGACGATTTCGACCGGGATCTGAGCGATGTCCTTGAACGGGCAAGAAGATCAGGCGTCGCGCGGATGATCACCGTAGGCTGCAACCGTCAGAGCTCGGAGAGGTCGGTCGAGCTCTCCGGGATGTTCGAAGAGCTGTACGCCGCCGTCGGGATCCATCCCCACGACGCGCGCCATGCCGACAGCACAACGCTCGATGCCCTGGCGCGCCTCGCCGAACAGAATCGCAAGGTCGTCGCTATCGGAGAGATCGGCCTCGATTATTACCGGGATCTTTCGCCCCGCGATGTTCAGCGCGATGTCTTCAGGCAGTGCATCAGGCTTGCCGTGAGGCTGAAACTGCCGCTGATCGTCCATTCTCGGGACGCGATGGAAGATACCCTCTCTCTTCTGAAAGACGAAATACCGGGCAAGGTGCGCGGGGTGATGCACTGTTTTTCAGGCGATCAGGGCGCACTCAGGCACTGTCTGGAACTCGGCCTCTTCATCTCATGTACCTGCGCGGTCACCTTTTCGAACGCTTCGCGCCTGAAGGAGGTAGCGCGCGCCATACCGGTCGAGCGGCTCCTGCTTGAAACGGATTCGCCCTATATGGCGCCGCAGGAATTCCGGGGCAAGCGGAATGAACCGGCCTATATCGTGTCCCTCGCCCAGGAGCTCGCGAGATTGCATGCGTTGACTCCCGAGGATATCGGACGCATCACCACGCATAACGCCCAGGACCTGTTCGGACTGGAGATAGCGTCCGCCCCTCAGGTGGCATATGCGATCAGGGATTCGCTCTATCTCAACATCACGAACCGCTGCACCTCCAACTGCAGTTTCTGCGTGAGGGATTATTCCAATTTCGTCAAAGGACACAACCTGAAACTCTCCGATGAGCCCTCTCTCGAGACGATCGCCAGAGAGCTCTCGGATCTCTCTCGATATAAGGAAGTTGTATTTTGCGGGTTCGGGGAGCCGACGCTCCGGCTTGACATCGTCAAGGCGGTTTCGCGGGAACTGAAGAAGAGGGGTACCCGGACCAGGCTTGTCACGAACGGGCATGGCGATCTGATCAACGGGCGGTCTATCGCGCCGGAACTCAAAGGCCTTATCGACAGAGTATCTATCAGCTTGAACGCGGATTCGCAGGCCGTGTATGACCGGATCGCGAGGCCTTCGTTCGGGGCGTCGTCATATACAGCGGTGCTGGATTTCATCAGGTCCTGCGTGCGGGAGGGTTTTGAGACTGAGGTGACCTGTCTGAACCTGGATGGCGTCGACACGAAGCAATGCGAGGAGCTCGCGCGCGGCCTCGGGGCGTCTTTCAGACTGCGGAAGCTGGGGATCGTTGGATAACCGGGCCGGATATCAGTTGTGGCCGATGAGGAGGATGACCATACCGTCACTCCAGGAAGTCAAAAAGATCGTCGAGCGGGAATCGCTCTTTATATTCCTGTTCGCCTGCATCCTTTTTTTTACTGCGCTGACCGCCGTTTCCAGTGAAGCGGGGCGCGCCCTCGAACCTGAAAAACGCACAACCATCAGCGCCCATCAGAAGACAGACCTCGGGGAAACCGATGACGCCCTGATCGAGGCGCGCATAAGAAAGTTATTAGACGAGAGAAAAGACCTTCTCCTCATCGTCAATATCACGGCGGCGCTGATCGTATTGATCATTGTCTGCGGCCTTCTGATCGACGTCTTTCTGCTCGTGTCGCGCCGGAGGATAGCGCTTCGGTCTTCCGAAGCGCATCAGGCGGCGGGATGGACGATCTTGGATGTTGCGCGGTCGCTGATCGTGATCTCATTTCTCTCGTATGTCGTCGTCTACGCTGAAGTAATCGTTGAAAGGATATTCCCGGCTGTCAAGCACGAACATTTCAGGATGATGCTCTCTACGACGGTGATCGACCTCGCCTGCGTCATCGTTATCCTCCATTTTGCTCTGCGCAGGAATAAGGAGCCTCTCTCCTCGCTCGGGTTATCGTTAAAAAACGGTCTGCGCAATGCCGTTGTGGGCGTGCTTGGATATATCGGCGCCATGCCGGTCCTCGTGATCGTCGCAGTGGCGGTATTTATCGTTGTGCGCCTCGCCCACTATACGCCGGAGCGGCAATTGATCGTCGACCTGTTCGCGCGGGAGAAGAATTCGGTCTTTCTTTTCTACGCGAGCGTCTTCACCGCGGTCATCGGACCGTTCGTCGAGGAGCTCTTTTTCAGGGGGTTCATGTATAACGCGGCGCGGAAGACCTTCGGGGTCGCGTGGGCGATGGTACTGACCTCGGCGATCTTCGCCGGACTTCACGCTGATATCGTGGGATTTCTTCCCATCATGGCGCTCGGGATGCTGCTCGCGTATCTCTATGAGCGGACCGGTACGCTCGTCGCTTCCATAACGGTCCATTTTACGCATAATCTCGCGATGATCTATCTGGTGTTCCTGGCGAGACAGCTCCAGATCCTATGAATCATATTCCCGTAAGGAATGATGGACGATGGTGAAAGTAGCATTTGCGTATTGCCCTGATTATGATCCCGCGAAGGTCCTGAACGCGGTCACACGGGTGATCGATCTGCTCGGAGGGATGGAACGGTTCGTTAAGCCGGGCGGCAAGGTCGTGGTCAAGCCGAACCTCCTTTCCCTGCGCGCTCCCGAAGAGGGCGTTAATACCCATCCCGCCGTCATCAGGGCGGTAGCGCGTCTGGCGAAGGACGCGCGCGGGCGCGTCCAGATAGGCGATTCGCCGGGTGGTTTTGCCGACAGCGATTATATTGACAGGATCTATGAGATCTCCCAGGTCGCTCGGGTGGCCCGGGAAGAAGGCGTTGAGCTGGTGAAGTTCCTTACCTCGAGATCTGTCCGGGGCTATCCTGTCAGCCTTCATGTGCTCGAAGCCGATTGCGTGATCTCGGTGCCCAAGTTCAAGACGCATGATCTGACCGTGCTCACCGCGGGTGTCAAAAATCTCTTCGGAGTGGTGACCGGGGCATCCAAGACGGAATACCATCTCAGGTATCCGGCCCCTGATGATTTTGCTCGGGTCATGGCGGATGTCTACGGGGTCGCCAGGCCCGCTTTGACCGTCCTCGACTGCGTCGTCGCGATGGAAGGCAGCGGTCCCGCCACCGGAGAGCTTCGGAAGATGAATTGCATTGTGGCGTCGGATGACGCGGTGGCGCTTGACGCCGTCATGGCGACCGTCATCGGACTGAAGCCGCTCGACGTGGAGACGACGAAGGTCGCGTACCAGAGGGGGCTGGGGGAGGCGGACCGAAAGAAGATCGAGATCGTCGGCGACGATATCGGGAGGTTCGTTGCGAAAGATTTCAAGCTGCCGCAAACCTCTTTTGTCAAGCTGCTGCCGAAAGCCCTCGCCCGGGCCCTGACGTCCCTGATCAGGTTCATTCCCCGCATCGACGAAAAGACCTGCACGCGCTGCAGACTCTGCGAGCGCACGTGCCCGATGAGGGCGATCGCCATAGAGGATAAGCGGTGCGTCATCGATTACGCGAAGTGCATCCGGTGTTTTTGCTGCAAAGAGGTGTGCCCCGCAAAAGCGATCGCGCTGAAGAAGAATATTTTTACCAGGGTCTTGTGGAGGTAGGTTCAGGGTTAGCGGGTTTGCGCGTTATTGCACAGATTGGCACAGATTTTGGACAGATTATCGCTGATGCTCGATACTCGATACTTGAAAAATGATATGATTAGTTCTGTGTTCCGAGTTCCGAGTTCCGGGTTCCGGGTTCCGTGTAAAGTTTACTCAGAACACGGAACAAAAACGTAAGCGAACTTCGTAAACCGTACACCGGTAACCGTAAACCGGGTAACGGTTATGGCTAGGGTAACGATACCCGTATCGTCAATGGGTTACGGCAACGTCAAATATAGCGTTTAGCGGTTAGCGTGTAGCGTATAGTAAAATTGCGGTTAGCATTACGCAACCCGCATCACGCACAACGCATCACGCACCACGAAACTTGTGACTTGTGACTTGAAACTTGTGACTGTGAATGTTAGCGCGTTTGCGCGTTAACGCGTTTGCGGGTTATGAATCACAAACCCCGAACTCGACTTGTGACCTGTGACTAGTGACTGGTGACTGAAGATACGGAGAAGACTATGCCAATCGATACGATACGATGGGAAAGCGGATCGGTAAGACTGATCGACCAGACGCTTCTTCCGAAGAGATTCAGGTATATCGACTGCAGGGATATCCGTTCCCTGCACAGCGCGATCAGGCATCTTAAGGTCCGGGGAGCGCCCGCACTGGGCATCGCCGGCGCGCTTGGCATCGTCCTGGGGATGAAGCGTTCGCGAGCCAGGAATTTCAGAGAGTTCATCAGAGAGCTGAGGCGGGTCAAGCGGTATCTCGCCTCCTCGCGGCCGACAGCCGTGAATCTCTTCTGGGCGCTCGACAGGATGGAGCGGGTGGCCTGCCGCCACGCGGCATCGGCTCTCCCGCGGTTACAGTTGATCCTCCTTCGAGAAGCCCTCTTGATACTGGAAGAGGACCGGCGGATGTGCAGGAAAATGGCCCGGTTCGGCGCGCGCCTGGTCCGGTCGGGCGATACGATCCTGACGCACTGCAACGCGGGAGGGCTGGCGACAGCTGATTACGGCACCGCCCTCGGCGTCCTCTTCGAATCGCATAAGCAGGGCAAGAAGATCACCGTCTACGTGGATGAGACGAGGCCTCTTCTGCAGGGCGCCCGGTTGACGGCGTGGGAATTGATGCAGCAGAAGATACGCTCGGTCCTCATCTGCGACAATATGGCGGCAAGCCTTATGGCGAAAGGGAAGATCGACAAAGTATTTGTCGGAGCGGACCGGATAGCGGCGAACGGCGACTGCGCGAACAAGATCGGGACCTACAGCGTGGCGGTCCTCGCCAAAGAGCACGGGATCCCGTTCTATGTCGTCGCGCCCTCATCGACCTTCGATTTCGGCATCAGGAACGGAAGCGAGATCCCCATCGAGCAGCGCGACGCTGACGAGGTCCGCAAGATCTGCGGGATAGAGATCGCCCCGAGAAAGATCCCGGTCTATAATCCGGCGTTCGATGTCACCCCTCATGCGCTCGTGACCGCGATCATTACCGAGGCGGGCGTTTTCCGAAAACCGTACACCAGGACACTCAAAGCGGTGAAATATGCGAATACGCGAGATCGGTGAGCGTGAGCTCATCAGGCGTCTGGCGCGGCGATGCCCGAAAGACGCTACCGTGCTTGAAGGGATCGGCGATGACGCGGCCGTCATACGGCAGACGCCCGGCAGGTCGCTCCTGGTGACCTGCGACATGCTGATCGAAGGGGTCCATTTCGACATACGGAGCGCGACGCCGTTTCAGATCGGCTGGAAGGCGCTCGCTGTCAATATCAGCGATATCGCCGCCATGGGCGGGGTTCCGCGCTGGGCGGTTATCTCGCTCGGTTTAGATCGTGACTGCACCGTCCGTTTTGTCGACGGGATCTATCGCGGGATCGGCGCGATCGCCAGGCAGTTCGGAGTGAATATTATCGGCGGGGACACGAATGCATCGCGGTATCTCGTGATCGACGTGGCTTTGATCGGAGAAGTCGAACAGGCTCGCCAGGTCACGCGCCGGGGAGCGCGTGTCGGCGATATCATCCTCGTGACCGGAGAGATCGGCGCGGGAGGCGTGAGGCATCTCAATTTCACGCCGAGGCTTGCGGAATCGAGGAAGCTGGTAAAGGAGTACGCGGTCCATTCGATGATCGACGTATCCGACGGGCTGCTCCTGGATCTCGGGCGCATCCTGGACTCGAGCGGTGTGGGCGCTCTCATCTACGAGAATCTCATACCAGTCTCTCGCCACGCGCGCTCGTTCAGGGCCGGTGTCACCGCGGGCGAGGATTTCGAGCTTCTCTTTACCATGAGCTCGGAAGAGACAGCGCGGTTTTTCAGGCGATATGCGGCGTCGGGGATCAAGGTCCCGGTAAGCGTGATCGGTCATATCGACAAAAGACGCTACGGGTTCAGGATGAAAGACAGGCGCGGCAGGATCGTCGCTCTTGAGCCGAAGGGGTATGAGCACTTCTGAGGCGAAACAAAGTCACAGGTCACACGTCACAAGTAACGGGTTAGCGCGTTAGCGGGTTTGCGCGTTAATGAGCACACGATTTATGGAGAGCCGAAGGCCGACATAAATCGTATGTGCGAATTATCCCCGCCGCTTAGATTTGCGACAGCAAATCTGGCGGGGATTATCTGCCATATTCCTGCTTGCATCGCATCCTAAACGGCGGACAGATTGCTTCGCAATCTGTCTCGCCAGGATGCGATGTATATTTACCTGAAGGAAAACTCAGTAAATATAATGAGCGCAGATTTCGGACAGATTATCGCAGATTCTTGGTTAACGGGTTAGCGCGTTTGCGGGTTAACGCGTTGGTGGAGCAGCCGGTTCACGACGCTTTTACTTGTGACTTGAAACTTGTGACTATAGCGTGACGGGATGTTTGCGCATCACGCATCCCGCATCACGGTTTACGGTGTACGGTTGACGGTTTACGAAGTTCGCTTACGTTTTTGTTCCGTGTTCTGAGTAAACTTTACACGGAACCCGGAACTCGGAACACAGAACTAATCATATCATTTTTCAAGTATCGAGTAACGAGTATCGAGTATCAAGCATCGAGTATCAAGAATCAGCGTTAATCAGTCTAAAATCTGTACTAATCAGTGTATTAACGCGCGAACGCGTTAACTCGCTAACGCGCAAACATATGAAGATAACCACACAAAACGCGAACGAGACGATCGCTCTGGGTGAGGCGCTCGGTAAGCGGTTAAAGCCGGGTGATACGATCGCGCTCGTCGGAGATCTGGGGTCCGGCAAGACTACCTTTACGAAAGGTATCGCCAGGGGTCTCAGGGTCAGGGACGTGCGGTATGTCAACAGCCCGACCTTCGTCATCATCAAGGAGTATCAAGGAAAGATTCCGCTGAATCATATTGATGTGTATCGGCTCGAAGGAAAAGGATCGCTCGAGACGATCCCGTTCGACGATTATTTTTACGGCAACGGCGTGACCGTGGTGGAATGGGCGGATAAGATACGGACGCTCCTTCCTCGAAGACATATCCGGGTCGAATTCAGGACGAAGGATGAGCATTCAAGGAGCATCGTTTTCAAGAGGATGCCGTCAGGATATCGCCTGTCAGGTCGCGGAGAAAGGCTGAGGATGACCCGATGAACGTTCTCGCGATCGATACTTCGACCGATTATTTGAGCGTCGCCGTTCTGCGGGATGCCGCGACGCTCGGCCGGCTCCACCAGGAGGCAAGGACGAGCCATTCTAGGCTGCTCGTTCCGGCGATCAGGAAGGTGCTGGCTCGCGCCGGGCTGCGACTGAAGGACGTGGACGGCATCGCCCTGAGCATCGGCCCCGGTTCATTCACGGGGTTACGGATCGGCGTCACCACTGTCAAGGCGCTGGCCCTCTGCTCAGGCAAACCAGTCGTGACCGTCCCGACACTGGATGTTATTGCCCTGCAGGCCCTTTCTCTGGTACAATACACCGGCAAAGAGAACCGTCTTCCGCGGCGCATATGCCCGCTCCTTGACGCGAAGAAGGAAAAGGTCTACGCCTGTCTTTATGAGAGAAGGTCCGGCGGATTGAGGCGTGTTTCCGGATACCTCCTTCTCCCGCTCGAAGATCTGCTGACCAGGATAAAGGGTGAGGCGCTCCTGATCGGCACCGGTATCGATGCGTATCGGGACGTGATCCTCAAAAAGGCCCCGTCATGCGTCCTGTACGAGAAAGACGACTGGCGGCCGGACGCCGTACTGGTGGGAACGATGGGGTCGGAAAAACTTAAGAAACGAGATCTCGCGGACGTGAACGATCTTGCGCCGTTCTACATCTACTCGCGGGAATGCGATATAAAGGGATATTGACATGGTGATACGGATCGGTCCCGGCAAAGTGAACTACCGTCCGACATGGGCTGAGATTGACCTGAACGCCCTGCGGCATAATTTTTTCGAGATCAAGAAGCTCGTCGGGGAGTCTGTGGCGGTCATGGTGGTCGTCAAGGGGAACGCCTATGGCCACGGCCTCGTCGAGGTGTCACGCGTCCTGCGGGATGCCGGCGTCGACTACCTCGGCGTCGCCACCATCGACGAAGCGATACGCCTGAGAGAGCGTAAGATCAGGGTCCCGATACTCCTTCTGGGTTCGGTGCTCGAGGAAGAGGCTGAAGAGGCGATCAAGCGCGACATCACGCTCACCCTGTGCAGCCAGGAACTCCTGCGGATCATCCACGATAAAGCGAAACGCCGCAAGACCCGCGTCAAGGTCCACATCAAGGTCGATACGGGGATGGGGAGGATCGGCATCTGGCATGAGGATGTGCTCGATTTTATCAAGGAAGTGAAGAACGACCGGTTACTTATCCTCGAAGGGGTGTATACTCATTTCTCAAGCGCGGGCCGCGACAATTTCTTCACGCAATATCAGATCGACGCGTTTTCGCGTATTTTGCATGAATTGAACGAGCTCAAGATCCACATACCGTACCGTCACGCGGCGAACAGTATCGCCACAGTCGATAAGAAGATGCCCGAACTGAATCTGGTGAGGCCCGGGATCATTGCCTTCGGGATATATCCCAAAAGGACCTTTGAGCGGGTGGTTGACATCAAGCCGGTCCTGTCTCTCAGGACAAGGGTCGTGTTCCTGAAAGATGCCCCGCCAGGCAGGTCGATCAGCTACGGGAGGACCTATATTACGCAGAAATCTACCAAGATCGCGACCCTGCCGATCGGATATGCCGATGGATATGGGAGGCTCCTCTCCAATAAGGCGGAAGTCCTCATCAAGGGACGGTTGGCGCCGGTTGTCGGTAAGGTGACCATGGACCAGACCATGATCGATGTGGGCCATATAGAGGATGTCGAAATCGGCGATGAGGTGGTCCTGATCGGACAGCAGGGTGATCAGTCGATCACCGTAGAGAGGCTGGCGCGGTTAGCAGAGACCATACCGTATGAAGTATTATGTTCTATAAGTAATCGTGTCCCAAGGAGTTACAAAATTCAGTCATAAGGGCCCTGTAATTTATTTGACAAACATGGCCGCTCTTGTTATACTTACTAATATCCATAAAATAGAGAAATATTAACATACAGGTTAACCCACAGGTTATCTATGCGAAGCGATAGAATCAAGAAAGGTGTTGAGCGGGCGGGAGCCAGGGCTCTTCTCTATGCTACCGGCATATCAAAAGATGAGATGGCAAAGCCTTTTATCGCTGTTGCCACGAGTTTCAGCGATATCATACCCGGCCATGTCGGGATGAGGAGGCTTGAACGGTTCATCGAACGCGGGATATGCGCCGGCGGCGGCGTTCCTTTCTTCTTCGGCGTTCCCGGTATCTGCGACGGGATTGCGATGGGTCACACCGGGATGAAGTATTCGCTGGCATCCCGCGAGATCATCGCTGACGCTGTCGAGGTGACCGTCAAGGCGCACTCCTTTGACGGGCTGGTCTGCCTGACCAACTGCGATAAGATCACGCCGGGCATGCTCATGGCGATCGCGAGGATTAACATCCCCGCGATCATTGTCACAGCCGGTCCGATGCTTTCCGGCAACTACAAAAATCAGCGGCTCTCACTGGTGAAGGATACGTTTGAGGCTGTCGGCCGGTTCAAAAAAGGCGAGATCTCGCAGGAAGACCTGAGCAACCTTGAGATGTGCGCCTGTCCCGGGTTCGGTTCGTGCCAGGGGCTCTATACGGCGAATACGATGTCGTGCGTCGCCGAGTCACTGGGCATGACCATGCCCGGCTGCGCGACGGCACTCGCCGTGTCCGCCAAAAGGGTGAGGATCGCCTACGCCTCGGGAGAGCAGATCGTCAATCTCGTCAGGCGGAATGTCGCCCCGCGGACCATCATGAAGAAAGAGGCGTTTGAGAACGCGATAAAGGTCGATATGGCACTCGGCGGTTCGACCAATTCGGTCCTGCATATCCTGGCGATCGCCAACGAGGCCGAGATCAGCATCCCCTTGCAGCGTTTTGACGAGATCAGCAGGGAGACCCCTCATATCGTGGATATCCTGCCCAGCGGGCAGTACTTCATGGAGGATTTCGAGTGGGCGGGCGGGATCCCGGCGATATTCAAAAGGCTCAAGAATAAACTGAACGACGTCATGACCGTGAGCGGCAAACTGATCAGCCAGATAGCCAACGATGCCCAGATAGCGAACGAGGAGATTATCAGGGACCCGAAGAACCCGTATCACGAAGAGGGCGGCATCGCGATCCTGGGAGGCAACCTCGCTCCCGACGGATCGGTCGTTAAGCAGACCGCTGTCTCAAAAAAGATGATGAGGTTCAAAGGCAGAGCGATCACCTTCAACTCCGAAGAGGACGCCATGAAGGCGATCATGGACGGAAAGGTGAAGGAAGGACATGTCGTCGTCATACGCTACGAAGGACCGCGGGGCGGTCCGGGCATGAGAGAGATGCTTTCCCCGACATCGGCCATCATCGGCATGGGGCTTTCTGAAAATGTGGCAGTGATCACCGACGGCAGGTTTTCAGGCGGGACGCAGGGGCCCTGCATCGGTCACGTCTCTCCCGAAGCCGCCTGCGGAGGGCCGATCGCCATTGTCGAGGACGGCGATGAGATATCGATCGATATTCCCGCCAGGTCCCTGAGCGTTTCGCTGAGCGAAAAAGAGATCCGCGAGCGCCTGTCACGATGGAAAGCGCCCGAATGTCCGGTGAAGGAAGGGTATCTCGTCCGCTACGGCCGCATGGTCTCGTCCGCATCGAAAGGGGCTATCGTCGTATAGACACGCTTCGCGCTTCTTCGGCCGGCATTTCTAATAGCCAATTATAAAAGATGAGAGTGAGCGATGATCCTGAACGGTGCTCAGATACTGATCGAGTCATTAAAAAAAGAGGGGGCTGAAGTCCTCTTCGGTTATCCCGGAGGGAACGTCCTGCCTCTTTTTGACGAACTGTACGAAAAAGGGATCCGCTTCATCCTGACGAGGCATGAGCAGGGAGCGGCGCATGCGGCTGACGGATACGCGCGGGCGACCGGCAAGGTCGGCGTGTGCATCGCGACATCTGGTCCCGGCGCCACCAATCTGACGACCGGTATCGCGAATGCCTATATGGATTCCATCCCGATGGTCGCCATAACCGGGCAGGTGAAGACTTTTGTCATCGGCAACGACGCGTTCCAGGAGGCCGACGTGACGGGGATCACCCGGCCCATAACCAAGCATAATTATCTCGTGAAAGACATCAAAGACCTGGCGACCATCGTGAAGGAAGCGTTTCATATCGCTTCCACCGGCAGGCCCGGGCCTGTGGTGATCGATCTGCCGGTCGACGTCCAGCAGGACAAGACCGAGTTCATCTATCCGGCGCATGTCAATATACGGGGGTATAAACCGACCTATTTCGGGCATCCCGGCCAGATGAAGAAGGCGGCGAAGCTGATCCAGAAAGCAAAAAGACCGATCCTCTATGTCGGGGGCGGGGCCATCATCTCGGGCGCCCATGAGGAACTGCTGACGATCGCCGAGAAACTCAGCATCCCGGTGACGACGACCCTGATGGGGAAAGGCGCTTTCCCCG
>Ga0315294_10006322_pt1 | contig 12991 bp, 17 predicted proteins | sample YL17G13_40_MG_FD_203626 | JGI IMG/M metagenome (GOLD analysis project Ga0315294, IMG submission 203626) | Sediment microbial communities from Yellowstone Lake, YNP, Wyoming, USA - YL17G13_40 | ecosystem: Environmental > Aquatic > Freshwater > Lake > Sediment | place: USA: Wyoming | collected... | reverse complement strand
ATGATTTCAAGGCCCACGAGCTTATGGATGACAAGATGGTCGCTAATATAGCTTTTCTAATAGACAAGCGTAAACAAATAAAATTTTATAAAAAAGTAGAAGAGCTAAATGCTGAATTTAATGAGAAATTGAACTTTAGATGTGTAGGGCCGCTTCCGCCTTATAGTTTTTATACGCTTGAGGTAAAAACGGTAAAAAATGAAGAGATAGATTGGGCAAAGAAAAGGCTCGGGGTTTTAGATAATATTATAAACAAGGACGAGCTCAAAAAAGCCTACCGGAGACAGGTGTTCTCTGTTCATCCAGATAGAAATCCGGATAATCCTTGTGCTGAAAAGGAATTCGATGAAGTAAATAAGGCCTATAAGATAATTGCTGACTACTGCGCTGCCCTCGAGCAGGCAAATCCCGTTAGAGACGAAAAGTCTCTAAGCGGGACAAGTCAAAAAGGTAATCCGATGTTAGTGAGGGTAAGGGAGTAATGGAGAAAGAAGGAAAGTATATTTACTGTATTATCGCTACCTCCCAAGAGAGAAATCTTGGGCCTATAGGGATTGGCGGAAGAGGCGACGATGTCTTAACTATCGGCTATGAAGATCTAAGCATGGTTGTGAGTAGCCATCCTATGACTAAATTTACCGTTAACTCAGATAATATGCTTGCCCATCAAAGGGTGATCGAGGAAGTGATGAAGGAATTTGACAGCGTGCTTCCGGTCAGGTTCGGGACTATCGCCTCAAACGCCGATGAGATAAGGAATCTTCTGAGCAGAAGATACAGAGAGTTTAAGAGCGCGTTACGGGACATGGACCATAAAATAGAGCTGGGCGTTAAAGGCATATGGAAGAATATGCCCGTGATCTTCAAAGAAATTGTGGACGAGAACAAAGCGATTAAAAGAACAAAAGAGGATATTCAGAACGACAAGAATAAGAAAAATATTGAAGCCAAAATGGAAGTAGGCAAGATGGTGGAGAATGTCCTGGAAAAGAAGAAAAAGAAGGAGGCGGAAAAGATTGTAGAAGCATTTAGAAGAACGGCCTTTGATTATAAACTCAATAAGACCGTAGGCGATGAGATGTTTGTGAACGCCGCCTTTCTGGTGGATAAGGGCAGGGAAAAAGAGTTCGATAATATAATGGGTGATCTGGGCGAAGAGCATAAGGAGAGAGTGAAATTTATGTATACGGGGCCTTTACCCGTATTTAACTTCGTCAATATCGTCATCTATCCTGAGGAATGGGAGAAATAGAGTGGCCTTGACAGGGACAGAAGCGGATATCATTAATTGCGTAGCCAGATTAAGGCTGGTAACTAAAGACCAGATACGAAGGCAGGTCGGATTTTCGCTGGAATATATAGGTTTTCTATGCCGGGATTTAATCAGAAGAGGCTATCTCGGTTTTTCTGAAGGCCATTATTTCCTGGCAAAAGACGGGATCAAGACACTATTGGCGGAAGAGACGCCAAAAATAGACAGAAAATTGATTAAAGAGGTTGCCGAGGAAGTAGCCAGACAGATAAGCGGCGAGCTGAAGAGGACCGTAAGGGGCATTAAAATCCCCGTTTCTGTCAGGGAAATAATAAAAGAGACGGGATTTGAAACGCCGCCAGGGGAACGCATAAAAATAAAGACGGACTTTGACCTTCCCGTAGAGGACGAAAGCCTGGCTTTAGAGAGTAATATCGATAAAATCGGAACGCGGGTGGAAAAGGAGAAATCCGATGATATGGATAAGACGGTGAGATTATTTAAGGAAATGCATAAGCCAGGAGGCAATGGTTTGGCTTCCGATAGGACAGGAGGACATGGTTTGCCTTCCGTTAGGCAAAGCCATAGGCAAAGCCATAAGAAGGGGAGGAAGAGATGACCAAGACTAAAGACGGTAAGCCAGAGGGCAATGGTTTGCCTTCCGATAGGCAAAGCCATAAACGCGAGATTGAAGGCCTAAAAGGAAAGATACAAAAAGGCAAGGGTGTGGATATCGGCACGATGTTTGTGAAATGCGCGTATAAGGAAGGCGATGAGATCGTCTTTAAGTCGCAGAGGAATGCCTTCTTTGATGTGGAACACACTGATTTCACTAAGAAAATACTCGACAACTCAAAAGTGAAATACATTATCAAAGAAGACAATCTTTACGTGGTAGGCGATGAGGCCTTACAATTCGCTAATATGTTTAATAAAGATACGCGGCGGCCTCTCTCCAAGGGCGTAATAAGCCCGACAGAGAAAGAAGCCCTTCCTATGATAGAGCTGTTGATAAAAAGCGTGGTAGGCGAACCTGCTTATAAGCCAGAGGGCAATGGTTTGCCTTCCGATAGGCAAAGCCATAAAGGCGAGATAGTCTATTTTTCTGTTCCCGGTGAACCCTTAGACGCGGACTTCAACGTCCTCTATCATATAAAGATGGTAGAAGGATTCTTAAAGACATTAGGATATACTCCTAAGCCGATAAATGAAGGCCACGCCATTATCTTATCTGAGTTAGCCGGGGAAGATTTTACGGGGATGGGCCTTTCCTTCGGCGGCGGGATGGTCAACGTATGTTTGAGTTTCATGTCTGTGCCGATTTTTAAGTTTTCTGTCGCTAAGTCGGGGGATTGGATCGACCAGCAGGTAGCCATGGCGGTGGATGAGACAGCGAGCAGGGTTTCGGCAATAAAAGAATCATCCCTGGATTTAAGTAAGGAAGGAGACTTAAGCAAGATCGAAAGCGCCTTATCAATTTATTACAATCACTTAATTGAATATGTGATTGAAAATATAAAACAAGAGTTTGCCAAGGCAAGAAGATTGCCGAGGATTGCCAATCCCATAAGCATCATCTTATCGGGCGGCACTTCGCTTCCCAAAGGTTTTTCGGGCAGGTTTAAACAGATTTTAGACCGGCTGAAACTACCCATCCCGGTCGGCTCAGTGAGGATGGCGTGTCAGCCATTAAGAAGCGTAGCAAAAGGAGCGTTAATAGCCGCAAGCGCTGATGAGAGTAAAAAATAAATGGAGAAAGTTGTCTTAAAAGAAGGCAAGTATATGTATTGCATCATCGCGTCAAAAGAAGCCGAATCCTTTGGCCCGCTTGGGATTGGCGGAAGGGGCGATGAATTGCATACCCTTCTTTATAAGGATATCGCGGCCGTGGTAAGCGATTCGCCGGTGATAAACTATGCGGTCTCGAGGGAAAATATGCTTGCCCATGAGAAGGCGATAGAGGAGATAATGAAGAAGCATACGGTCTTGCCGGTCCGATTTTGCACAATCGCTCAAGATGAAAATAAGGTAAAAAAGATATTAGAAATAGAGCATGATGAATTTGCTGAGTTATTAAAAGATCTCGAGGGCAAAAAAGAGCTCGGACTAAAAGCGATATTTAAGGAAGACGTAATATATAAAGAGATAGCGGAAAATTACGAAGATATCAAGTCGCTTAAAAAAGCGCTATTGTCCGAGCCTCCGGCAAAGACCTACTATCTGCGCGTGGAAGTCGGTAGGAAGGTCGAAGCCGCCCTGCAAGAAGAGAAAGATACCTATAAGGAGGAGATTTTAAACGCGCTTTCACCACTGGCGCAGGATACGAAGGTCAATAACACCTATGGCGAGCTGATGATTATAAGCGCAGCCTTTCTGGTAGAAAATGCGAAAGAAGCGGAATTTGACCGGAATGTTCAGGCCCTCGCGGACAAATACGGCGACAAGATAAAATTTAAATACGTGGGCACTCTGCCGCCGTTTAATTTTGTGAATCTGGTGATAGAGACGGGCGGGTATTAGACCCTTCCTTAAAAGGTATAGGAAGGTCTATCCTCGGAGGATTAACAATGTTTATAATCGATGATATTTTGCTTTCGCCGTTAAAAGGCGTGATTTGGCTGGGTAAAAAGATTAACGAAGTCGCGGAAAAAGAATTTTCTGACGAGGGGCGCATAAAAGAGAAACTTATGGGATTGCAACTGAAATTTGAAATGGATGAGATAAGCGAAGAAGAGTATAATAAACAGGAGAAGGAGCTTTTGGCGCGATTGGACGCTATCAGACCCTTCCTTAAAGAGGAATAGGAAGGTCTACCCTTTAGGGTTAGAAAAGCAAAAGAGGAGGATGAGTAGAAATGGCTAATATAGAAGATGTAAAAAAAGCGGTTACGGAATTTTTGAAGAAGACTCTCAGTGTCAAAGATGTAAAGGTGATTAAGGCGGCAAAGCTCGGCGATGGCTGGGAAAGTGAGGCCGAGGTATACGAGGAGAGCTCATTTATAAAAGCTCTTGGCCTTCCGACCAGAGTGCAGGACAGGAATATTTACGCCGTTAAATTGGATGATAGTTTAGAGGTCGAATCCTACGAGCAAAAAGAACAACCCGGTCCAAAAGAGTAATTCTCGAAATGTAGTTATGGAGACCAAAGTGGCCAAAGAAGGCCTTATTTATCTGTATTGCATTACAAAGGATAAACCCTCATCTTATAATTTTGAAGATTTAGGGATTAAGACTCGCTCTGTCTTTTTTTCGGGAACTTACGCCATTGTTAGCGAAGTCTCGCCCGATGATTTTAGTGAAGATAACCTAAAAAAGCATTTAGCCGATATGGGCTGGGTGGAGAAAAATATCAGGCTTCACGAAAAGGTGATAGAAAGGATCATGAATGACCAGGCCGTGCTCCCTTTTAAATTCGGGACGGTTTTTGAGAACGAAGCGAATGTAGAAAAATTGCTTAAGACAAACAATTCCGAGTTTAAGGCCGTGCTGACTCTCTTGGACGACAAAAAGGAGTGGGGACTCAAGATATACTGTAACAGCGGATACTTTAAGGATGCCCTTTGCGCGGAAAACGAACGGATTAAAGAAAAAGACAAAGAGATTATGGGCGCCGGCAAGGGCACGGCGTATTTTTTAAAGAAGAAAAAGGACGAAATTATAAAAGATATCATAAATGAAAAAATCTCTGAATATACAAAGGACTGTTTTGAAAGGTTAAAAATAACGGCTGTGGATACCAAAATCAATAAGATATTACCTAAAGAGGTAACGGAAAAAAAAGAGGATATGGTTTTAAATGCCGCGTTTTTGATAAACAACAAACGGATAAAAGAATTTGAAAGTGTTTTAGTGTATCTTAAGGCTAAATATACAGATAAAGGGCTGATATTTGACTGCACCGGCCCCTGGCCGCCTTATAATTTTTGTGAGGCCGCAACTTAGGCGACCAGAGGGAGACTAAGTTGCATGGCCGAACAATACCGACGAATGTGTAAAAATTTTATTTTAAAATTTTTATACGGTATATGAGTCGGGACAGCCTGAGGAGCGCGATGGATAATCCGATAAAAACCCCGCAAGATAAGTCCCCTCCTTTAAGAGGTATAGGAGGGACTACCCTGCTGGGTAAGAAAAGCTATTTAGATTTTCATAGGCAGGAAAGGGTCACGCTTTTAGAGATTCTGGATAGGGCATTGAATAAGGGTGTGGTCATATCCGGAGATATAGTTATTTCTGTGGCTGATGTGGACCTTGTATATTTAGGATTGAAAGTCCTGCTCAGCTCGGTAGAGACGATGGAGCGCTTAAGAGGGGCGCCGTTCTCGGGCGCAGCCGAGGAGCCGACTTAAGGATGACCCGTTCGACTTCGCTCAGGGTCATACTGAGCAAGCGACGAACTAAGTGAGGAGCGCGTCGAAGTATGAGATTATATACCTATGCCATAATCGATTCTACCGGCGGGGTCGAAGAATCCATTAACGGATTGTTCGAGGCCCTTGTTTATAATATCCCTTATCGCGATATCGGAATAGTGGTCAGCGATCTCGATCCCCAGGTTCAAATCAAAACCGAAGAATCTATTTTAAAACATGAGGAAGTCGTGGAAGCGCTGATGGACAGATTCACCGTTTTGCCGATGAGATTGTATACGGTTTTTAGCGGAAAAGAAGATATGCTCTTAAAGGTAAAAGATCATTATGAGGATTTCATAGAGAACTTAGACCGGGTGCGCGGTAAGTGCGAATATGGCATAAAGGTCATTTGGGCGGGCAATGTCATTAAAGAGAGAATAATCAATGCCCATAAGAATGAAAGCGCCTCGGCGCAACCCGAGCAGTCAGGGGCGAAGTTCGTGAAAGAGAAGTTCGAAAAGTACAAGATAGATAAAGAGTTCGAAGAAGAGGCGGATAGATGCATCGCTATCGTAGACTCCTTTTTAAACAGGCTTGCCTCCGAAAAGGAACTTGAAAAGCTAAAGACCGACAATCTGCTCCTAAGCGCCGCCTATCTGGTGGATAAGGAAAAGAGCGACGACTTTAAAAAGGCGTTCGAGGAATTAAAGAGCTCCGGAGGAGACCTTAAATTTATGCTCAGCGGCCCGTGGCCCGCGTATAATTTCATCACGTTAAGCCGTTCCGCGGCTTGGGCAATAGGAAGCCCGACCACGGCCTTCTGGCCAGGGGACGGGAAGTTTGGCGGCCTGGATATATTAGGAAAATAGGGCGCTGTCCCTATTTTCAAGGATGGTAAGTAACAATGAGTAAAACGATCGACACTTCGACTTTGCTCAGTGTCGATGGTGAGCGTAGTCGAACCATCGAGACGGATTCTCTCGAGATTTTTGCCAGCGAGATGGAGAAGGTCAAAGACGCGCTGCCTAAAAAGATCGAGGCAAATCCCGAAAACGCGGAGAAGGGATTGGCAAAGCTGGTCCTTACTCTTATAGAACTGATCCGGAAGTTAATGGAAAAACAGGCGATGAGGCGGGTCGAGGCAGGTTCTCTAACTGATGAGGAGGTCGAGCGGGTCGGTGAGACGCTCGAGAAGCTGGAAAATAAGATGAAGGAACTGAAAGAGATTTTCGGGCTTAAGGATGAGGAATTGAACATTAATTTAGGCCCTTTAGGGGACCTGCTATAGGAGGAAAGATGAGTAAGGAAGATGCCAAGATAAGCTGTCAGGTATTTCAGAAACAAGAGGCGGTAATTAAAAATATCACGGGTAAGATCAACGCGACCGAAGGAGTAGCGGGAAAGGCGGTATTTGCCGAAGAGTTGCGGAAAGAAGTGGATGTGCTGCTTGCCTGCCAAGACTATAAAGACGCAAACCTTGATTGTAAAAATTGTCATTTTATAGCGAACCTGCGCAAGAAGACGGCGGATATAATTATAAAAGCGAAAAAACTAGCATAAAGAGAGGGTGATATTTTTATGGCTCAAGCAAAATTGATTCACGCGACCGAGGCTACTAATCTCGCGGATATCTTGGAACGGGTATTGGATAAAGGAATCGTAATCGCGGGGGATATAAAGATTCAACTTGCCGATGTCGATCTTCTCAATATCAAGATACGGCTTCTGATTGCTTCCGTTGACAAAGCGATGGAGATGGGTATAAACTGGTGGCAGCAGGATTCTTACTTATCCACAAAAGCCAAAGAAACTGAGATAGAAAAAGAAAATGTAGCACTCAAGAAACGATTAGATCGGCTAGAGGCCAAAGTAAAATAGATCTATTTACAGCTCTGGATTTGGGAAGGTCATTATGATTAGAGGTATACCGCCAGTAACGGGTTTAAATGCGCATAGAAAAATCACCAGTTCTAAAAAGACACAAAAGGACGAAGGGCTTGAATGGAGGGCCCGTAGAAGGCCTCGGCAATGGATATATGAGACCAAGCCTTTTTTTAAAAAGGTTAAAGAGCCGCTAATAGATGTATTTAAAGAAGCAAAAGAGGTGAAGATCGTAATAGACCTGTGTAGTTTTTCCAGGGGCGAAGTAGACATCGATATAAAACCGGACAAATATATCATCTTTGCCAAACGCGGAGACCAGGAGTTTAGACAAGAGATTGACCTGCCGCTTGATGTAGATATTGAGAATACAGCGGAAAATTTTAAAAATGGGATTTTAGAGATAACTCTTCCGAGAAAGAAAGATAAACACAAAATAAAAAGAGTAGTTAACTTGTTTAGGCAAAAGGGGCCCCGATGAATAGAAAACCGACTATTCTAATAGTAGATGATGAGAAAAACATACTTGAACTTTTTCATAGGATTTTAAAAAAGAATGAATATACGGTTCTCACGGCTAATAACGGTAAAGAAGCATTAGAATTGGCAGATAAAGAAAGGCCGGATCTGGTAATTTTAGATTTGAAGCTAACTGGTATAAACGGAATCGAAGTCCTGCGTCGGATTAAACAAATAGATGAAAATATAGAAGTGATTGCAATGACGGGTTTCGGGACGATAAAAACCGTCAAGGCAGCGATGAGATTGGGAGCTCAAGATTATATCACCAAGCCCTTTGATATTAATTATGTCAGTAGCCTTATAAAGGAAGCCCTTTCATCTATTTTTCTTAAAAAAGACTCACCCGAAGGAATTAAATGAAAAAACTTATTTTCGTTCCAATTATACATATGAGTGTTGACTTAGGCAGTATTGCCGAACAAGTGAATAAAAAAGGCATCGCAGCTCTTGGAGAGGAATTCTGGAAGAAACACAGAGAAACTGTTTCTGGATTATGGGACTCAATAATTAAGTATTTTTCCGGTTTAGAGGTTAAGAACTTTAAATTATACCAGGATGGAATGGTGGCTGATGGAGAGGTTGGTCAAAAAATAGTAAATGAAGTGGCTAGGGCCGGCAGCAAAAATTACGAAGTTATTGAAGACTTATTAAGGAGAGGCGCGATTTTGGTTCAAACAGAAAACTTTACTCTGGTTAAAAAAGAGAGGGATCGTATTATTAAAATTACCCTTGCTAAGACGATTTCTGAAAAGTTAATAGCCTATTTAAAGTATAGATTAACTAAAAATAGGCTGTTAGATAAAAGAGATGATTATATAGCTAAAAGAATAAACGAGACTTTAAAAGATGGAGAAACCGGCATTCTTTTTATCGGAGCCTATCATAATATCAAAAAGAGGCTCGCGAAAAATATTTGTGTTAAAGAGATAAAGGATGCGCGGAAATTAAAAGAATATCAGGGGTTGCTTCCTTTTTATAATAAACATAAGAGACGATTTGAAAAATTGAGCGGATATCTTATTTCTAAAGTGGAGGTGTAGATTAGGTATGAGCCTCTTTTATTGATGACTTAGGAGCGGACTCGCTGTATGCACAAAAGGAAAAGGAAAAATCCATAAGGTCAAGCCTGTTTTTAAGTTTGATGGTTATTAAGAAAGAAGAGTAGTTGTTTATTCCCGTCTTGATTTTGAAGGTAGGATTTTTAGTTGATGTCTATATTTAGCTATTGTCCGGCGGCTAACAAATATTCCTTCTTGTTTAAGGCAGTTTGATATCCCCAGATCGCTTAAAGGTTTTTTCTTTTTTTCACTTTCTATAAGGGCTTTTATCTTCGCTTTGATTGTCTTAGAAGAAAATAGCTCTCCATTTTCCTGCTTAACCCCAGAATTTATAAAGTCTCTTAATTTAAAGATGCCATATGGCGTATGAACATATTTATTGCTAATGGCTCTACTTACTGTAGATTTATGCTTACCTATTCTATCTGCAATTTGGGATAAAGTCAGCGGTTTAAAATGCGTTGCTCCGTTATCTAAGAAATCTTTTTGTATATAGACAATCTCTTCAATTATCTTCTGAATCGTCTCTTTGCGTTTATTCACTGCATCTATCAATGAGCGTCCGGCCTTAAGCCTTTCTTGCAAATATTCTTTAACCTCTGCAGGCGTATCATTTTTCTTTAGCATCTCTTTATATTTAGCGCTAAGGCTAAAGCGAGGCAGTTCCCAATCATTAGGTATAACTTCATATCCATCTTTATTTTTCTTTAATATCGCATCTGGAATTAGGCGTTGAGTTATTTCTTGGCTAAAGGAGCAGCCGGGTTTTGGTTGGAACTTGGCAATCTCTTTTATGGCGTCTTTAATTTCTTCCACAGAACGCTTAAGTTTTTTAGCAATATAACTATACCTTTTCTTTTCTAAAAAAGGAAGGTATCTATCCACTATAAGTCCCGCTAAAGAATTTTCTTCTCTTTTCGCCCTAAGTTGCAACCAAAGACATTCTCTTAGATCTCTTGCGCCAACCCCTAGAGGGTCAAAAGTCTGAATAAGAGCCAATACTTTTTCAACTTGAGATTTTGTTGTTCTGTTAGATTCTGTTATTTCATCTATAGAGCAGTCAAGATATCCGTTATCGTTTATATTTCCTATAATTGATTCTCCGATTTTGCGTTCATCCTCAGAGCCGGAAAAGAGGTGCAATTGTCTTGATAAATGTTCCTGCAATGTAAGAGAGGTGCTGATAAGGCTTTCTCTATATTGTTTTTTATCTTCATCTTCCCCTGTATGCAATATATCAGATTCATAAGAAGAAGTAGTATCTTCAGAAGGCCCTAAAAGAGGATTTTTTTCAATTTCCTCTTCAATGTATTCTTTAAGCCGTGCAAGGGGTAACTGTAAAAGATTAAGGGCTAATTTAATCTGGGGAGTTAATCGTAGCTTATAAGTTAATTTTGGTTGAAGTTTTACTTCTAGGGGCATGCGACCCTCTTTAGGTAAGCAACATCCGTGCCATGAACAATTATACCGTCTTAGAGAAATTTTTGCAATGCTTATTTTATAGTTAGAGAGTAGCCGGTATGTCAATATGCGGTAAAGCGAGCGGTGGGCGGAGCTTCTAACGATATCGCCTGATTAGAGTATTGTATTATAATGGATCATATTTCGCGACGGATTACCTCTCAAATAGCGTGAATTTGCTTGATAATCCCTATATTCGGACTATAATTGATACTTGTATATAGTGAGAGGTATCCCCTCGGGTAACATAAGAGGGACCCCTAATTCTTTTATTGAATAAACATTTTTTTTATGTTATTATCAATTTTTAAAGGTAGTTATTACTGTTCATCGCGTTCGAAGAAAGGAAATCATAGATGACCGGAACATTAGTAGCCATTTATATAATGACCGCATTCCTTAGTATCGCTATCGCCGTGACATTGGTTACTTTATCAAGGTTGTCGGGCCAGGCAAGGATAAAGAGAGATAAAGGACAAGAGATAGGGTATGAGAGCCGCGGCATTCTCGCCGATGAGGAGCTGAAGAAGTCTTTATTTGAGGAGATAAATGAAGTTGAAAGTTCCGAGCAGCGCTCGCGGGAAATCACGGATAGGGTATCGGATATCCTTAGTAAAAAGTTAGACGAACACGTGTCTCGAAATGTGCAGGAAATAGCCAAGAAGTATGAATCGGTTATCAGGGAGAAGAGCCAAAACGAAGAGATTGCCTGGAAAAAATATAATAAAGTATTGGGCAATAAAAGACAGACCGAAGCCGTTATCCGAAGTATTGCCGCAGGTTTGGTTGTAATAGATGCCAAAGGCAAGGTCGTTATGATGAATCCCGCCGCCGAAAAACTTCTCAGTGTAGCCAAAAAAGATAAAATCGGCAAGTCTATTTTGGAGAATCTTAAGAAAGAACAATTAATTTCACTGGCTAAAGACACGCCGGGTAGTGACGGCGAGGGCAGAGAGATCGAAATAATAAGTCAGAAGGATGAGACAAAAAAGATTCTCAGGTCCAGCAGCGCCGTTATAGAAGATGAAAACGGCCAAACAATCGGTATGGTCTCCATTTTAAGCGATATTACTAAGCAGAAAGAATTGGATCAGATGAAGGCAGATTTCATCTCTAAAGTTTCGCATGAGCTGCGTACGCCCGTTGTAACCGTCCAGAATTCTTTAGCCCTGCTCCTGAATAAAACAACAGGGCCGCTTAACGAAGATCAGGAAAGATTTCTTACGATTGCCCAACGTAACCTCACGAGACTCGCCCGCTTAGTCGACGATATCCTCGACATTTCTAAACTCGAGGCTTCTAAAGTGGCATTGGAACTCGAGTCCTGCGCAATCGAAAAGCCTATCAAAGAAGCTTGTGATTCTTTAGCCGCATGGGCAGAAAGTAAAAATATTAAAATTGAACAAAAGATTCAAAAGGCTATGCCCGAAATCAAACTAGATTTCAGTAAAATAATCCAAGTTCTTAATAACTTAATCGGCAATGCCGTTAAATTTACCCCAAAAAACGGTAATATAACCGTTAACGCCGGTCTATGCGAGCACGGCAGGAGCGTATTTGTATCCGTGGCCGACAACGGCATCGGTATAGCCAAAGAGGACATCGGAAAAGTTTTTAATAAATTTCAACAGGCAGGGGAAAGGGCGGCAACAGATATAAGCGGTACGGGGCTAGGATTATATATCGCCAAAGAAATAGTAGAACTGCATGGAGGGAAAATCTGGGTAGAAAGCGAAAAAGGGGCAGGAGCAACATTCACCCTTACTTTACCGATAACAGTTTGATGTCTACGCCAGTAATAAAAGGGATATTATGCTCAAAAAAAATCTGTTACTTGTTGATGATGAAGTTGATTTTGCGGAAACTATGGCCTTGCGTCTCGGGATGCGCGGTTATGAGGTGAATATAGCCCATAACGGCGAAGAGGCGCTGGAAAAGGCTAAAGGGAGACCGGACCTTATCCTAATTGATGTAATGATGCCGATAATGGACGGGTATCAACTTTGCAGCAGACTTCGCCAGGATAAAAAGACGAAAAATATCCCCATAATAATGTTAACCGCAAAAAAGACGCCCCAGGATAAAATCGAAGGTTTGCAGATCGGAGCCGATGATTACATTTCCAAGTCTTTTGATTTGGAGGAGCTATTTGCGCGTATTGAGGCCCTCTTGCGCCGGAGCGGTCGTTCCGAAGAAGTCGAGCAGGATAAGGCCTTATTGGCCAAAGAACTAAGAGAGATTATAAAAAACGAATCGGTAGAGATAGTTTTTCAACCTATAGTTTATTTAGAACCACGCAGGCTGTTTGCCTATGAAGTGTTGACTCGCGGGCCGGAAAACAGCCAGCTGCATAGTCCTGAAGACTTATTTAAGTGCGCCTTAAACTACGGCATGCTTCCGGATCTGGAGATAGTTTGCCGCAAGAAGGCGTTGGCAAAAATAGGCAAGCTGATCGAAGAGAAACTG
>Ga0315294_10006321_pt1 | contig 12991 bp, 13 predicted proteins | sample YL17G13_40_MG_FD_203626 | JGI IMG/M metagenome (GOLD analysis project Ga0315294, IMG submission 203626) | Sediment microbial communities from Yellowstone Lake, YNP, Wyoming, USA - YL17G13_40 | ecosystem: Environmental > Aquatic > Freshwater > Lake > Sediment | place: USA: Wyoming | collected... | reverse complement strand
TTGGTGGGGGAAATACGTCGTGACCATTCATGATTTAATCAAGCATGAATCAAAAGGTATGGCAACAACTACCAGGGCCCCCTTGATTTATTGGTTAAAACACATTTTATATCTTTTTACTGTCTGGCTAGCAATCAAAAAAGCGGTTAAAATTATCACTCCGAGTAAGTTTTGGCAGGAAGAATTGGTTAAAAGATATAATTTGCCAAAAAATAAAATAATCGTCACTTATGAAGGGGTTGATGAGAAACTTTTACAGTCAAAAACAAATCCTGATTCAAAAAATGTTTTGGCCAAATACAAAATAGAAACTCCCTTTATTGTTTATACCGGCAGTCTTTATCCTCATAAAAATGTGGAAAGATTAGTGATGGCCGTTAAAAAAATTAATCAGGATTTAAAATTGGTGATTGTCTGTGCTAGAAATATTTTTTATGACCGGTTTTTAGAGAAGATTAAAAAGTTACAAGCGGAAAAATTTGTTAATCTTGTCGGTTTTGTTCCTGATAAAGATTTAGCCGCTCTCTATAACCAAGCCGAAGCTTTTGTTTTTCCTTCTTTTTGGGAGGGTTTTGGCTTGCCTGGTTTGGAAGCCATGGCTTTGGGCTTGCCGGTTGTCTCTTCAAATTCTTCTTGTTTGCCGGAAGTTTATGGTGAAGCCGCTTTATATTTTGACCCATTGGATATTGATGATATGACAGAAAAAATTTTAATGGTGATACGGGATAAAGAAATAAGCAGAGCTTGTTTCTCACAAAAGCTCGAAATACGAGAGACGTTGATTAAAAAAGGCTTTGCACAAGTTAAAAAATACTCCTGGGAGAAAATGGCTAAACAAACTTTGGAAGTTTATCAAGAAACTTGTTTTCGCTAAGGCTCAAATAAGAATCTTGTTTCTCACTAAAATTCGAAATGAAGATTGTTTTAGTTTACGACCGAGTCAATAAAATTGGCGGAGCTGAACGTGTTTTGGAAACTCTGCACGAGATTTGGCCTGAAGCGCCACTTTATACGGCTGTTTATTGGCCGCAAGGCGCACCTTGGGCCAAAGATTTTAAAGTCATCCCCTCCTTTTTAAATAAATGGCCACTGGCTAAAGAGCATCACGAGTTTTATCCTTGGCTAACCCCCTTGGCATTTGAAAGTTTTGATTTTTCTGAATTTGATGTTGTTTTATCCGTGACGAGTGCTGAGGCCAAGGGGATTATTACTAAACCAAGAACTTTGCATCTTTGTTATTGTTTAACTCCCACTCGTTATCTATGGAGCGGCTACCGGGAGTATTTTAAAAATAAATTACGGAAATTTTTGGCTGAACCAATTGTTGATTATTTAAGAGGTTGGGATAAAGTTGCCGCCCAAAGGCCTGATTTCTATCTTGCTATTTCCCAGGAAGTTCAACAAAGAATTAAAAAATATTACCAAAGAGAATCAGAAATAATTTATCCTCCTTTGGATATCAAGAAATGGCTGGCAGGAAAACGGACAACGAGCAAATCGTTTTTCTTGGTTGTTTCCAGACTAGTTCCTTATAAAAAGGTTGACTTTGTTGTTGAAGCTTTTAACCAACTTGGCTGGCCCTTGAAAATCATTGGCATAGGGAGCGAAATGGGGAAATTAAAATGGATGGCTAAAAGCAATATTGAATTTTTAGGACAATTGACAGACCAAGAATTATTAAGTTATTATCAAGATTGTCGGGCTTTGATTTTCCCGCAAGAAGAAGACTTTGGTTTAGTCCCGTTAGAAGCTCAGGCCTGCGGTAAACCAGTCATTGCCTTTAGAGGTGGGGGAGCTTTGGAAACAGTTATTGATAAAAAAACCGGGACGTTTTTTTATCCGCAAACGACCAAGGCTTTGATTAAAAAACTAAAAGAATTTAAAATAAATAATTATCGGGCTGAAGATTGCCGAGAAAATGCCGAAAGATTTGATAAAGAATTATTTAAGAAAAAAATTAAAAAAGAAGTAGAGAAGTTAACTAAATAATTTAACTCATGGAAGCAAAAAAAAGAGAATATAGCGACCATCTTTTTGTTTTAATTATCTGTGGTGGTGGTGGGACCAGGCTTTGGCCTCGGTCAAGGAAAAAAACTCCCAAACAATTCATCAATCTTTTAGGTGAAAAAACTCTTTTTGAACAGACAATAGAAAGAGCTAGAAATTTAGTCCCAGACGAACGTATTTTTGTCGTTACTAACATGGATTATGTTGACGAAATAATTACCCAGGGAAAGCTTTCTTTGAAAAATATATTTGCCGAACCGCAAGCTCGTAATACGGCTTTGGCCATGGTAGCCGGGTCTGCCGTAATCGACAAAGTCGACCCTCAGGCATTGATTATTAATATGTGGTCCGATCATTTAATTTCACCCTTGGAAGAATTTACTACCAATGCCCTTTTGGCGGCTCAAGTTGCCTTTGGTAGAGATCTATTGGTAACAGTTGGTCTAAAGCCAACCTTTCCTCATACCGGTTTAGGTTATATTCACGCTGGCGAAAAACTGACAGAATTTAAAAACAATGAGGTTTTCAAAGTTAAAGAATTTAAAGAAAAGCCTGATTTGATTCAAGCCAAAGAATTTGTCAAAAGCGGTGATTATTACTGGAATACTGGCATGTTTACTTGGTCATCGCAGGCTTTTATTAAATCCTGTGAAAAAAATGCCCCTAAGCTGGGCGAGGCTTTTAAAAAGATTCATTCTGCGTGGGGTCAAAATGATGAAAAGAAAGTAATTGATGAAGTTTATGCTCAGGCAGAAGATATTTCCATCGATTTTGCTCTTGCTGAGAAAGCCGATAATCTGGCTTTAGTTCCGGCGTCTTTTTCCTGGAGTGATGTTGGTAGCTGGCAGGTTATTTATGATGTTGGCAAGAAGGATGAAAATGGCAATCTCATTGTCAAGTTGAGTAAACAAGGAGAAATCTATAATATTAATAGTACTAACAATTTGGTTCAATTTTCCGACCGGTTGGTGGCTTTGGTGGGAGTAGAAAATTTGGTAATTATTGATACCCCTGATGCCCTTTTAATTTGCCGAAAAGATAAAGCTCAAGATGTGAAAAAAATAGTCGAAACTCTAAAGGAGAAAGGAAAGAAAGAATATCTTTAAAAATGTTTTACGACCTGACCAAAAGAATTATTGATATCGTCATTTCTCTAGTGGCTCTGATTATTTTTTCTCCCATTTTTTTAATTTTTCCTTTTTTAATTAAACTTAATTCTCCAGGTCCAGTTTTTGCTGATATCCCCAGAAGAGTTGGCAAAAATGGTAAACTTTTTAGAATGTATAAGTTTCGCTCCATGGTTTGCAATGCTCATGAGCTTTTGCTTAATGATCCAAAATTTCGTAAACTTTATGAAGAATACAAAAAAGGGAGTTATAAATTAAAAGATGACCCTCGTATAACAAAGGTGGGAAGATTTTTAAGACGTTTTTCCCTTGATGAATTGGCACAGATTTTTAATGTTTTGCGGGGGGAGATGAGTCTTGTTGGCCCAAGAGCTTATTTCCCGGATGAGTTAGAAAATCAGCAAAGGGTTTACCCTGGAACTAAAAAATTTGTTAAGGAACTTTTGAAAGCCAAACCGGGGATTACCGGTTATTGGCAGGTTTCCGGCCGTAGTGAAGTTAATTTTGATAAAAGGGTCAAGATGGACACCGACTATGTTCGGGAAAGATCTGTCCTACAAGATATGGTCATTATTCTAAAAACACCCTGGGCGATGATTTCCGGTAAAGGAGCTTTATGAGTGAGATAGAAAACTTAGACAAAATCAATTTTGAGGCGAGTGACCCGACCCCAGAAAAAGAAATTAAAGTTTTTAAACCTCGCAAAAAGTGGTTTTTTATCGGTGGGGGAATTTTCCTTTTTCTGGCCATACTTTTGGTTTTCTTTCTAGTCTTACCTCTTTTGCAAATGAAGAAACAGGCCTTGGTTTTTACGGCCGAGGCAAAAGGGATTTATAAGGGTCTTCAGTCTCAAGACCTAAATAAAGCGGTCGAAAAAGTCGCTTCGACGAAAAAAGAATTTGAAAAATTAAATGGCCAATACAAAAAAATGATTTGGTTAAAAGTAATTCCCTTTATTGGCGGTTATTACCGAGATGGCCAAAGAATTTTTACCGGCGGACGCTATCTTTTGGAATCAGCTGATTTGGTGGTAGAATCACTGAAGCCCTATTCAGATCTCTTGGGTCTGGAAGGTGACAGCCAGAAAAAAGAGGAAAAAGAAATGACAACTGAAGAACGTTTGGTTTTGGTTTTAGACACTTTGGATAAAATTCAGCCTAATTTAGATAAAATCGGGGAAAAGCTTGATTTAGCCCAAGGAGAAATTGATAAGATTAATCCCAATCGTTATCCTCAAAGTCTTTTTGGTAAAAAGATCAAAGAAAAAGTCGTTTCCTTAATCTCCATGATTGACGGGACAGCCCAAACAGTCAAGGAAGCCAAACCAATTATCAGCCATTTAAAACCAATTTTAGGTGTTCCTGATCAGAAAAATTATCTTTTGATTTTTCAAAATGATGCTGAGTTGCGGCCAACCGGTGGTTTTATCACCGCTTACGCGACTCTGTCGGTCCAAAACGGTAAGTTTTCGGCTAGTAACTCTCATGATATTTATTCCATTGACGATCGTTTCGGTAATCGCTTGAAAGCTCCAGATCCAATTTTGAATTATCACAAAAATGTTTTTAATTGGCATTTGCGTGATATGAATCTCTCGCCTGATTTTAAGGTCTCGATGGATACCTTTTTGGCGAATTACGAAAAAGTCGAGGGAACGGGTAAATTTGACGGGGTGATTGCTGTTGATACCAAAGTTTTAGTTGACCTCCTTAAAGTCTTAGGGCCGATTGGAGTGAGTGGTTTCGGCAATTTTTCGGCTGAAAATGACAAAAGATGTGATTGCCCCCAGGTTTTTTATGAGCTAGAACGCTATGCCGACAAACCGGTGGCTGTCCTTAAAGAAGAAAGAAAGGGGATTATCGGACCTTTGATGCACTCAATTTTATTAAACGCCATGGGTTCACCCCGGAAACAATGGCCCTTGTTTATGAATGTTGTTTTTAGCAACATTGCCGAAAAACATCTACTACTTTATTTCTTTGATGAAAATATTCAAAAAACGATGGAGGCTTTGAATGCCGGCGGTCGGATAAAAGAGTATGACGGTGATTATCTCCATGTTAATGATTGTAACTTTGCCGGGGCCAAGTCGAACATGTTTATTAAAGAATCTTTTGACCAGCAAATTGAAGTCGCCGCCGATGGAACCATCACTAAAACTTTAATCATTGATTATAAAAATCCCGCCCCGCCCTCCAATTGTAATCTAGAAGCCGGCGAGCTTTGTTTGAATGGTCTTTATCGCGACTGGGTTCGAGTTTATGTGCCCAAGGGAAGTGAGTTGATTGAGGTTAAAGGTTCAGAAGTTCAGGCCAAAACTTATGAGGATTTGGGGAAAACAGTTTTTGAAGCTTTTTATGGCGATCAGTCACCATTGCGGCCTCAAGGCAAAGCCCAGCTTATTTTTAAATACAAACTTCCCTTTAAAAATAGTGCCAGTCAGCCTTATAAAATTTTAATCCAAAAACAGCCCGGGACCTATGGGTATGAGAATACCATTGAATTTAATGGTAAAAAGGAAACTTTTGATTTGAAGACCGATAAAGAATTGAAATTTTAGATAAGAACCTGTTGCTTAAGGCGACAGAACCTTGTTTCTCGAAGACTCGAAATAAGCAGAGCTTGTTTCTCGAAAACTCGAAATGCACAGTTTCAAAACCGAAGGTATTATTCTTAAGCGAACGAATTACGGAGAAGCGGATAAAATTTTAACCATTTACACTAAACATCAAGGCAAAATCAAGGCTTTAGCCAAGGGGATTCGCAAACTGACCAGTCGGAAAGCCGGAAGTTTGGAGCTCTTTAATCAAGCGATTGTTTTTTTAGTTAAAGGTAAAAATTTTGACTTGGTAACGGAAGCCCAGGCGATTGATTTATTTAAATCTTGGCGGCAGAATTTAGTGAGAGTAGGGGTGGCTTATTATTTTTGTGAGCTGGTGGATAAGTTGACGCCGGAGGAGCAGGAAAATCTGGCGGTTTTTGAACTCTTACGCGATTCTTTAAATAAACTTAATGTTGCCAATTTATCGGTCTTGGTGCGAAATTTTGAAGAAACACTCTTGAACGATTTGGGTTTTGGGGTGCCGGCGCTTTTGAAAAATCAGCCGGGGAGTCTTAAGGAGTATATTGAAAGCATTATTGAAAAAAAGATAAATAGTCCTAAAATTATAAAAAGGATTTATGGCTGAACAAAATTTAATGGAAAAAATTGTTAGTCTTTGCAAGAGACGAGGTTTTGTTTTTCCTTCATCAGAAATCTATGGAGGTATTGGGGGTTTTTGGGATTTTGGGCCTTTGGGAGTGGAGTTGAAAAATAACATTAAAAGTTGGTGGTGGAAAACGATGGTTCAGACTCGTGATGAAGTCGTTGGCTTGGACACAACCATTATCCACAATCCTAAAGTTTGGGAAGCCTCTGGTCATACCCTTTCTTTTACCGATCCACTCCGGGAGTGTAAATCTTGTCATAAACGTTTCCGAGTGGATCAGCTGGAAAAAGACCAATGTCCTGAATGTGGAGGGAAATTAACGGAAGTAAAACAATTCAATTTAATGTTTGAAACTTTTATTGGTTCAGCTAAAGAAACAGCCAATAAAGCTTATCTTCGGCCAGAAACTTGCCAAGGAATTTTCCTTAATTTTGTTAATGTTCTTGATACAGTTCAGCCTAAACTTCCCTTTGGCATTGCCCAAATTGGTAAAGGATTTAGAAATGAGGTGACTTTGGGTAATTTTATCTTCCGTGACCGGGAATTTGAGATGATGGAGTTGGAGTACTTTGTCAAACCCGGTGAGGATGAGAAATGGTTTGACTATTGGCTAAAAGAGAGAATGAAGTGGTATTTAGATTTAGGAATAGATAAAAAGAATCTTCGCTTCTTTGAACACCCCAAAAAATCTTTAGCTCATTATTCCAAAAGAACGGTGGATATTGAATACAAATTTCCCTTCGGTTGGGCAGAGTTGGAAGGAATTGCCAATCGGACTGATTTCGATTTAAAAAATCATGCCAAGTTTTCCGGAAAAGACTTGCGTTTTCAGGATGAAAAGGGAGAGAAATTTTTTCCTTATGTCATTGAACCTTCGGTTGGTGTGGAAAGAATTGTTTTGGCTTTATTGTTGGAGGGTTATCAAGAGCAAAAAGGTAAAGAGGAAATTCGCGTGGTTCTCTCACTTAACCCCAAAATTTCACCAGTGAAAGTGGCTGTTTTCCCCTTATTGGCCAATAAGCCGGAATTAATAAAGATGGCCAAAGAAATTTATCAAGATTTAAAAACCTGCTTTAATACCGCTTGGGATGATATTGGTAATATCGGCAAGAGATATCGCCGCCAGGATGAAGCCGGCACGTCTTGGTGTATCACGGTCGATTTTGACACCCTGAAAGATAAAACGGTTACGGTTCGCGACCGGGACACGATGAAACAGGAAAGAATAGCAATTGACAAGTTAAAGGATTTTTTCCAAACTAAATTAATTTAATAAGCGAAGCTTGATTTCGCTTGAGGCTCAATTATGAAGAAAAATCTGACGATTGTTTTAATTATAGTAGCGGTTTTATTGATTGCTGTAGGAGCTATTTTGATGATGCGGGGCAAAAGGGAAACGGAGACTTCTTCCGAAAACCAACAAAATCAGCAAACAGCCCTGGAAACACCTTTAGAAGAAAGGCCTTTTGTTTCTTTGACGCCACGAGCCGATGGCAAGGAATTTACTTTAGACATCACCAGAATTAAAAATACCCAGACGATTGAATACGAATTGGTTTATGACAGCCAGGGTTTATCAAGAGGGGTGATTGGCTCGGTTGATTTAAAAGGCGAGGATAAAGTTCAAAGAAAATTATTATTGGGTTCTTGTTCAAAAAATGTTTGTAAATATGATGAGGGAGTGGAACAGGGAACTTTGACCTTGCGCTTCAGGGGTTCTGATGGCACCAGAAAATTCACTTCTGATTTTCATCTCCAACAGGGTGGTAAGGAATTAACCTCTATTGATGAGAAATTTAAACTAGCCGGCAAGTTTTCTGCTAGTACTTTTTATCTAACGATGTCCACCATTGGCTTACCGGAAGAAGTTGAAAACAAAGTTATTCTCGGGCCCTATGGTATTTTTACCGCCGGTAATTCCTCTGTCAAAAATTCAACCTTAACGATGACTTTTTCAGAAACCCCGACCTCAGCAAAATTGTTCTTGTTTGACGGTGAAAAATCAAATGAACAAACTGGAGCAAAAATCGAGAGCAATAATTTAACCGCCACGATCAATACTTTAGGAACTTTCTTCGCCTCAGAATAAAATCTTCTAAATTTAGGCAAAAAATAAGGCTGAGGTAAAATTTAATATTTATTAATTCCGATATTGGAATCTTTTATTTTTTAAATTTTGTGACCTCAGCCTTTGTCTTTATAATCGTGATTGATTATGTTTTTAGCCTGCAATACATTCCCATAATTAATCTTATCAATGTCAACGTATCAAACTCTTTTATTAATCTTTCAAGGATTTCCTTTTCCTGTTTGGCTTCATCATCCCACATAATCCTACAGTTGTCATCTGGCCTAAGATCGGCCAATTTTTCTTCAATAGCAAGTAATTTTTCTCTACATTCAATAACTTGTTTCGCCTCGTTGAAAACATCAACCCAATCGCTATTTTTTTCAATCATTATTTCTCACCTTCCTTCTTATTAGTTTTTTCCCTTATATTTTGAGAATGGTTTTACATTCTTCGAGCTTCCCTCATTGCCAGTGTCACTTTTGATTCTAGCTTTTTGAAACAACCAAACTATTAAATAAGTTATTCCGATAACAAAACCAAAAAAGCATACAACTCCACCAAAAGCAATTAAAATTGATTTCCAGTAGTCCACCTTTCTTCTCCTTCTCTTAAAGTTTTTATATTCAATTTTCAAACAGCAGCAAGAGTATAGCAGGAAAAGAAGGGAATTTCAAGTTATGGGTTATAAAAAAGGAGAAAATAGCGCTTTTCGGCGGGTCTGCGACCTCGAAATTTTCATCAGAAAATTTCGGGTCTTGACAAGGGGTATAAAAATGGGTCAAAATGGAAAAAAGTGGTGTAAAGTGGTGTAGGGTAGGCAGATGTTATTAGGAAATTACCAAGCCAAAATCAATTATAAAGGAAGGACAGCCGTTCCTTCAAAATATCGTCGAGAATTAACCAAAAACGTGGTTGTAGGCCAATGGTACGAGAACTGTTTGGTGATTATTTCTCAACAGCAATGGCAAGGGTTTTTAAAACAGATTGAAGAAAAGCCCTTTATTACGGCTCCCAGTCGGGAGACTGATAGATTTTTGGTTGGTGGGGCTTTTGAAATTGAACTAGACAGTCAAGGAAGATTCGTTATCCCATCCTCATTACGACAATATGCCGAATTAAAAGAGGAAGTGGTTTTTGTCGGACTTTTAAATCGGGTAGAAATTTGGGATAAAACACGCTGGGACAAACATCAAAAATATCTCGATGAACATGCTGAAGAAATTGCTGAAAGACTAAACAAGGTTGGTGAGAAAAATTCATGAGTGAATTTCACCAACCGGTTCTTTTAAACGAAGTTATCAAATATTTAGCGATTAAAAAGAATGGGGAATACATTGACGCGACGGTTGGTGGCGGCGGACATGCCCAAGCAGTCTGCAACTTAAATGGCAAATTATTAGGTATCGATTGTGATCCTGAAGCCCTAAACAGCGCCAGGGAGTATCTTACTACTGCCTGCCCTCCCTCGACTTTAGGTCGGGGGCCAAATGCTTCCTGGCGCTTGGCTTTGGGAAATTTCAAGGATTTAAAACAGATTGCCTTGAATAATGATTTTGCCAAAGTTGACGGGATTTTGTTTGACTTGGGGGTTTCCAGCTATCAATTAACCAATCCGAAACGAGGCTTTTCCTTTAATTCTGATGAGCCCTTAGACATGAGAATGGATCCAAGTTTAGCTGTCACCGCCCAGGATTTGGTCAATGGCCTAACCCAAAAGGAGTTGGAAAAACTTTTTTGGGAAATGAGCCAGGAATATCATTTTAAACGTTTGGCCAAAGCCATTGTTGAACAAAGACGTTTAAAACCAATTAAAACCTGTTGCGAGCTGTCAGAAATTGTTATTAAGGCTTTAGGAAGAAAAAGCAAAATCCATCCAGCCACCAAGGTTTTTCAGGCCTTAAGGATGGTGGTCAATGACGAGCTAAATAATTTAAGACAAGCTTTGCCGCAAGCGTTGGAACTTTTAAATGAAGAAGGAAGATTAGTCATTACTAGTTTTCATTCCGGTGAAGACAGGATTGTTAAACAATTTTTTAAAAGAATGGAAGAGGAAGAAAAGTTAAAGATTTTAACAGAAAAACCGATTGGCCCTGAAGAAGAGGAAGCAAAAGCCAATCCCAGAAGCCGCAGTGCCAAATTAAGAGCGGCGGAAAGATTATTGTGAAAAAAAAGATTTGTAAAAAACCAAAATTAGTTATTTTTATCATCAGTTTGGTGGTGGTACTTTCTTTGGTCCAGTTAACCATCTCTTATTGGCTAGCAACCACCGGAGAAAAGATGCGCCAATGGGAAGAAAAAACTACTTTATTAGAGCAGCAAAATAAAATTTTATCCGAAGAAATCAACCACCTAGGTTCTTTAGCTCGGGTCAATGAAGAGGCCCGAAATTTAGGCTTGGTCAAAGCTACCAACGTTTTATACTTAACTCCTCAAATTCCTGTCGCTTTGGAAACAAAAAAATTACCAGAAGCGAGGTGAGATGTTTTCAAATTGGCGAATTAACTTTCTTCTCGTTTTTTTTATTTTAGGGGGATTTTTGGTTATCGGCCGTTTATTTTTTTGGCAAGTTTTATCTTTTGACGAATTAACGGCCATAGCAGAAGGACAACATTGGATTTCGTTCGAGATACCCGCCCAAAGAGGAGAAATTTTAGCCTCCGATGGCTCACCCCTGGCCTCTAATGAAGAGGCTTTTTTAATTTTTGCCTCCTTACCGGATATTAAAGAGAATACTAATGAATTGGCCGAAAAACTAGCCCCTCTTTTGGAACCGGAAAATGTGGCCACCATGGCTAGTTTGATTAAAGAAAGATTGGCTCGTCAGGATTTAGTTTGGGTGCCTTTAAAACATAAGGTTTCGCGTCAGGTTAAATCGCAGATAGAAAGTCTCAAGATAGGCGGAATTGGTTTTGAGGACGAACAAAGTCGTTCCTATCCGGAGGGCTCTTCAAGCGCCCAATTGCTTGGTTTTGTGGGTAACGACGTTAACGGACACGAGAAGGGCTATTTTGGCTTGGAGGGTTATTACGATTTAGAGCTTAAAGGACGACCGGGAATGCTGCAGAGAGAAAAAGATGCCGCCGGTAAACCCATCTTGGTGGGTGAAATAAAAAAAGAAAAAGAGCGCCAGGGTCGGACGTTGGTGACAACCATTGATCGGACCATTCAATTTATTATCAACGAAAAATTGAAGGAAGGTTTGGCGCGTTATGGGGCCGTGAGTGGAACAGTGGTGGTGATGGAGCCTAAAACCGGGGCCATTTTAGGGATGGCTTCTTTGCCCAATTATGATCCTGGTAAATTTTTTGCCTACGATAAAAGTCTTTATTCTAACCCGGCAGTGGCCTTAAGTTATGAACCCGGCTCGACTTTTAAGGTGTTAGTGATGTCTGCGGCCTTAAACGAAGAGGTGGTTAAACCTGAAACTCGTTGTGATAAATGCACTGGTCCAAGAACGATTTCCGATTACACCCTTAAAACCTGGAACGAAAAATATTTCCCCAACTCAACCATGATTGAGGTTATCCAGCATTCCGATAATGTGGGGATGGTTTTTGTCGGTGAGAAATTGGGCATCGGAAAAATGTATTTGTATCTGCAAAAATTTGGCTTGGGACAGGCGACCGGAATTGATCTTGAAGATGAGGCTTCACCCAAGCTGCGTCCTAAAAATGAATGGAAACTCATTGATTTAGCGACCGCTTCTTTTGGCCAAGGGATTGCCTTAACGCCTATCCAGATGGTCAGAGTTGTGGCGGCGGTTGCCAATGGGGGGGAATTAATGAAGCCCTATTTGGTCAAACAGGTGATAAGTGAAGGGGAAAAGACAGAAATTCAACCCAAGATTGAAGGAGAAGTTCTTAGGCCCGTGACGGCCTCGGTGATGACCGAAATGATGGTTAATGCGGTTGATAACGGCGAGTCTAAGTGGGCTAAGCCTAAGGGTTACCGTATTGCGGGTAAAACCGGCACCGCGCAAATTCCGGTGGCCGGCCATTATGATGAAGAAAAAACAATTGCCTCTTTTGTTGGTTTTGCCCCGGCTGATGACCCTCAATTTGTGATGCTGGTCTTATTAAGAGAGCCGACTTCTTCACCTTGGGGAGCAGAAACAGCCGCCCCTTTATGGTTTGACATTGCCAAAGAATTATTTACTTATTATGCAATTCAGCCTGGCTAAGATATAATATAGTTAGATTTTTATATGTGGAATAGATTCCGTCAGAGTTTTTTTGGTGAGAAAATCCGCCTGCTTTTCCCTAACTGGGTGGTGAATATTTTTAAACATCTGCCCCTGGCCATTCTGGCTGTTCTCTGGTTTCGCTACCCAGCCAGAAGATTAAAGGTTATTGGTGTGACCGGGACCGACGGCAAGACGACGGCAACAACTTTAATTGATGATATTTTGATTCACTGGGGTAAAAAAGCGGCTTTGATTTCCACCGTAGTCGCTAAAATCGGTCAAAAAGAAATCGATACCGGTTTCCATGTGACTTCACCTGACTCCTGGAAACTTCAACGGCTTTTAAGAGAAATTATTAATCAAGGTTTTGAATATGTTGTTTTGGAAGCAACCT
>Ga0315294_10006319_pt1 | contig 12993 bp, 12 predicted proteins | sample YL17G13_40_MG_FD_203626 | JGI IMG/M metagenome (GOLD analysis project Ga0315294, IMG submission 203626) | Sediment microbial communities from Yellowstone Lake, YNP, Wyoming, USA - YL17G13_40 | ecosystem: Environmental > Aquatic > Freshwater > Lake > Sediment | place: USA: Wyoming | collected... | reverse complement strand
ACTGTCTCAACGAGGAGCTCGGTGAAAACGCAATAAGCGTAAAGATGCGCTTTACCTGCGGCTAGACGGAAAGACCCCGGGAGCTTTACTGTAGGCAGATATTGAGTTTTGGTTTTGGATGCGTAGTGTAGAAGGGAGACTTTGAAGCCTCGATTTCGGTCGGGGTGGAGTCGCCAATGAAACACCTTTCTTTCAAAATCTTAGTTCTAATCCCGCCGAAAGCGGGAAACAGTGTCTGTTGGGCAGTTTAGGTGGGGCACTTGCCTCCTAAAGAGTAATGGAGGCGTTTAAAGGTCGGCTAACTCCGGATGGAAATCGGAGCGATAGGGCAAAGCCATAAGCCGGCTTTACTGCGAGAGGGATAACTCGAGCAGTTGGGAAACCAGAACTTAGTGAACCGATGGTGGTTATTAGAACCGCCAAAGATCATCAACCAAAAGTTACCCCGGGGATAACAGGCTAGTAGGGCCCGCGAGTCCACATCAACGGCCCTGTTCGGCACCTCAAAAATCGCCGACAAATCGGGGTGCTATGGTAGTAATACCATATAAAAAATTGGCTAATAACGGTGAAACCCAAACTCTTTCATGTTAAAATAAAAGAATGGGTAATACCGTGGGAAGTCTAACCCAAGAACAAAAATCAATTATTATTGGATCACTTTTAGGTGATGGGTATTTACGAATTGTTCCCGGACGAAAGAATGCTTTTCTTGAAATTAATCATAGTATTTCTGAGAAAAAATACGTTGATTGGAAACATCAAGAATTAAAAAACTTAGTAAAAAATCCACCCAAAACAAGAAAGGGAAAAGGCAAAAGAATAGCTTATAGATTTTTTACTCGACAACATCCAGAATTAACAGAGTTTTACCAGGAATTTTATCAAGATAGAGAAAAAGTTATTCCTAACCTAAAACTTAATCCATTAATAATAGCAGTATGGTTTATGGATGATGGAAGCAAAACTTATCGAACTTATTATCTAAATACTCAATGTTTCGATTATCAGTCACAAAAGAAATTAGTTCATATATTGAAAGAGCAGTATGGAATTGAGAGTTCTCTGAATCGAGATAAAGAGTATTATCGTATTAGAATAAAACAAAGTAGTGCAAAAAGATTTAAGAAATTAATCCAGAATTATATAATTCCAACAATGGAATATAAACTTGGGTGATGACCCCGTAGAGACTTCTCGGAAATATCCGAGGGATAGTAGCTTTTAAACTACTATGATACGCCAACCCCGCCAACTGGCGGGTGAAGATATAGTCCACACTATTAGTAATAATAGAATTATGCGATGTCGGCTCATCTTATCCTGGAGGTGGAGAAGCTTCCAAGGGTTTGGCTGTTCGCCAATTAAAAAGGTACGTGAGCTGGGTTCAAACCGTCGTGAGACAGGTTGGTCCCTATCTACCGCAGGCGTCGAGTCTTGAGGGGGGTTCGGGATAGTACGAGAGGACCTCTCGGAACTGACCTCTGGTCTACCAGCTGTCACGCCAGTGGCATCGCTGGGTAGCTAAGTCGGGTTCTGATAAGCGCTGAAAGCATCTAAGCGCGAAGCAGGCCCCAAGATTAAGACTCATTAAGATTCCTCAGAGATTATGAGGTTGATAGGCTACAGGTGTAAGGGCAGCAATGCCTTCAGCCGAGTAGTACTAATAAATCATCAAACCTCTTCTTGGCTAGCAATTAATGACCACAAATATAAAACCCTAGTATTTGGCGATAATACCGAGGTTGTCCCACCCGTTCCCATATCGAACACGGAAGTGAAATACCTCAGGGCCGATGATATTGAGTTTTCTCGAGAAAGTAGGTCGTCGCCAACTACTAGGGTTTTATTTTATTTACCGAAGCACATAACAAGATTATGTGCTCGGTTTACTACTCAATTTCTCCCAAATCCTCCTTCTCTTCTTCTAAATCCTCATCTTTTTTTGGTTCTCCAGATTCTTCTTCTGTTTCTTCCAATTCTTCCTCTTCACTTTGATAAGCAGGAGAAATGTATAGTTCCTCTTCGAACATAAATGTTTAAAAATAATTTAAATATTCTGTTTTACCCCGTTAGAAATTTTACATCACTTTGTCTAACTAAAATATTATTAAAGCAGAATTTCTAACGGGGTTTTAAAGATTGTTTCGACCTTTTTACCGAAACCGGTGTACGAATTTACGAATCTACGGTTTCGGATACGAATCTATATATTTTAATCTTTCCGCCCCAACAGGGGCGAGGCTCGCCTTTTTGGTGGCAATACTAATGGTAATTATATTTAGCCAAAAATCTCTGTCAACCCCGTTAGAAAACAGTTATCCACAAGAACAATCAAAGTCCTTTTTGTTCTCACATATGTTATAATTTTCTAACGGGGTCAAGCCCCTCAAAAATATGATATAATAAATTAATATGAACCCCGTTAGAAATTCCTTATTACATAGGATTTTTAATGGGGTCAGGCTACTTATAAATACTTATGAAAATTTCTAACGGGGTGAAATTCTCCCCAAGGCTCAAAATCGGAATAATTATAGTTTTTTTGATTGCTTTTTTCACTGCCTTAAATTACCCTCCCATTAATAAGGAGGTTAAAAATTTCTTCTATTTAGTCTCTTCGCCGCTCCAAAAAACTCTTTGGGGAACAGGGGATAGGGCATCTGATTTTTTTGAGACAGTTTTAGAGATTAAAAATTTTAAAAAAGAAGTCGATGAACATTCGTTTATCGACGCCCTTCGCTGTGCTTGGGCAAATGAAGAACTTAGATTGAAAATTGAGGCGCTATTAGCAGAAAATGCCGAACTAAGAGAATTAAAAAAAGAAAATGAAACTTTAAGAATAGCTCTGGGGCTCGGTCTAGAAAAAGAATTTAAACTGCTTTTGGCAGAGGTGATCGGAAAAGACATTTCCCAAGACACCATTTTAATCAATCTGGGTCTAAAAGATGGCATTTCCAAATCTCTGCCAGTAATTAATCAGCAAAAAGCTTTAGTAGGAAAAATTGGCGAAGTCTATAGTAATTTCTCAAAGGTTATTTTAATTTCTAACAAAGAAAGCTCTTTTGACGCGAAAATTCCCGAGTCTGATATTCAGGCCGTAGCGATGGGAAAGGGAAATGGTAAACTTTTTTTTGACCTCGTTCCCAAAGAAAAAGAAATTAAAGAAGGTGACTTGGTGGTGACCACTGCCCTGGGAGGAATTTTTCCAAGCGGGCTTTTAGTTGGCGAGATTGAGAAGGTATTCAGAAGCGATGTCGAGGCTTTTCAACAGGCAGAAATTAAACCAGCTTTCGATATTGGAGAGTTAGAAATTTTATTTGTTATCGTCAATCCTTAGGTGAAAAAGTTTTTAATTTTACTCCTCTCTTTCTATATCCTGACCTTGTTTCAAACCAGTTTTGTGATTCATTTTAAGATTTTCCGAGAAGAATTTTTCAGCTGGGCTCTAAATCTCGTTTTTATTGCCGTAATTCTTATCAATTGTTTTTCTCCCCGCCAGGAGTGGTCGGGGATTGCTTTAGCTTTCATCGGCGGATTTTTTCTGGATATTTTCTCGGAGAATTTCATCGGATTTCATATTCTAATTTTAGTAGCTATCGCTTTTTTTATTAAATTTATTTTAAGAAAACATGTTCGAATTCCGGCTATCGGGCGAGCTTAAAAAGCGGAAAGTAAATCTTCATTTCAGAGAAGAAATAGAACCTCATGAAATTCTGTTTGATTCACTTGCTCAAAAGAAAGAAGAAGAACTGGGCATCTCAGAAAGAAAATTTGAGACTCCTCTTTTAAAAAAAGTTTTAAAATCACTTTTGATTTTTTCCATTGTTTTAAATCTGCTAATTTTTGCTAAAACTTTTCAGCTTCAGGTGATTGAAGGTAAAAACCTCACTTCTTTAGCTGAAAGAAATAAATTTATAATTCATCAAATCAAGGCCGAAAGGGGAGTGATTTATGATAAAGACTTGAACCAGCTCGTTTTTAATCAGCCGAGCTTCGATTTAATTTGCGAGATTGGAAAGCTTCCTCAGCAAGAAGAGGAAAAATTAAAAGTTTTAAAAGAAGTTTCTGGGATTCTGCAAAAAAATTTTGAGGATTTTAAAAAAGAAATTATAGAAAACAAAGAGCCAATAGTTACGGTTTCGGAAAATATTCCCCATCAAACCTTGATAATTCTTGAAACAAAAATTAAGGAACTACCCGGTTTTCAAATCAAAAATAACACGGTTAGAGATTACACGTTGATACCTAGCCTTTCGCATTTATTAGGTTATCAAAGAAAAACCGGGGAAGAAACTGGCTTAGAAAAATCTTACGATGAAATATTAAAAGAAAAGCCGGGAGAGATTCTGGCTGAGAGAGACGTAAAAGGAAATTTAATCTCTCAAAAAATCATTTCTTTCCCAGAGTCAGGAAAAAGTTTAGTTTTATGGTTGGATTCTGAGTTGCAGAAAAAAATCGAAGAAGAACTTGAAAAAAGTCTTAAGGCAGTTGGGGCAAAGATTGGGGCAGCAGTAGCCCTTGACCCAAAAACCGGCGGAGTTTTGTCTCTGGTTAGTCTCCCCGGTTTTGACAATAATTTATTCTCAAAGGGGATGTCGGAGGAAGAATGGAAAGAGCTTCAAGAAGACCCCCAAAAGCCACTTTTTGATTGGGCAATCTCCGGGGGTTATCCCGCTGGTTCGACGATTAAACCCTTAATTGCTTCGGCGGCTTTAGAAGAAAAGATAATTTCTCCTCAGAAAAATATTTATTGCCAGGGAAAAATTGAAGTCCCTAATCAATATAATCCCGAAATTATTTATGAATACGATGATTGGAAAACTCACGGCTGGACAGACCTCAGAAAGGCCATTGCCGAATCTTGCAATGTTTATTTCTATACTATTGGAGGAGGTTATGGCGAACAGGAAGGTTTAGGACCTACAAGGATTAAAAAATATCTCGAACTTTTTGGCTGGGGTCAAAAAACCGGAATTGACCTGCCCGAAGAAGAAAAAGGGTTGGTTCCTGACCCCGAATGGAAAAGAAACTATTTTAAAAAACCCGAAGATCAAATTTGGCGCGATGGTGATACTTACTATTTAGCGATTGGCCAAGAGTATCTTCGGGTTACTCCTCTCCAGGTGGCAAACAGCTTTTTGGCCATTGCCAATGACGGAAAACTTTTAAAACCCCAAGTAGTACAAAAAATTGTTGATGCTTCGACAGGCTCAGTGCAAGTAGGCGATGAAGAGATTAAACCAGAAATTATTCGAGAAAATTTCATTAAGCCGGAGAATCTTAAAATTGTTAAAGAAGGGATGCGCCAGGCCGTAACTTCAGGTTCGGCTACCGGTTGGCTGGACCAATTACCGGTGGCTGTTGCCGCTAAAACTGGAACTGCCCAAACAGGCGAAAAAGACCCCAGAGATAAAAAAGATTATTTAGACAGCTGGGTGACGGTTTTTGCTCCTTACGACGACCCTCAGATAGTTTTGACCATTATGATAAAAGACGTCAAAGAAGGCCAGGTAGCCGTCCTGCCGGTGGCCAAAGCGGTATTGGAATGGTACTTTGCTCACGCGAGCGAGCGATAGCGAGCGAAGCGTGGAGATGAAAACGAAGTTTTCATCGACAGGGAAAGAAAAATAAGTTAAACTTTAAATATATGGCTACAATCAATGAATCTTCGACTCATTTAACCAAGCTTTCATTTATGAAAGCGAAGGTTGAAAAAGATATTTTTGAAAAAAATATCTTTGCCCAATTTTAGGCGAAGAGAACTTTGTTCTCTTCTTCACCTTCACTTCTTGCGGAAGTTCGGTCAATAAATTTTCAATTTATGAAAATCATCGATGAGTTAAGAAAAATTCGATTTAAAAAATTGGAAGCGATTAAAAAAGCTGGGATTTTGGCGTATCCGGGGAGAACCGGAAGGACTCATAAAATTGAAGATGTATTAAAAAATTTTGCTAATTTAGTCCGTTCAAAAAAAGAAATAATTTTAGTCGGCAGAATTCGTTCACTTAGAGAACATGGTGGCTCAACTTTTTTAGATATTGAAGATGGCACTGGGAAAATTCAAGCATTCCTTAGAAAAGACAGGATAGGGGAGAGGGGGTATAAGTTTTTTTTAGATAATTTTGATATCGGAGATTTTATTGAAGTTAGGGGAATTTTGTTCAAGACAAAAAAAGGAGAAAAAACAATAGATGCTGCAGATTTTAAAATGTTAGCGAAGAGTTTACTGCCTCTGCCCGAAAAATGGCACGGTTTGAAAGACATTGAAGAAAGATTTAGAAAGAGATATTTAGATTTGATTTTTAATCCAGAAGTGAAAAGAAAATTTGAACTCAGGTCAAAAATAATCCAAACAATTAGGGAATTTTTAGAAAAAGAAGGCTTTTTGGAAGTAGAAACGCCGATTTTGCAGCCAATTTATGGCGGAGCCAAAGCCAATCCGTTTAAAACTTATCTCAATGCTTTAAATCTGGATTTATATTTACGAATCTCCCCCGAGCTCTATTTAAAACGACTTTTAGTTGGTGGTTTTGAAAAAGTTTATGAAATCGGCCGAGTTTTTCGAAACGAAGGGATGGATAGAACTCATAATCCTGATTTTACAATACTTGAATTTTACTGGGCTTACGCCGATTACAAAGACTTGATGAAACTTACCGAGAGAATGTTTGGAAATTTACTTAAAAAACTATTCGGGCGATTAATTATTAAATATGAAGGGAAAGAAATTGATTTCAAAACTCCCTGGCCAAGATTGGAATTTAGTCAGCTTTTGAGAAAAGAGACAAAAATTAATTTGGAAGAAATAAATCTGGAAGCGCTTAAAAAAGAAGCTAAAAAGTTAGGGGTAGAGTTTGGAAAAGGAGCCCAGAAAGCTGAAATTGCTGATGAGATTTATAAAAAATTCTGTCGGCCGAAGATTTGGCAACCAACTTTTATTATTAATCATCCTCTGGGCGCCTTTCCTTTGGCTAAACAACTTGAAAATAACCCTAAAAAATTAGCCAATTTTCAATTAGTAGCCGCTGGTTGGGAACTTATTAATGCCTTTTCCGAGCTAAACGATTCGATTGAGCAAAGGAAAAGATTTGAAGAACAAGAAAAATTCTTCAAAGCAGGTCTTGAAGAAGCCCAAAGAATGGACAAAGACTTTATTGAGGTTTTAGAATATGGAATGCCGCCAGCCGCCGGTTTTGGTATGGGTATCGACCGACTAGTCGCCCTCCTGACAGATTCTCACAGCCTGCGAGAAGCGATATTATTTCCAACAATGCGCCCAAAATAACATGCCTTTAACTCCTTTTCATTTAGGTCCGGGATTATTTTTAGGAAGCTTGACGTTAAGGTTTTCTAATCTCTGGGCGGTTCTATTGGGAAGCATAGTAATGGACATTGAGCCTACAGTTTTATTGCTTATCAATCCCTGTTATTCTTGCCCTCATCATGCTTTTTTTCATTCAATTTTAGGAGCAGTTTTCGGGAGTCTAATTCTGGCAGCAATTTTATGGAAGTTTCGAGAAAAATTAAATCAAGTTTCTTTGAGGTTTAAAATTTCTCAAAGTTTTTCTTTCAAAAATTTATATTTTTCTTCCCTCATCGCCTGGTTAATTCATATCTTTTTAGATAATTTATGTCATTCCGATGTCTTTCCTTTCTGGCCATCCCATTTTAAACCCCTTTTTATTGGCAAAGAAATTTATTGGCCTCTAAATTTAATTTGTCTGATTTTTGGGATTTTCGGCTTCATATTAGCTTATAAAAAAATTAAAACACCAAAAAATTTATGAAAAAAGTTTTAATCTTTGGAACCTTCGATGGTCTTCATCCCGGTCACCTTAATTTTTTCGAACAAGCCAAAAAATATGGCGATTATTTAATGGTGGTAGTGGCTAGAGATAAAACTGTAAAAAAAATAAAAAATCGCTTCCCTTTAAGAAACGAAATGGAAAGATTAGGAACTCTTCAAAAATGTAAATTAATAAATGAGGCAAGATTAGGTTATGAAGCTCATCCTTATGGAATTATTGAAGAAATAGCCCCTGATGTTATTTGTCTTGGTTACGATCAAAAAACTTTTACCGAGAATCTGCCAAAAGAATTGGAAAAGATGAAATTAGCAACAAAAATTTATAGAATGAAGCCTTTTCAGCCAGAAAAATATCATTCGTTAATTATTAATAAGCAAAAATGTTCTATGAATCAAAGATTCATATCACCTTTTAATAAATTGAAAATTTATTAAAATGCTTGATATAAAATTTATAAGAAATCACCCAGATTTAATAAAAGAAGCTTGTCGGAAGAAACAGGTTGAAGTTGATATTGATCAGTTATTGGAAACAGATAAGAAAAGAAGGGAAACAATCCAGGCTTTGGAAGATATGCGGGCCCAGAAAAACAAAGTTTCTAAGGAAATTCCCAAATTAAAAAGCGAAAAAGAGAAAAAGAAATTAATTTTGGAAATGAGGGAGCTGGACAAAAACTCCGACCGTTTAGACAAGACCTTGGCAGCCGTCGAAGAAGAGTTTAACGAATTAATGTTTAAAGTTCCTAATCTGCCCTTTGGTGATGTGCCCGAGGGTCATGATGAAAGAGATAATCTTGTCTTGCGTCAGGTTGGCGGGAAAACCAAATTTGATTTCAAACCCAAAGATCATTTGGAAATTGCCGAAAAATTAGACATTATTGATGTTAAAAAAGCCAGTAAGATTGTAAGTTCCAGATTCGGTTACCTTAAAAAAGAACTGGCCTTAATGGAATTGGCTTTAATACAATATACTTTTGACGTATTAACCTCAAAAACAGTGATAAAGAAAATTGCCGAATCGGTTAAAAATGGTTATTCAGATAAGGTTTTTATCCCGATTATTCCGCCGGTAATGATAAACCCGGAAACCTACGTTAAAATGGCCAGATTGAGCGAAAAAGATAAAGATGAAAGATATTATTTTCCCAAAGATGATTTGTATCTTATAGGCAGCGCTGAACACACTTTGGGACCTTTGCACATGGATGAAATTATTAATGAAAAGGATTTGCCCATAAGGTATTTGGGTTTTTCCACTTGTTTCCGCAGGGAGGCTGGTTCTTACGGAAAGGATACCAAGGGCATTTTAAGGGTTCACCAATTTGATAAAGTTGAAATGGAATCTTTTACCACGCCGGAAAATTCTCTTTTAGAACAAAACTTTTTTATTGCCATTCAGGAATATCTGATGCAGTCATTAAATATTCCTTACCAGGTGGTTCTAATTTGTACGGGAGACATGAGTATTCCTGATGCGAGACAGGTTGATATTGAAGCCTGGCTGCCCGGACAAGGAAAATACCGGGAAACCCATACCGCTGATTTGATGACCGACTATCAGGCCAGAAGGCTAAACACCAGGACAAAAAGAAAAGGTGGAGAAATAGAATTTGTTCATATGAACGATGCCACTGCTTTTGCCGTAGGGAGAACCTTGATTGCCATTATTGAAAACTACCAGCAAAAAGACGGAACTGTTGTTGTTCCCGAAGCTCTTCAGAAATATCTCAATTTTAAGACAATTCAATGAATTTTCAATTCATTTCAACTTTCAATGAATTTTCAATTCATTTCAGTATTCAATGAAAAGAGAATCTCTTTTAATTTTGCATGGCTGGGGTTCGAATTCTCTGAGATGGCAGAGAGTCAAGAAATTACTTGAGGAAAAAGGAATAGAAGTTTTAGTGCTTGACCTTCCCGGGTTTGGAGTGACCCTTTCTCCCCAAAAAGCTTGGAGTAGAGACGATTATATAAACTGGATTTTTCAAAAAGTAAAAGAAAGAAATTGGCAAAAATTTAATCTTTTGGGTCATTCTTTTGGAGGAGGGCTGGCGGTAAAGCTCGCCGCTAATTTTTCTGAGAAAGTTGATAAACTCATTTTACTTTCCCCGGCTATAATCCAAAGAAAGAGTATCAAAACTTATCTTTTTTATTATATTAGCTATCTTGGTAAAAAAGTTTTTTCTTTGCCCGGTTTTAAAATACTTTATCCTCTGGCTGAAAAATTAATATATAAACTGGCTGGAACGAAAGATTATTACGTTGCCGACGGAATGATGAAAGAAACGATGAAAAAAATAGGAAAAGAAGAACCCCTCGAGATGATTTTAGGAAGAATCAGAGTCCCAACCTTAATTCTATGGGGCAAAAAAGATGATGTTTTGCCAGTAAAAGATGCCCATTATATCAAAGAAAAAATCAGGGATTCAGAACTCAAAATCATTCCAAAAGCAAAGCATAGTCCCCATCGAGAGGCCTCGGAAGAATTAGCCGAAATTATAGTTCAATTTATCCAATCTTAAATTATGTTTTTTGCCCTATTCACTCTTTGGTTCATTCGCGAAACCAAGGCCATTTTATTTTGGTTCTATCTCTGGCAATTAAAAGAATATCATATCGGCCGCTTTTTAGACCATTTTCGGACCGAAAAAGGAAAAAGGCTTTTATTTAATAAACTGTTAATTCTAAAGATATTTTTATTCTCCTTCGCTCTATTCTCTTTCTATTTTTTGCCAATCTTCCGAAACGTAATAATTATGTCCTGGCATTTTTATTACGTTTTTTGGTTATTAATAGTAATTTTATATTGCCTTGAAACGATAAAAGCCTTAAAAGATTTTCTTCAGAAAAACTTAAAAAAACCTATCTTAACTAAAAAAACTGCTATTTTAATTTCGGCGGCTTTAATTTTCCAATTTTTATTTCTTTTGGTCTTAATCCAAGTCGCTCAGCAAATTTTTCTGTTTATTTCCGGACTCTTAATTCTTGATATTTTGACTCCGGCAATCACTTCAGCAATTGTTCTTTTTTTCCAACCCTTCGCAGTTTTGGGAAGAAATCAAATTATTAAAAAAGCTAAAGAAAAAAGGGCTCAATTTCAGGACCTTTTAGTCATTGGAATTACCGGTTCTTATGGCAAGACCGCAACTAAAGAATTTTTAGCCACCATTTTATCTGAAAGATTTAATGGTTCGGCAGGCTCACCACAGAGAGTTTTAAAAACCGCCGAGCATCAAAATTCAGAAGTGGGAATTTCTCAGTGTATTTTAAACGATTTAAAGCCCGGACACGAAATTTTTATTTGTGAAATGGGGGCTTATAATAGAGGAGGAATAAAACTTTTATGCGATATCGCTAAACCAAAAATTGGAATTTTAACCGGAATAAACGAACAGCATATGGCAACTTTTGGGAGCCAAGAAAATATTGTAAAAGGGAAGTATGAACTGATTAAATCATTGCCCGAAGACTACAACCCACCCGCCACCCTCCCGCCTCAGCGGGCCCCTGGCTTAGCTATTTTCAATGGCGATAATGAATATTGTTTTGAGCTTTACAAAAAAACGTTGATTAAAAAAAGAGTTTATGGTCTCCAATCCTCAATCTCAGGATTGCCATCAGATATCTGGGCTTATAACATTCGAGCTGAAAAAGATTTCATAACTTTTAAGGTAGCAGCTGGGGATGAGATAGTTGATTTCAAAGTTAATTTAATGGGTTCCCAGAATGTTTCAAATGTCTTAGCGGCAGCTATTTGCGCCAGGGAACTGGGAATGACCCTTGAAGAAATCTCAAGAGCCTGTCAGAAAATAGAAAGTTGGCAATCAGGCTTCCAACTTAAAAAAGGGATAAACGGCTTAAATATAATTGATGCCACTTACTCAGCAAATCCTGACGGAGTAATTTCTCATTTAGAATACTTAAAAATTTGGCCAGGCAAGAAAATAATTGTAATGCCTTGTTTAATCGAACTGGGCAGGGCTTCAGAAGAAGTTCATAAAAGAATCGGCCGAAAAATCGGCGAAGTTTGCGATTTGGCAATTATTACCACCAAAGAAAGATTTGAAGAGATAGTCGAGGGTGCCCGCCTTCGCCAAGGCTTCGGCGGGCGAGAAATAAAAAAAGATAATATTTTATTTCTCGAAAGCCCAAAAGAAATTTTCGAAAAAATAAAAAGTTTTTGTAATCCCGACGATCTAGTTCTTTTGGAAAGCAGGGTGCCGAGTCAACTAATTCGACAATTAACAAGTAATCATGTTTTACTTAACACCCGAGCTCAATGAATTTAGAATTCATTTCGCCTTCGAGGTTGATTAATCAACCTCCCGAGTGCCAACGAAGGGGGAAGAAGAAAGTAAGCTTTCTTCGACCTCGGGTGTTGATTACTTAATTTTATGAATCCCTTTAAGCCTATCTCTATCTCTCTGTCGCCAAATACTGAAAAAGATGACATTCGGTTGGCTTTAAAATTGTTTTCCTCCGCCTTCGCTTCGACTTTATTGAAGCTACGGCGGATCCGCCGTAGCTCGCTTACGGCGAGCGTAGGCGGACAACCCTGGCGGGAAGGTCCGGCAATTAAAGAATTGGAGGAGGAATTCAAGGATTATTTAGGCGTAAAATATGCAGTTTCTTTTAATAGTGGGAGGTCGGCTTTCTTGGCGATTTTAAAATGTCTTAATTTGAGAGAAGGCGATGAAGTTTTGCTACAGGCATTCACCTGTAATGCGGCAGCTAATCCAATTTTATGGGCAGGATTTAAACCTGTTTATCTTGATTGCGATAAGAGGACTTTTAATATTGATGTCGCAGATTTAAAAAGAAAAATTACTCAAAGGAGTAGGATAGTGATGGTTCAACACACTTTTGGTTTACCAGCTGACTTAGATGAGATTTTAGAAATTTGCCAAAAAAATAATTTAATTCTGATTGAAGATTGCGCCCATTCTCTAGGGGCGGAGTACAAAGGACTCCAACCCACCCGCCACCCTCCCGCAAGCGGGCCCCTAAAAGTTGGCACTCTTGGTAAGGCAGCATTTTTAAGTTTTTCCCGCGATAAAGTAATTTCCTCGGTTTATGGCGGAATGGCAGTCACTAACGACGATACCTTGGCGAAAAAAATTAGAGATTTTCAAAATGAAATTGGCTGCCCGTCTTATTTTTGGATTTTCCAGCAATTATTGCAC
>Ga0315294_10006318_pt1 | contig 12994 bp, 14 predicted proteins | sample YL17G13_40_MG_FD_203626 | JGI IMG/M metagenome (GOLD analysis project Ga0315294, IMG submission 203626) | Sediment microbial communities from Yellowstone Lake, YNP, Wyoming, USA - YL17G13_40 | ecosystem: Environmental > Aquatic > Freshwater > Lake > Sediment | place: USA: Wyoming | collected... | reverse complement strand
GGGGCAACAGAGTTGACGGAAGAGGACGTTTCCGGCCTCAGTCGGCCCTTCAAGACGCCGCAGGACAGGTTCGCCGCGTTCTTCGAGATCGCTCACAACTTGGGCATCAAACAGGGCGAAGCGAACAAGGCGGCCTGGGCCGAGAAAGAGGCCGCTAAGAGGGCGCGAGTAGCGACCGAAGCGGCCACCAATAGGGCGCTGGCGGAGATTCGCAGTAAGCAGCCCGGCGGCGAACTGCCGAAGGGGGAGCCGCCAGCAGGACGGATAACCGACGAAGAAGTTGCCAAACACCAGGGCGACGACGCCTGGTGGGAGGCTCACAGGGAAGCATACTTCGGCCAACGAGGGCTGAAACCAAAATAGGAGAACGAAATGGCAACCGCATATCCAGCTTCCTCAACCGAGGGGGCGCAGTTTAACATAACTGCCTTCTCGAACGAGGTCAACAGATTCTACAAGAGGGACTTAGTCTTCGCGGACGTTTGCACGGACGCGACGGGGTGGGCCATCGGCAAGCCCCGTGGCTACGTTTCGATAGCGATCCCGACGACTACCCTTCTCACCGGCGATGCCGCAGGCACGCCGCGTGATAGGGCGCTCACCGTCAACACAACCTCTATCACCTACGACTCGAACACCGACACGGCGGTAACGCTGACCATCGACCAGTACGAGTACCAGGCGACGGGTGTTATGGAAGGTGAGAACGCGATCTCCGGCTACAACATCCTAGAGGAGTACGCCTCGGCCTGCGCCGAGATGCTTGCCCGCAGGATGGATGCGACGAAGGCCGGACTGGTGGATGACATCTCCACCAACACCGTCGGCGCTCTAATTGCCGACCCCTCAGAGGACGACCTGCTGTACGCCATTCAACTACTGGACGACGCAGACGTTCCTGGCGATAACCGCAACTGGGTCATCAGCAACGCGATGTGGTCAAGCCTCATGCGTATGAACCGCCTGACCTCCATCGAGTTCGTGGAACGCAAGCCGCTGTCCAACGGCGAGATACGCGACCTCTACGGCGTCCCCTGTCGGAAGTACAACAACCTCGACGGTACGAACGCTGTTGGGCACGACAACTTCCTGGGCCGGAAGAACTGGTGTGTGTACGCCACCGCCATGCGCCCGAAGAGTCGCAGGTTCGACGACATCGACATTCTGGGTGAGAAGTACGCCATCTCCGCTGTCTGGGGCGACAAGATTCTCCGCGACGACAGCGCTGTATGGGTGAAGGGGCCGTAGTTAAGGAGGACAACCGTGAGTAGTAAACCCTGTCCCTACTGTGGGAAGCCAGGTCTCAAGAACCTCAAGATGCACCTGCGCTACTGCGACAAGCAGCCGCTTGAGGAGGTGGCTAGAGACGATGCCGATGCCCGATTCGAGGAGAGGGCGAAGCAGGCGGAGACCGTCAAGGACGAACGGGTAGCGCGGGCTGGTAGAAGGCGGGACTTTATGCCCTGCCCATCGCCGCGAAATCGCAAGTTCCCCACGTGGACGTGGTACTTGCGGCCCAACGGTGCCTTGCCGGAGGACGCCTTCGTAACCTCTTCGGCCTGGTCTGCCGACCAGCGTGAGGACATGGCAAAGCGGGGGTTCATTGAAGTTACCCCCTGCAAAGCCTTCCTCCTACGGCGAGAGGATAGCTCGGTTATCGGTGGAGTGGTCATGCTCGACCCACCGCCAAAGGATAGGTGGGAACGCATACTCAGGATTCTTGAGGCCCGCCGACCGCAAGCCCTGGCCTTCGACGAGGAACGGCTGGAGGCAGAAAAGGCGGTGTCCCTGGATGGGCTCGATCCTGCACACAGAATGGCGTCAATGTCGCGGCTCCGCGTGTACGCGGAACGGGTAGAGGCGCTATCCCAGCCCTTCGACGGAGACAAGCTATACAAGTTCTTTGAGGAGGAAGCAAGGATCAGCCGCCGCGACCAAGACCCCTCTGCGGCTGTCCGCAGGATGATTGACGAGCGGGTGGAAGAGTTAGTGGGAGTAGAACTTGAGTAAGGTCAAGATTTACTCGCCGCCCGATGGGGACATACAACAGGGCTGGCTACACGTCCCGCACGGGACATCGGGTGCCGTGGCGCAGCGCGTGATGCGGGAGAAGATTCTGAAGTGGCTCCAATGGCGCGAGTTCGGCATCCCAGGCAGGAGTTACAAGCTCATTAGCAAGCTATCGGTGGGTGGCCCATACCCGCCGATAGAAACAGAGAAGAAGTTGGGCTACGACCTGTACGTTATACAGGGCCGTTTCCGGCTAGAAAAACCGTATGAGATCAGCCTAGATACGGCGCTCGCAAACCGTGACCGGCAAATAGAGTACGGCGTTACGCCGCAGGAGCATCAGGAAGTCGAGTCCGACCCCTGGGTGGCCTCACCGGACGACGCCGAATACTACGAGAGGCTGAAGAAGGAAGCACAAAATGGCACAGATCAGCTTAATTAAAGTCCCAAGGCAGATGTATTCGCCCCGCGTTGAGGCGAAGCTTCGCTCCGGTTCGGGGATTCAGGACATTCTCAGCGTACTCAACAGGGACGGCGTGGAGGAACTGTTTGACGACTTCCACGGGGATTCCGTCGGGCACAAGTTCTTCGAGGTAACGGGTACGGGCACGGCAACCTACGCCGCGAGCAAGGCCGTCCTTACCACTACGGCGGCCGACCGCAAGACGACCGGCTTGACATCGAACACCGGCTGGACGGCGGGGCAGGGCTGCATGGTACAGGCCCGCTTCATGTGTACGCGAACCGACAACAAGATATTCTTCGGGTTCGCTAACGCTGAAGGCGGGGCAGACGAAGGCGTGTTTAACAACTACGACGCGCCATCCTTCACTACGGCCACTAACGTGATCGGCTTCGGCTACGCCGACGCGGACGACGAGACCGAGTACACCCTACCGGCCTACAGCGCCTTCTCCGCGACTTCCACGATATACGACGGGTCAACGCCCGCCGCGACGAAAATCTCGCTCGCTGGCTACGGGGCAGCAAACGCTTCCAACGACGTTAGTACCGTCACGCTGCCGAACGACACCTACACCGTCAACGGGACACCGTTCGAGGCCGACCAGTTGATAGGGCAGATTCTCCATGTACCGGCCCTTCCGACGGCCAACGTCATTCAGCGTCACATGAAGATTCACGACAACACCACAAGCGTCATCACGGGGCACTGGATGGAGAACGGCCTGCCCCCGAACCAAAACCTGAGTTACAGTTGGGGCAACGGGCCGCTGACATCGGCTACCCTGGGCCTAGCGGTTCCGGTTGCCTCCGAGTACCACACCTTCACGGTAAAACTGACGCCAGCCCTTGAAGCCCACTTCTACATTGACGGGCTTGAGATGTGCGTCCTGCCCAAGGCTGTGACCGCGTCAACCACGTCGCTCCTGCCAATCATCGAGTGTACGTCGAGTAGCGCCACAGCGTCGGTACTGACCGTGGACTACATTCAGGTGTTGCAGAGCCGAAGGGCGTAGGGGGTGTAACGTGGCAGTTCTGAAACTTCAAAGCATGCCCAGGCACCTCTACTACAGGAAGATTGCTAACTCGATTGCGACGGGCAAAGGCATCTACGATGTCCTGAGTTCGCTCGACAGGGACGGGGTGGAATACTGGTTCGACGACTTCCAGGGCAATCTGCTGGACGACAAGTACACCCTGAAGGAATCGACGGGTGCGACAACGGTTGCGGCCAGTACGGCGATCCTGGCGTCCACCGCCAGCGACGACAAGTACGCCGCTTTCACGGGCGGCAGTCTCAACTGGTTCGGTAATCGCCACTGTCTGTTCCAGGCCCGCGCCATGGTCACCTCGGCAGCGATAACCGAGACGAAGTTCGAGCTGGGCTGGCACGGGGCGGTAGCGGGTTCGGCGGGGTTGCTGAACAACATCATCACCCCGACGTGGGTTGGCACTACCCAAGGGGTGTGCTTCGCCTACGACGCCGACGCCACCAACTTCCCCGTGTGGAACGCCTGCGCGTACAACGCCACGCCTACAGTGAGGATTCTCTATACGTCAGGGACGGCCACGGCGACAGCCACCAAGTCTCTAACCCAGACCGCCCAGACCTATGTGGCCGACGTGTTCAAGGGCCAGACAATCTGGGCGGGCGGTGCCTACGCCAAGGTGCTGTCGAATACGACTAAGGTGTTCACCGTGGACAGGTGGCTTCCGAGTTGCCCACCAGCAACGTCAACCTTCGTAGTCAGCAACTCCTACAGCACAACGGCGGCCAATTCACCGACCATCCCGAAGATCAACGAGTACCATACCTACACCATCAAGATAGAGAGCGCTGTAGCTCTCTATTACATCGACGGTGTGCAGGTGGCCGAGATTCCCGCTGCCGTGAACGCGGTGACCACGGGGCTAACGCCCTGGCTGTTCGCCCAGGCACGCGGGGACGGCTCGGAGAACGCGATCCTATCGGTAGACTACCTACTCTGCATGCAGAGTAGGGAAACATAACCGCCGAGCGCCTCAGATGAGGGCGGCGAGGAAAGGAAAACTACAATGACAATGCTTCTAGGAGCAATAGGACAGACCCAGGTAGTCCGTAAGGACGAAGATGACCTGAGATCAATCAGACTGATCCGCGACGGTGCGGTCGTAGAGATTCCCTGGACTCAGGCCCTTGCCCTAGAGGGAAGACTGTACGGGGTAGGCTCAGGAGCTACTGCCCTTGGTGTCGCGGTCGGCCCGTTTGGGGCCGGTGCCCTCGACATGACCGAGATCGACTACTTGCAGACTATCCCCGTGACAGTAGCGGTATTACCCATTTATATCAGGGTATGCCTGGTTGCCGTCGGTACCGTGTTAGAGTCCGGCTTCCACGCCTTCTGGGGAGGTTCCGGCATAGTCGGTGCGAACCCAGTTGCGGTAGCGCCTCACAACCTAAAGCCAGGGTCGAACCTAACCAGTCTCTGCACGGTCAATGTTTGCTCTGACGCGGGGGGTACGGCCTTTGTCCCTGCTGGTCTGATAGCCCGCGAGGTGACCACGATGCTAACCGGCATCGCCGCCTCGCCGCAGCCATTCATTCCAGCGTGGTCTGCCGCTACTGCGGGTTTCACTCCCACCCTTGAGGGTTTAGCGAGTCCTGGTCGCCAGATCGCTATCTTCGTGGATGGTCAGGCACCGTCGGGCTACATTCACCACGTTTGGGCAGAACTACCCGTCGGCGACATACTAACCTAGACAACTGAATAGGTAACGTGGGGGCGGGGTTGGCCCCGCTTGCTCTGCCCCCACGAACCAAAGGACTTATCCATGCCTCTATACGACTACGAGTGTCCAAACGGCCACCGCAACGAGAGGAAGGGCGACTTCGCTCTCCAACACATCATCTGTCCTGACTGTGGCGAGGCTGCAACCCGCGTGGCCGTGTACCGCGAGCAGCATCTTGTCGGCCTGGAGACGGGGCCACGCTATTTCCCCCAGGCGACAAAGGACGGCGACATCAAGAACAAGCACGGCCAGTACCGCGTCGGCCTGTGGAACGAGAACATGGCCGAGGTTAAACGCTCCCGCGACAAGGTAGGAGAAGAAGGGCATAAGCGCGAACGGGAAGAGAAGCGAAGCGGCCCTAACCCCTTTGACATGGCTCTCCGTAGGGCAGCGACAGAGAACAAGGTGAGCGCATGAGCATCACAAGACTCGCATTACGCCAGAAACTCGGCGAAGAAGAGACCGGCCTAGCCACGCTGGGCATAGCCACCGCCACGGGTAGCACCACCACCGTTATCGACGCCACGCGCCTAAAGGGAGCATACTCGGCCTCCCGCTGGTCGCGGGGCACGGCGATGCGTATCACTAGCATAACCGGCGGCACAGTAGCCTCGGCGCAGAATACATCCCTCGACCAGTATGCACCCGCGACGGGTACGATCACCGTCTTGCCCGTGATCTCGGCCCCTGTTGCCGGTGATACATTCGAGGTATGGACGGCGGTGGACAGTGTAGATGAGGTAGACGACGCGATAAACCGTGGCCTCACACGCCATTGCTTCTTTGGCTGGGTGCCTATCCCGCTTACGAAGGTGCCCGACGGGGACTGCGGCGACACGGCGGTAACGGGCCTGTGGACGGCGAGCGCGGCAGGGATAACACCCACGAAGGTCAACGTTGCCCTCCCCGACAAGATCGGCAGACGGTGGCTACGAACCCTACACACGATTGCCAGCAAATACGTCTACAGTGCCACGATGAACGCCGTCGGCGGCGATGTCTGGCGGCTCAGTGTGTTGTGTAAGCCGGTGGTGGGTACAGCTATCCTCGTGGCCTACGACGTAACCAATAGTGCGGCGATAACCCTCTCCGGCGACGGCGGGAGTTACGCGGGCAATGCCCCGAAGCACCTCGATAACACCTTCACCATCCCTGCGACCTGTAAGCAGATACGGATTCACGTCGGCGGCACGGGTGCAACGGATGACATCTACTGGTCAAACATCATCGCCTACCAGCAAGACGAGACGCAATTCGTACTCCCTCGCCGCATCGCCAAGAAGAGGATCGGCGACACCTACTACCGCAGCGGCGATGACTATGAGGACTTCCAATTTCGGCCCTACTGCGAGAGTGGACGCCACGTTTCCCTGTTAGGTGGTATGGGCGGCTGGGGCGTACAACTTTCTGCTGCCCCAGGGACGGGCGACCCCGTGTACGTCGAGGAGATGTGTAGTTACGACTCCCTCAGCAGCGATACCGACAGTACGGAGTGCGACGAGGAATTGGCGCTGGCGTCTATCAAGTATGAGCTGCTGAAGGGTCTAGCCAACAAGGGCTACGCCCTGCCAACGCCGCAGGGGTATCTCGCGCCGAGTGAGATGCGGCTGCGGCGGGACGAGGCCCTGCGGGAGATGATAAGCAAGCAGCCTTCGTTGAGTAAGACGGTGTTCCGATGAGCAAGGTATCCCTCTTCCCCCTAGCGAAGCGCGGACTGCTGGGCTACCTCAAGTCCTGCAACATGGACTTGCGGGATGGGACGATTAAGCCCGCACCGCGTCAGATACGGATAAGTGTTGGTACTTCCCCAAGTGAAGACCCTGCGCCCACGATGATCCGCTGGACGCACGGTGGGAACCCCGCCGCGTGGTACGGCCAATACGTCTATCTCAAAACTTGTCAAGAAGGGGCTATCACTAACGAGGCTACAGTTTCGGCCTCCTTCACGGACATCTGCCGCTTTGAGGACGGTGCAACCGCCGCCGCCATCATTGGCTGTTACGGCAACGAGGACTTCATCGACCGCTTCGACTCTGCGGGAACTCCAACGTCCTCAACGGATGTCAAATTGGTCTACGCAACGATGGCGGGGGCCGACCTCTACGGCGTCGGCAATAAGACGGGCGTTACCGTAGCCTATTCCACCTACCACGTCTCCAAGTGTCCGGCGGGCAACGACCCGCTTCTGGCGGCCAGTTGGGGCACGGGACTCCCTGTAGGTTCTCCCATGTATCCGATCAACTCTATCCGATCTTTGGGCAACGCCGTTGTTGTTGGTAAACCCGAAGGTATCTTCGTTCTTGACAGCACATCGAATAGTTACGTGAACCGCCAGGACTGCGAGGTGGCCGTTCATGACGACAACGGCAAGGGGATGTTCGCTGGCAAGGGCCATGTCTTTATCCCGATGGCTGATGGCAGTCTGTGGATGTTTGACGGCTACAACATGACGGACGTTGGCCCCAAGCACTTCTGCATTCACCATCGCGACAACCCGCACCTGCGAGCGCCGATAACGGCGGGTTGCGTGGCAGGGGATTGTGTGTACGTGGCGACCGCGCCCTGGGAAGTGGGGTGGACGCAAGAGTTCGGGTTAAACGTCTACAAATATGTTGTCGCGACCACTACCTACACCGACCTGACGGCGAACACGACGGACGGGAAACTCTCTACGGTCGGTGCAGTGGGGGGCCTCGGCGCGGGTGACTACATTTATGTTGGTGCAGACGTACCGTTTGAGGCCGTGAAATTCACCATCGGCACGGCAAATACAGTTACAGCGTCGCGGTTCACTATCGTTAGTTTCTATACCACCGTCCTTTCAACTCCTGCCTGGGTGAATGCTGATTGTACCAGTAGTAACGGTACGCTTTCAGGTGGCAAGGGCCTAGCCAAGAACGGATATATCCGAGTTCTCGGCGCTACCGCCGATTACGGTTCACATCCCGTTATGGCTAAGACGACACCGCCAACGGGGACAGGCACACCGCCTGAGAAATACTGGGCACGTTTCCTCGTGAGTGGTTTCGCCTGTTCCGCCGGAACGACGATAGCCGAAATCGCCATACTCCCCTCACGGCCCGCAGTTTGCAGCGGGACGTTCGGCGGCACCTCTACTATCACTCTCACGAACGGCAACTTCGAGTACACGGGGCCGGACAACGCGGGGATATACCCGCATATCCTGGCGGGACGTATGGGGCCGGACGGCTGGGAATGGTGGGACGTGTTCGCGATTCAAGCCACCGCGCCCGTCAAGGCGATGGCGTACATGACACTGGACACCGGCCAGACGGAAGAGAACGCGGGGCCGCGTCTGGTGATGGCAACGCAGAACCACGTCCACGTCGTTATGATGGGACGCCACGACCGCCTGAGTGCGCCCGTGAACGAGAACTACGTTGACGGCGCAACGATGGGCACGCCCATCGTCTATCTCCTGCCGACCGACCTATCTGACAGCGACACCGACCGCTCGACCATCCGCAAAGAAACCAAGCAATATCACGTCTACGGCGAGTACGTGAACAGCGCCGATACCCTGACGGTGCTGCAACGGTTGGATCGTAACAAGTGGGATAAGGTGGGCACGACCAGCAACGCCCCCACGCGGATAGACGCGCCGCACTCTCAGGGACTCCGGCTTGAGACCGCCATAGGTTACGAAGACCCGAACGCCACCGAGATCGCGGGGCCGTCCGTCAGTCGTGTGGACGTGGAGTTTGAGGACACTAGCTTGGCCTTCGACGCCACGGTACAAGGGGATGCGGTAACGCCGGAGGTGGAGTAGTGGCTTCTTTCACTGAACAGTTGCGCCAGAATCTCGCCACGCTGCAAAACTGGCTGACGGCATGGGTAGAAGAACTCATCCACAAGAACCGCCCGATGTGGTTGGACGACGGCACCCCAATCGGACGCGGGAATGTTATCAACTACTCCGGCACCGTCACCAAGGTGGGTGAACAGATAAACCTTAGTGGCGGGTCAAGTGCTGCGGCGCACGACATTGAAGGCGCATCACACACAGCAACGGGACTCACGGCGGGCGATGTCTTGCTCGCAGAAAGCGCTACCGAGTTCGGGTTCGGCCCCATCACCGACGCTATGCTGCCCGCCACGATAACGCGGGACACGGAACTTGTCGCGCATACCGAGGCCGCAGACCCGCATCCTCAGTACGTCCTAGAGGGCGACCCAATGGCCTATGTGCCCCTTTCCGTCATCGACGCGAAGGGCGATCTGATAGTGGGGACGGCGGATAATACCGCAACACGCAAGCCAATCGGCGCGGACGATACCGTGCTGACGGCTGATAGCGCAGAGATTACCGGCACGAAGTGGGCAAAACCCAGGTTTGTAACGTATCTAGTCTTCGGAACGGAAGAACAGACATACACAGTCTAGGAGGAGAACAATGGCTAGTTTCGTATTCAACAGGGCAAAGCAGTTCATAGTTGACCGCAGCACAGGCACCCTTGACCTTGAGGGTGACACCATCAAGGTCGCCTTGCTGACAACCGCAGCGTCCCCTGACCCCGACAACGACTACATGAGTTCTTTCACCGCGACGGAACTCAGTTGTACGGGCTACACCGCAGGGTACGGTGGCGCGGGACGTGTGACCGTGGCCGCAACAAAGGCATGGTCGGAGGTTGATGCGAGCAACTTGGCGATGTTCGATGCGACCTCTGACATCACATGGACAACCTGTGGTGCGGCCTACGCTGGTGCGGCGGTTCAGTACGTCATCTTGCTGAAAGAGGTGACGAATGATGCGGCATCGCCGGTAATTGCCTGCTTCCAGTTGGCGACGACGGTTATGCCGAACGGCGGCAACCTTGTGCTGGCCTGGAACGCCTCTGGCCTGATTAACCTCACCGACTAGGAGACAGTCGTGGCGACTGGGAAATACTACTGCGAGGCAGGCGTCGATGACGCAATGCAGTCGGAGACAACGAACCAGGTAACTGTTACCGGAGTCGGTATCACGCTCGGCGGCAGTAGTACCAAATATATTGGTGCATGGCGGTTCAAGGGGACTTCGGCGCTGGCGGGAACGACGATCAACACTGCCCACATGCACTGGAAGTGTGGACAAGCCAGTACCGGCACCGTCGCTTGCTACTTTGAGGTGCAGGCAGAGGCGGCACCCGAAGGGTTCGTAGCGGTCAATCTCAACATTACTACTGGAGGTGGGGGTGCTGCACGGACGTATATGCCGGTAACAGTCGATCAGCCGTTTACCGTGCAATGGTATTTAGATACGGTATATCAGAGCGTAGACTTCGCGCCTCTTCTCCAACAATTAGTTTCTGCTGTCACTCCCACGGACATCGTTATTAAGTTGGCGTGGTCGTCTGGCACAGGCTCCAGGCGTATTAGGACATTCGAGTCATCCCCGTCGTTTCGGACTTGGCTAGATGTTGAGTACACAGCAGAAGCGGCCCCCCAGGACATCTTGCCGCCAGTTGTGACGGTGGCGGCTACTGTCCTTGTACCCGACATCACGCCTGGTAGTGTAACCCTCGACGCGCCGCTAATAACGGCTCGTGCTCAAGTCCTGGTGCCCACGCTGACCCCTGGGGACTACACAATGGAGCCGCCCGTCGTAACAGCGGTGGCGACCACGCTTGCGCCCACACTGACGCCTGAGTCGGTTACATTCCAAGCCCCTGTTGCCATAGCAAAGGCGGTTGTCCTCGTGCCCTCGTTGACCACGACGGGAGCCGCGCCACAGACGTTCACGTTGCCAGTGGTAACGGCAAAGGCGGTGGCCCTCGTACCCACACTCACACCAGGGGCCGTGACGGTTACTGCGCCGCTGGTGACGGCCAAGGCTGTTGCCAAGATACCCACGCTGACGCCTGGGATTGCTACCATGACGCCGCCCGTGGTAACGGCACGGGCCATCGCTTATGCCCCGCAAATCCTTCCTGGTAGTCGCACCATGTCTCCGCCCGTGGCGACGGTCAGGGCGCAGATAGCCACGCCTACGCTGACGACGACGGGCGTGGCGACGTACAAGTGGTATCGAGACAAGTCCTTCGTAATCAGTGCCACCGACTACCCATCGGGAACCCAGTTCTACTTTGTTGCTTACCTTTGGACACAGAATGTGAGCAAGCCGTGTCATGCTTTCCTGTACGATACCGTCGTCGGCCAGAAGATTGTCCTTAGCGAGGTGACTAGCATCTCCACGGGCTATGATGCCGATGGCAAACCCATAACTGAGTGTAAGACTTCGCCCGCGCTAACCCTCGCTGCTGGAACCTACCGAGTTAAGGTTGGCGGCGATGCGGCCTGCGTGTATATGTGCGGTGGGGTAGCGTTGAAGGTGGTCTCAGGATAAGGAGAGAATCATGCCGTTACAGTTCAAGCAATTCTACGAGCCCGTCGCCTTCATGCGGGTGACCACGGCGGAACGCGATGCTCTTGACTACCCGCCGGACGGGACTGTCATCTTCAACGTCGAGACGGGGGCCTTGGAGATGTTTCAGAATAACCCTGCCCAGGAGTTACCCTGCTGGGGCACCGTCCTCGGCTCGGCCTGGGACGTGCTGATGGAGGCGGAGACGACGGGGGACTTGTATTTCACCAACCCAGCGGAAACCGATCCCGCCGGAAGATACCGGATGTATGTGGGTGGTAGTACTTTACTCATAGATAGGAAGACGGAAGCGGGCGACCCAGGTACATGGGCAAATATGGTCTTCTTCGATGGCTACGGCCTACACCTCCGCGATGGCCTCCTTGCCCCACAAGAGACTCGAACCATCGCGGACGGTGAACTGCCGCTAATCGGCGCAATCGTGGTGGCCGTAGATACCGAGGGCGGCACGTCTACGGACGACCTCGATACCATAGTTGGCTTACACGGTCAAATACTAATCATCAGGCCCGCCAACACCTACCGCTCGATTGTCGTCAAGCACGATACGGGCAACATTCTTTGCGGGGGCAATGCGGATATAGTCCTAGACGACATTCAGGACTTGTGCCTGCTGTCATACGAGCATACCGCGGATAAGTGGTACGCCTTCGGCCCCACTCCAACCCACGACTCCGCCACGGTCGCTGCCGCATCCGACGCCGCGCTCACCATCAGCGGCCAGGAACTCAGCCTCTTGCCCGTTGTGCGCCAGCTACAGGGGTGGATAACAGACGACAATCAGAATCCGACCATAGGGGTGCTGCCAGATAATCATGTGGTGCTGGCGGCGAATGTGTGGGTGCAAGAAGCTTTCAACTCTGACGGGACGGATACCTTGCAGGTGGGATTTGATGCCGACACCGACGGCTATGTCACAAGCACAGATGTCTCAACGACAGGAGTGAAGACGGTGACTCTTGGCGTTGTAGCTCAAAAAGTCGTAGCGACTGCCAAAACGGTGGAAGCCTACTATCTCAACAGCGGTAGCGAACCGACGACGGGGAAGGCACACGTCGCGCTCACCTATATCGTGGCGACGGCACTACCGGCGTAGGACTTCAACTGGGACTCTAGGCGCTGGGAGCGTCAATACGAGTAAGGAGCCGACATGACCGAGAAGATGGTAGCGATTGTAGGGGTAGCCTTCATAGCCACGATGCTCTCTACGGGGGTTACGATTTGCATGGTGCTAGAGCATCCCGTCCCGCCGGAGGTTATCGCTATCTTGGCGACGCTGGGCGGCACCCTTCTCGGTGCTCCGGTACTGGGAAAGGGTATTGCCAACGGCATCAAGAAGGTCAACGGAACGGGCTGATGTGCGGG
>Ga0315294_10006314_pt1 | contig 12998 bp, 13 predicted proteins | sample YL17G13_40_MG_FD_203626 | JGI IMG/M metagenome (GOLD analysis project Ga0315294, IMG submission 203626) | Sediment microbial communities from Yellowstone Lake, YNP, Wyoming, USA - YL17G13_40 | ecosystem: Environmental > Aquatic > Freshwater > Lake > Sediment | place: USA: Wyoming | collected... | reverse complement strand
CTGAGGTGAATAAAGGTTTGATTAAACTAATCAGTAACATACGATGAATAATTAAAAGAAATTCAACTTTAATCTGGATGTTAAAAAATATGAATGTTTTTTTATTATTTTTGATCGTGATATTCCCTGCCTAAACCGTAGAGCATGAACTGCATTATAGTTGACGATGATAAACTGAGTTGCAAGATACTTGAAGGGTATGTGAGTAAATCTACTTCCCTTAATCTTGTTGGTTCTTTCAGCGATTCAGTAGAAGCAAGGAATATTCTTACAAAACGTCATGATATCGAGCTGATCATTCTCGATATCGAAATGCCGGAAATGGATGGTTTTGATTTTATCGGCAGCCTCGACTTCCCGCCTAATATAATAATAGTATCTTCAGCTGAAGAATATGCTTTAAAAGCATTCGACTTTAATGTGGTTGATTACCTGCTTAAACCGGTTTCCTACGGGAGGTTTTGTAAAGCTATAGATAAGACTATAAGGTACTTTGCACGCAAAGAGGTACCCAATACCGGCGATGAAGAGATCTTTATCAAAAAGGGATCATCCCTTGTAAAACTGAAACTCAGAGAAATAATCTATATCGAAGCTCTTGAAAATTATGTTACCCTTAACACCAAGGATGATAAATTTACTATTCATTTTACTATGAAAGCCATTGAAAACCAATTACCTTCAGGGGTTTTTATAAGGGTACACAGGTCATTTATCATTAATAAGAGCATGATACAAACCATAAAAGAGAATTCTCTCGATCTGAATGTCGGAGGTTCTCTGAAAAGTATTCCGGTAGGTAAATCATTCAGGGACTCTCTCCTGAATGATATTAATGTTATGGCCAGATAATTTCTATTTTTCTCATGCTTACCAACCGTCAACTCTTCCTCCGGCATCTTGGACAAACTTCATTTGCACCTATGATGCTTGAAATTGTCAGGGCTGAGGGAGTTTTCATGTACGGACCGGATGGAAGGAAATACCTCGACCTGATCTCCGGTGTATCTGTAAGTAATACCGGCCATAACCATCCGAAAGTAGTTGAAGCAGTTAAAACCCAGGTCGATTCCTATATGCACCTGATGGTTTACGGCGAGTTTATTCAGAGCCCTCAGGTAAAATATGCCGAGCGTCTGGCTGGAATTCTTCCGCCGCAACTTAATACCTGTTATTTTGTGAATTCAGGCAGCGAAGCAGTAGAGGGAGCTTTAAAACTTGCGAAACGATTCACTGGCAGAAGCCGTATAATATCTTTCAAAAATTCATATCATGGCAGCACGCACGGTGCATTGAGTATTCAGGGAAGTGAACTGTACAGGAATGCTTTCAGACCTTTGTTGCCTGACACTTTCCAGGTTTGGTTTAACGACGAAAAGTCGCTGGACTCAATTGACAATAACACAGCCTGCGTAATTATTGAGCCGGTACAGGGCGAGGCCGGGGTTATCTACCCTGAAAATGCTTTCCTCGAAAAGATCAGAAACAGATGCACTTCAACAGGTACGTTGTTGATTTTTGATGAGATACAGACAGGTTTTGGCCGCACCGGCTATATGTTTGCATTAGACAGATTCGGTGTCGTTCCGGATATTCTGCTTCTTGCAAAAGCCCTTGGAGGTGGAATGCCCCTGGGTGTATTCATCTCATCAAAAGAGATTATGTCATCACTTGCTTCAAACCCTCCGTTAGGTCATATAACAACATTCGGGGGTCATCCGGTCTGTTGCGCTGCAGGCCTTGCTTCACTTAATGTAATTATTGAAGAGGACCTTGTAGTTACCTGTAACTCAATGTCAGCATTGTTTAAAAAGGAACTCAGCCACACTCTGATTTCTGAGGTGCGGGGAGAAGGTCTTTTATTAGCAATTCAACTTATTGATCCTGAGTATGTTAAATTTGTCATTGCCCACGCTCCTGATTATGGCCTGATTCTTGATTATTTTCTTTTCTGTAACAATGCTTTCAGGATAGCTCCTCCGTTGATCATTAATGAAGATGAGATATCCCAGGCATGCCGGCAGCTGAAAAATCTTCTCGATTATGCAGAGATAAATACAAAGAAGAAATGAAGAGGATAATGCTATTCCTTATTATATTAGTTACAATATCAACCAGCATGGCTGAGAGCCAGGTAACTGCAAATGATACACCTCAGTTACTTGAGAAACTTTATGGACGGTTAGTAAATAATTTCGATGACAATGACCGTTTTCGGATTAATGATTCGATCAGATTAATAATTGACAGCTACGTCGCATCCGATACGGTGTTTAACCACAGGTTCACTAACCTGCGTTACCTGGGTCAAATTACCTCTCAGGATTCTCTGCTGAAAATTATTACATGGAATTTAGTTCTCAGGAGTGGCTTCAGCCGGTATTTCTGCTATCTCATCAGAAAACCTGAAACAAGGGGGGAAAACATGGTTTACAGATTAGCAGCCGCTTACAGGGAGGATCCGGTAAAGACCGATACCATTTATTATGAATCGGACTGGTATGGAGCTTTGTATTATGACATAAAACCTTTCATAATTGATAATAAGCAATGCTGGGTATTATTGGGTATTGATTATGGCAACTCGTTTATTACCAGGAAGGTCATTGAAGTATTAAGCTTCACTAATAAGGATTCAATAATATTTGGCAGGAAATGGTTTGCTTCAGGGGAGGAGATCAAATTCAGAGATGTTTTTGAATATGCATCAAACGGAATGATGTCCCTGAGATTCAGTTCTGACAGTTCAATCGTTTTTGATCACCTGGTACCATTTTCACCGTCTTTGAAAGATGACCGTCAGTACTATGGGCCTGATTATTCATATGATGCATACAACTTTGAAAATGGTTTATGGAGATTGACCATTAATGTTGATGCAAGAAATAAAGAATAAGTATCTTTATTACCTGTAAATTTATCATGGCAAAGAATATTGAAACCCATCTTTTCTGCTACGACGACCACAGAGGATTCACTGAGGACGTCAGGAGGCGGTTTACTGATACAGCACGGTACATTGTAATATCATCCCAGACCCGTGAGGAATTTATTAATCATCTTGAAGAGGAAAAAGAGCATAATTTCTGCAAGGTTACAATTCTTGGTGTACACGACACAAAAGATCAACTTGAAATGATTGATAAGCTTACAATGGAGATAAAAAGGATCGATCCGCGAACAGGTCTTATCCTTCTTGGCCCACCAGATAAAATGGATGAAATAAAGAAAACCGTGAAGTTTAATATAGATGCATATATTCCTAAAAATGCCAATTCTATCCTTCGCATCCATAATACAGTTAAGAAACTGATTAGTGAACATAGTATCGGAATCTTCAGAAAAAAAAGAAATTTTTCATTCTATATTCTGTTGGGATTTATTCTGCTCTCTGCAATATTAATCCTTTTTGCTTACTTCAAACTGCCAGGGTATTTCTGAAATGATATAAGTTTTAATTTGTGTCAATCTGCAAAATCTGCGGGAAATTTTTGATTTTTTCCGCTATCTGTGCGATCTGCCAAAAATAAGACTTTGCCCGCTGATCACGATGATTTACGCAGATAAATACAGATTAAATGACTATTTGTCAGTCGGGAACTAACGGCACATCTTTTGAAAGTGACCGACAGAATATTCATGTTTAACAATAAAACTATCAGATATGCAAACTGGAAAGATTGGCGTAACAACTGAAAACATATTTCCGATAATAAAAAAATTCCTTTATTCTGATCATGAGATTTTTCTACGAGAGCTTATTTCAAATGCAGTAGATGCCACCCAGAAGCTGAAGACAATAGCTTCCGTCGGTGATTATAAGGGAGTTATAGGCGAAACAACCATACAGGTATCTGTTGACAAGAAGAAAAAAACTATAAAAGTTTCAGATAGTGGTATAGGTATGACGAAGGAAGAGCTCGATAAATACCTGAACCAGATCGCGTTTTCAAGCGCTAATGATTTCCTCGACAAATATAAAGACCAGACTGGTGCAATAATCGGCCATTTCGGTCTTGGTTTTTACTCTTCATTCATGGTATCAGATAAGGTTGAAGTAATAACCAAATCATATCAGGATGATGCTCAGGCTGTTAAATGGGGCTGTGATGGCAGTCCGGAGTTTTCCATTGAAGAGGTTGAAAAAGAAAACATAGGAACAGATGTCATTTTATATATTGATAAGGATTCAAAAGAGTTTCTTGAAGAGAGCAGGATTGAACAAATTCTGAAAAAATATTGCAAGTTCCTTCCGGTTGAGATTGCATTCGGAAAAGAGAAAGAGTGGAAAGATGGTAAATTTGTCGAAACCGGGAAAGACAAGATTATTAACAACACCAAACCTGAATGGACTCTCAAACCGGCTGATCTTAAAGATGAAGATTATCTGAAATTTTACAGAGAGCTTTACCCTGCGGGGGACGAGCCCTTGTTTAATATTCACTTGAATGTTGACTACCCATTTAAACTGACGGGTATTCTTTATTTCCCGAAAATCAAGAGCAACATTGAGATACAAAAGAATAAGATACAGCTGTATTCTAACCAGGTTTTTGTAACAGATTCTGTGGAAGGCATTGTTCCGGAGTTTCTTACTCTTTTACATGGGGTCCTCGATTCACCGGATATCCCTCTGAATGTCTCGAGAAGTTATCTGCAGAGCGATTCGAATGTGAAGAAAATATCGAGCCACATCACTAAAAAAGTTGCCGACAGACTCAATGACATATTTAAAAATAACCGGGAAGAGTTTGAGAAAAAATGGGATAACCTGAAGCTGTTCATTGAATATGGTATGATAACCGAAGAGAAGTTCTATGAGAAAGCTTCGAAGTTTGCTCTTCTGAAAAATACTGAAGATAAGTACTTTACATTTGAAGAATATGAGAAGATCATTAAGGAAAACCAGACTGACAAAAATAAAACTCTGGTATATCTCTATTCAACAAACAAGACAGATCAGTACACTTATATCGACAAAGCGAAAAACAAAGGTTATGATGTTTTACTTCTCGATGGCCAACTGGATGTTCACCTTATTAATAAGCTTGAAACAAAATTAAAGGATTCGAGATTTGTGAGGGTCGATTCCGATGTTGTTGACAAGCTTATTCAGAAAGAAGAATCGCGTGAATCGAAATTATCTGAAGAGCAGAAGAATGACCTTAAAAGTGTCTTTAATGTCAGGGTAAAATCCAAAGAGATCTATAATGTTGTTTTTGAAACTCTCGACGAGAATGAGGCACCTGTTATTATTACACAGTCTGAATTTATGCGCAGGATGAAGGAGATGTCGCAAATAGGAGGAGGGATGAACTTTTATGGAGAGTTGCCCGATAGTTATAACCTGGTTGTCAATCCCAACCATCAGCTTGTCATAAACATTTCTGAAGATCTTCAGAAAGAGACTGGCACTCAACTGACTGAAAACAATATGGATAGAAAGAAATTTAAAGAGGAGATTGCCTTCATGGAACGGGAGCATAAGAATAAAAAAGAGGATGAGATAAGCCAGTTGGAAAAAGATGATCTTGAAAAACTTAAGAAGGAGCTTTCTGCTGTTGAAAATGCGAGGAAAGATATTCTCGAGTCATATGGTTCTGCTAATAAGGTAGTTAAGCAGCTTATTGATCTGGCGTTACTTGCAAACAATATGCTGAGGGGTGAGGAGCTTAGCGTATTCGTGAAAAGATCTGTGGAGCTACTGTAAAGGTTCTTGGTTCTTGGTTCTCGGTCCTCAGTCCTCAATCCTGAGTACTTGCTTTTAGGTGAAATTACCCAGCACCCAACCCAGCACCCGGCACCCAGCACAAAAAGGATCAGATCATTCTCGAAATCTCCCCCTTAATATAGTCTATTGCAGCTCTTGTAGGCTCCTTCTCGAGCTCCATGATTTTTTCCAGAAGTTGTTTGCTAAGGGCCATACCTGATGAATTAGCCGGCATCTTTTCAACTTCACTGTTGATTATTTTAATCATATTGGAGCGGGCGTTCCTGACAACTTCCCAGGCTTGCTGGCTCATGTAGATCTGTTGCGACAGGTTATGCTCAAATTCGCTTCGGATTGTGTTTAGGAGGGCTGAATGCAGCTGCGAGGCTGTCATATCTGATGAACTGACTCGTACAAGAAGTGATTCGAGGGAGATTCTTTCCAGAAAAAGAACGATTCTTTCATAGGCCTGTAGTTTTATTGGAGTTACTGTTCTGCTGTTCTGAAGGATCAGTTCCTGCCTTCTCTTGTCCTGGTCGTTCCTTATCATATTTCTCAGAAGGACCCATGCAGTAAGAAACACTATAAGTGCCGGGATGGTGATTTTCAGAATATCAACAAGTAATTCCATTATTCAGTATTTTATATTTATATACAAACTTAAGTTTTTCTTTTTTATTTTCAATCATTGATATTCTTTCCGGGGATATCGCTTATCTTTTGATTTAAATCTGCTAAAATCAGCAGGATCAGCGGGAAACACTTTTCTTCTGTTTTGTTTTTCAATTTAACTTCATACATTTGTTTTGGTCCATTTTGGCTTAATGTATTCACTATATAATTAAAAGTATGGAATATTTATCTGACAGAATTAAATCTTTATCAGTTTCACAGACACTTGCCATGGCTCAGAAGAGCAGGGAATTAAAGGCAAAAGGTATCGATATTATCAGCCTTAGTCTTGGAGAACCCGACTTCAACACACCTGATTACATCAAAGAAGCAGCTAAGAAGGCTATTGATGACAATTATTCCAAGTACCCTCCGGTACCCGGGTATAATGATCTTCGGGAAGCAATTTCAAAGAAGTTTGAAGAAGAGAACGGCCTCAATTATTCTCCCGACCAGATAATTGTATCAGCCGGAGGAAAACACTCTTTGATAAACGTGATATTGTCAATAATCAATCCGGGTGAAGAGGTTATTATACTGGCACCGTACTGGGTAAGTTATTATGATCAGATCATCCTTGCAGGTGGAAAGCCGGTAGTTGTTGAGGCGACTATTGAGAACGATTTCAAGATCAGACCCGAACAGCTTGAGGCTGCAATAACCGGCAAAACCAGGTTGATTATTTTCAATTCTCCATCGAACCCGACAGGGATGGTTTATGACCGGAATGAAATGGAGAAAATTGCCAGGATTGTTGAAAAGTATGAAGGATTATTCATTATGTCTGATGAGATTTATGAACACATTATTTATACAGGTGAGCATGTAAGTATGGCTTCTTTCGGTTTTATCTACGACCGGGTAATCACTGTAAATGGTGTATCAAAAGGATATGCAATGACAGGGTGGAGGATAGGATATATTGGCGCACCCCTGTGGATTGCAAAGGCATGCGATAAATTACAGGGACAGTTCACTTCCGGAGTTTGCTCAATAGCGCAGCGCGCTGCTTTAGCTGCAATCCAGGGTAAAGGTAATTCAAGGCAGATAATGAAAGAGGCATTTCATCGCCGCCGCGACCTTATCTGTGGTTTGTTAAAAGAGATAAAAGGACTTAAGGTGCCAGTACCGGAAGGAGCCTTTTATGTGATGCCGGATATCAGTTACTATTTAGGTAAGTCGGATGGTGAAACGAAGATAGGCAATTCAGATGATCTTGCACTCTACCTGCTCGACAAAGCACAGGTTGCAACTGTCGGAGGGGATGCTTTCGGTGCACCTGACTGTATAAGATTATCCTATGCAACAGCCGATGAACTTCTGGTAGAAGCTGTAAGAAGAATTAAAATGGCCCTGGAAAAACTGAAGTAGCCCCTAAACTCCTTGTATTCACCCCCCTGCTCCCCATATGGGGGGTTCAAAATACCCCTCTTTTCTCAGCCCCTCATTTGGGGGGTTGGGGGGTTGAAAGACAGAGGGATGGGGGGTAAAATTAGTATTTATTATAAGATACAGTTGTCTCTGCAGGTTTTCGCCTTTTCTCCCTTTGTTCACTCAGAGAATAGCCTAAGGTGATTATTAGCTCGACCCGTTTTGACTTTGGAATAGCGAAGTGTTTTTTTAACATGCTTTCATCAAACCAGCCTATCATACATGAACCTATTCCTTCAGCCCTGGCCTGTAAACACATATTTTCAGATGCTATTCCAATATCTATAAGAGAATAATCTCTTTTCTTGATTTTGCCAGCAACCTTGGTGGAAAAATCCGGTTTTTCTCTTATTACTATTATCTGCACCGGGGACTGGGCAACAAAAATATTCATTCCCAGTAGTTTTTCGGAAGCTGCTTCTGCAACTTTTCCAACTAACTCAGGTTCGGTAATAACAATGAATTTCCATGGCTGTGAATTGTTTGCAGAAGGAGCCATCCTGCCTGCCTCAATTATTCTGTCGAGTTTTTCCTTTTCAACCGGTTTATCACTGTATTTCCTATCGCTCTGCCGGCTCTTAATCAACTCCAGCATTATTTCCCCATCGATCATTTTTAATAATTATTAGCTAATAGTTCAAAATAACTTTCGGGATGGAGACAGGCCGGGCAATTCTTAAGAGGTTTTGTTCCGAAGTGAATATATCCGCATTTTCTGCAATACCAGAAAACTTTTTCGTCACGCTCAAATACCCTATCCTTCATCACATTCTCGAGAAGTTTCCTGTAACGTTCTTCATGTCCCTTTTCAGCTGCAGCAATCGCCTTAAATGCAGTTGAAATATTTTTAAAACCCTCTTCCTCTGCAATCTTTGCAAAAGCGGGGTAGAGATCACTCCATTCTTCATGCTCACCTTCAGCGGCAGCAAGAAGATTTTCTTTTGTTGTATCAATTTTACCGGCAGGATATGAAGCTGTTATTTCAACCATTCCGCCTTCAAAAAACTTAAAGAATCTTTTAGCATGTTGCTGCTCCTGAAGTGCAGTCTCGAGAAATATCCCTGCAATCTGCTCATAACCTTGCTCTTTTGCAACTTTTGCTGCAAACTCGTATCTGTTCTTAGCCTGCGATTCTCCGGCAAAAGCCTTCAGCAGGTTCTTTTCAGTCTTGGTTCCTTTTAAACTCTTTTCCATATCTATAAGTTTGATAAATTTTAAATATGGAAAAATAATAAAATGTTTTATCTACACAAGATAAATATAGCAAAAATATCTATCTTTATTTTCGAATTAATTCTATTTGAAAGTTTGATAAATCATAATTAAAATTAAGAAGATGATAATATTATTTTTATTTCTCGGAATTATTTTTCTCGTCATCCTGATGGCCATTTCGCTTTATAACAGGCTTGTTAAACTTAGAAATAACAGGGAACAGGCTTTTGCTGATGTTGATGTTCAACTGAAGCAGAGGCACGACCTGATACCACAACTTGTTGAATCGGTAAAAGGGTATATGGGACATGAGAGGGGAGTGCTTACAGAAATTACCGAAGCGCGCTCTAATGCTATGAAAGCTACTACAATTAATGACAAAATAGCTGCAGAAACCAGGTTATCGACTGCTCTTGAAGGGCTGAAAATATCCGTTGAGGCATATCCTGATCTGAAGGCAAGCCAGAACTTTCTGGATCTTCAGAATGAGATATCAGATATTGAAAACAAGATAGCTGCCGCACGCAGATTCTTTAACTCTGCAACCAAAGAGCTTAATGTTGCAACAGAGTTGTTCCCGTCGAATCTGATCGCAACCCTCTTTAATTTTAGGCGCGAAACGATGTTCGAACTTGGTGATCAGCGTGCTGCTGCTGAACAACCGCCAAAAATCAAGTTCTGACCATATGAAGTATTTCGGATTGCAAAGCCAGATATGGCGGAATAATACCAACTCGGTATTGATATTAGCCATGTTCCCGGTTATCTTTTTCGGATTGACATGGCTGTTCTTCTTTTTTTCGTCGCTTGGGATGGAAGAACAGAGAACAATCAGCCAGATTAACCATAGTTTTTTTATGACTGCTCCTTTTATCATAATTGGCGTAACTATATGGTTTATAATAGCATGGTTCTCTCATTCTGCAATGATCAATGCTGCCACCGATTCAAAACCTCTTGCAAGAAATGAAAATAAAAGAGTCTATAACCTGGTTGAGAACCTTTGTATCTCAACCGGCATGACGATGCCAAAAGTTAATATTATTGAAGATGATTCTTTAAATGCTTTTGCAAGCGGAATAGATTCAAAAACTTTTTCGGTATCTCTATCTAGGGGAATTATCAATAAACTTAATGATGAGGAGCTGGAAGCGGTTATTGCACATGAGCTCACTCATATAAAGAATCGCGATGTCAGATTACTTATAATCTCAATTGTTTTTGTTGGCATCTTTGCATTTATCTCCGAAGCATTATTAAGATCGGTGCGATTCGGGAGTATGGGAAAAGGGAAAAAAGGGGCAGGAGTAATTGTTCTTCTTCTGCTTGCACTGCTTGGCTACTTAATTGCATCTCTTTTAAGGTTTGCCTTATCGAGGAAGCGTGAGTTTCTGGCAGATTCAGGCTCGGCAGAACTTACAAAAAGACCCCATGCCCTGGCATCAGCTCTCAGAAAAATATCAGCAGACCCGACAATTGAAGCAGTGAAAAGAAAAGATGTTGCCCAGATGTTTATTGAGAACCCTCAGGTTAAAGAGGTAAAATCATCTTTCTCTGTCCCTTCGTTATTTGCAACGCATCCTCCGATCAGTAAAAGGATTCAGCTGCTTGAACAGTATTAACAAAATGATTCAAGGTTTATTTTGTCCGGCGAAAAAGATCAATCGGCTGGTTTTTCTTTTTTGCCCCATTTTATAAGTTTCGACTCTTCCCCTCTCATAAGTCTTCCAATGTTTTTCCTGTGAGTTATTAACAGGGCAATGGATACAAGTATTGAAAAAATTTTAAATACCATTGAAGGGGTATCGAATATTAAGAAGAGTAATAACGGAAATGCTACTCCTGCACTCATTGATGAGACAGATACAATACCTGTAAATAACAAAACAACAAGGAAAACGCCAAAGCAACATATAGTAAGAAAGGGTTGTAAAGCCAGAAGGACCCCGAAAATACTTGCAACTCCTTTTCCTCCTCTGAAACCTGCAAAAACAGGAAATATATGTCCGATGATTGCTGTTACTCCGGTCAGAATCTGTAGATTGATGAGTAATACGCTTCCATGTTCAGCCAGATTGAAGAAGACCGGTAACATGGTTGCAAACCAGCCTTTGGCGACATCGATAAGCAAAACAGGTATCCCTGTTTTCCATCCAAGCACCCTGATTACGTTTGATGTACCTGCATTTCCGCTACCATGCTGCCTTACATCAATGTTGTGAAATTGTTTCCCTATCCATACTGCAGCAGGTATTGATCCGAGCAGGTATGCCAGTACAAATACCAATATTGTACTCAGGATATTCATAACAAAACAATATTGTTTTTAGTACTTTATGGTTAATAGCAAGTACTTTCTTATGCTTTATTCAAACGGGCTGCAAGTCCTTTGTGTTGTTTTTTCATTTCGGCTGGAAGCCTGTTACCAAATATAGTATAATGTTCGTTTATAAGTTCAAGTTCTGCCATCCATTCATTTTTATCAACCTTAATCAGTTCCGGAATATTTTTAACAGCATCATTTAACCCCGTAACATCAATACTTCCTTCTTTTGGAACATAACCGATTGCTGTTTCCGTGGCAATATCAGCGCCTTCGGTACGTTCGAATATCCACTTCAGTACACGAATGTTGTCTCCATATCCCGGCCAAAGGAATTTTCCTTCGGGGTTCTTACGGAACCAGTTAACATTGAATAGTTTTGGAAGTTTGTTTTTATCAGGGGCATTTTCTCCGATTTTTACCCAATGGCCAAAATAGTCTCCCATGTGATAACCACAGAAAGGCAACATTGCAAATGGGTCACGACGCACACCGGCTTTTAGTCCAATTGCAGCCGCTGTTACTTCGGAACCAACGATTGATCCTATAAATACACCATGATTCCAGTCAAAAGCCTGGTATACAAGAGGTAAAGTGCCAGGGCGGCGTCCTCCAAAAAGTATAGCTGAAATAGGAACTCCTGCCGGATTTTCCCACTCGCTGTCAATAACAGGACATTGTTTCGCAGGAGCTGTAAAACGTGCATTAGGGTGAGCAGCAGGCTTGCCGGTGGATGCATCATATTTTTCGCTAGTCCAGGTAATAGTACCTGAGGGAATATCGTGACCAATTCCTTCCCACCATATATCGCTATCTGGAGTTAAACCGGTATTTGTAAAAATAGAATTGACTTTACATGAAAGCATTGCGTTAGGATTGGTAGCCATCGATGTGAACGGGGCAACTCCAAAAAATCCGGCTTCCGGGTTGATAGCATATAACCGGCCATCAGCACCAAATTTCATCCAGGCAATATCATCACCCACACATTCGACTTTCCAGCCCGGAATAGTGGGTATTAACATTGCAAGATTAGTCTTACCGCAAGCACTTGGAAACGCTGCCGCAAAATATTTTTTTACACCATGAGGATTGGTAATACCCATAATTAGCATATGTTCAGCCATCCACCCCTGTTTTTTTGCCATGTTAGAGGCAATACGTAAAGCAAAGCACTTCTTGCCGAGGAGTGCATTACCACCATAGCCGCTGCCAAACGACCATATTTCATTTGTCTCGGGGAAATGAGCGATATATTTACGCTCGATAGGAGCGCAAGGCCATTTCTTATCTATTTCTCCAGGTTGAAGCGGTGCTCCTACTGAATGCATACATGGTACAAAATCATCATTGCCCAAAACATCGAGAACAGCTTTCCCCATACGGGTCATAATACGCATATTTACAACCACATAAGGAGAATCAGTAATTTGAATGCCTATATGAGCAATTTTTGAACCAAGCGGACCCATGCTAAAAGGAATAACGTACATGGTACGACCTGTCATGCTATCCTTAAATAAAGAGCGAAGAATTTTTCTGATTTCCTGGGGATCGCTCCAGTTGTTGGTAGGACCGGCATCTTCCTGCTCTTCAGAACAGATAAAAGTACGATTTTCAACACGTGCAACATCACTTGGATCGATC
>Ga0315294_10006312_pt1 | contig 12999 bp, 12 predicted proteins | sample YL17G13_40_MG_FD_203626 | JGI IMG/M metagenome (GOLD analysis project Ga0315294, IMG submission 203626) | Sediment microbial communities from Yellowstone Lake, YNP, Wyoming, USA - YL17G13_40 | ecosystem: Environmental > Aquatic > Freshwater > Lake > Sediment | place: USA: Wyoming | collected... | reverse complement strand
AACCACAGTTGCTTCTTGAAGTGACTGACCTATTTCCTACTCTCTACAAGAAGGAAAGAATGGCGGCTGCGGAACGAGATGCGCTGGCGATTCTCGAAACCATTGTCACCGAAGAAGTCAAGTCAGAAGTGGACAAAGAACCTTATGTTGGTTGAAGCAAAACCTATCGCGCCAAAGATGCTTTCTACGCGGACGGATGATGAAACATTCTATGCGCTGAAAGCACTTTCTCAAGTGACCGGCGTGGGCGTCAGTGTAATCATGCGCCTCGCAATCTCGTCACTTATCCTCAAGGCGCGAGAGAATCAACCGACCAGTTGGACGGACTTGAAAAATATCATGGGAGTGTTCGAATGAGCGTAGTAAAAGCAGTAAAGTTGGTATCGGGTGAAGAGTTGATTGGTGAGGTTCTTCACGAAGAGCCGGGACTAGAGGTGACACTCAAGAATGTCCTTGCCATCATGATTCAACGAACCCAATCGGGCGACTTGAGCATTGGGTTCATTCCATTCGCACCATATCTCCGCAAGGGTCAGTCTTTCTCATTTGAGTTAGTGAAGACGATCTTCGTGAAAGAAGTTGACGATGCGATGAAGAACCAGTATAATAGTATCTTCAGTGGGATCGTAACCCCACCAAAGACACTGATCATCGACTAAATGGAATTCTACACAAACGTAAAGCAATACGGTAAGTTCATCCTCGTTCGCGGCATTGAGTCAGGAAAGAAAGTTTCCCGCCGCATAGAATACAGACCAACTTTCTTTGTCTCTTCGAACAAGAAGTCGAAGTATAAGACGTTGGCTGGTGAGAGTGTTGAACCCGTCGAGCCGGGTAATATCAACGAAGCGCGGGAGTTCCTTCAACGCTACGAAGGTGTAGAAACGTTTCCGATCTATGGAAACAATCGCTATGAATACACCTATATCTCGGATGAATTTCCCGACGATATCGCGTGGGATCAGAAATACCTACGCATTGCGTACATTGACATTGAAGTAGGTTCTGAGAATGGCTTTCCTGATCCAAAGGAAGCTAACGAAGAAGTCACCGCAATCACAGTCTTGATTGATGGCAAGTATGACACTTTCGGCTGTGGTGACTACACAGTTCACCGTCCAGATGTGACCTATCACAAGTGTAAGGACGAAACCGACCTTCTAAGGAAGTTCCTTGGATTCTGGTCTAACGATTATCCCGATATCGTCACCGGCTGGAACATCAAGTTCTTCGACATTCCCTACCTGATCAATCGCATGATCAGGATCTTGGGTGAGAAGGAAGTGAATATCATTTCGCCATGGAAGAAAGTGGCGGCTCGCGAAACCGTGGTGATGAATCGTGAACAGCAGCACTACCTGATTTTCGGTATTGCCATTCTCGACTACCTAGACCTGTATCGGAAGTATTCGCCTAATCCTAATCAGGAATCCTACACCTTGAACCATATCGCGTTTGTCGAACTAGGACAGCGCAAGATGGATTACACCGAATACGACAGTCTTCATGACCTGTATAAGCGGGACTTCCAGAAATACATCGAATACAACATCCGCGACACGGAGTTGGTATTCATGATCGAAACGATGGGTATGAAGTCCAGCAAGTTACTTGAGCTAGCCTTGACACTCGCCTATGACAACAAGGTGAACTACGAGGATGTATATCAACAGGTTCGTATGTGGGATGCCATCATCTTCAACCATCTTAGGAAGAAGAACATCGTCGTTCCACTGATGAAGCAGGGTAAGAAGGACGAGTCCTATGCCGGTGCGTATGTCAAGGCTCCTGTGCCGGGACTATACAATTGGGTGGTGTCGTTCGACTTGAACTCGCTGTATCCTCATTTGATTATGCAGTACAACTTGTCGCCTGAGACTTTGATTGAAGCGAACAAGTATACTCCCGAAATGCGGGAGATTCGCAGTCAGGTCAGTGTTGATGCTCTACTCAACAAGGAAGTTGATCTAGGTGCGCTCAAGTCGATCTATGTAACGGTCACTTCGAACAAGCAATTCTTCACCACTGCGAAGCGTGGCTTCCTTGGCGAAATCATGGACGACATGTATCAGAATCGCATCAAATACAAGAAGATGGCAATCGAAGCCAAGAAGAAGTTGGAGACAGTGAAAGATGACCCAAACCAGTACGCATTCGTCCAACGTGAGGTCGCACGGTATAACAACCTACAGATGGCAAAGAAAGTATCGCTCAATTCCGCGTATGGAGCTATCGGGAATCAATACTTCCGGTTCTTTGATATTAGAATCGCAGAAGCGATTACGCTCGGCGGGCAACTATCCTACAAGTGGATCGAGCAACACATCAACGCATACCTCAATAAGCTCGTCGGCAGTGAAGACGTAGACTATATTATCGCGGGTGACACCGACTCCATGTATCTGAACATGGAAGCTATCGTCAAGAAGTTTATCAAGAACACCGACGATAAGCACAAGGTTATCAAGTTACTTGATAAGATTTGCGACGACAAGATCCAGCCATTCATTGATAGAACCTATCAAGAACTCGCAGACTACACCAACGCCTATGAGCAGAAAATGCAGATGAAGCGTGAGTCTCTTTGCGACCGGGCTATCTGGACTGCGAAGAAGCGGTATGTCTTGAATGTCTATGACGAGGAAGGTGTTGCCTACAAGGAACCAAAGATCAAGACGGTAGGACTGGAAACCAACAAGTCCTCGACACCGGCTATCTGCCGCACGAAGATGCGAGAAGGAATCAAGGTCATTCTTGACAAGGACGAGGCGGCAGTGATCGCATTCATCGACAAGTTCCGTGAGGAATTCAAGAAGTTGCCGGTCGAAGATATTGCTTCGCCGCGTGGTGTCAATGGGATTGAGAAGAATGCCGATGATACCAGTATCTACAAGAAAGGAACTCCGATCCATGTCAAGGGTTGTCTTGTCTACAACCACATTCTTCATGAAAAGAATCTGACTAAGAAATATCCACTGATTAAAGATGGAGAGAAAATAAAGTTCTGTCAGCTTAAGCAGCCTAATCCTTATCACAATAACACCATTGCGTTCATGAATGTGCTTCCGAAGGAATTAGAGATACATGAGTATCTGGACTACGATGCGCAGTTCAATGGCACCTTCCTTGAACCAATGAAGGCTGTCCTGAATTGTATCGGCTGGAAGACTGAACATGTATCCACTCTCGAATCCTTCTTTACTTGATTTTCCCGATAGTTTCCTGTATACTGTCACTACCTATTACGAGGATACACCATGAGTTTGCTAGACAAAATTAAGAAGAATTCGACTATCAAGGATACGGCTATTCTTGCGAAGTCTAAGTTCTTTGCTGAAAAGGATATGATCCCAACCGATATCCCTGTGCTGAATGTCGCACTCGGCGGCAGTCTGGATGGTGGATTCACTCCCGGCTTGACCATGTGGGCAGGACCGTCCAAGAATTTCAAGACGGCGTTCACTCTGATCATGGCAAGAGCCTACCAACAGAAATATCCTGAATCGGTCATTCTGTTCTACGACTCCGAATTCGGCACACCACAGAACTACTTCGATTCCTTTGGTGTCGATAAGGATCGCGTCATTCACACTCCGGTCACGGATGTAGAGCAGTTGAAGTTCGATATCATGACGCAGTTGAGCCAGATCGAACGCGGGGACCGAATCATGATCGTCATCGACTCCATTGGCAACCTAGCCTCTAAGAAAGAGGTAGAGGATGCGTTGGAAGGCAAGTCGGTCGCAGACATGACTCGCGCCAAGCAGATTAAGTCCCTGTTCCGCATGGTCACTCCCCATCTGACACTCAAGGATATCCCAATGGTGGTGGTCAATCATACCTATAAGGAAATAGGTCTTTACCCAAAGGATATCGTGGGTGGCGGAACAGGGTCTTATTACTCGTCCGACAACATCTACATTCTCGGCAGACAGCAGGAGAAGGATGGCACCGAAGTCGTTGGCTACAACTTCATCATCAATGTTGAGAAGTCTCGCTATGTGCGTGAGAAGTCTAAGATCCCGGTCACGGTCACTTTTGAAGGTGGCATCAACAAGTATTCCGGCTTGCTGGATATCGCACTGGAAACCGGGCATGTCACTAAGCCGAATATCGGCTGGTATTCGCGGGTCAATGTAGCCACAGGCGAAATTGAAGACAAGCGTTGGAGAATCAAGGACACACAGAGCGGCGAGTTTTGGGACACTATCCTTGATTCAGATTCCTTCAAGGATGCGGTGAAAGCTAAATATCAGTTCATATCCAACATGAACACAGAGGAATCAGAAGATGTTGAACAAGCTTAGGGAAAAGGTTGCCACACTGGAATTCTGGTGGGCTAAAAGAAGCCTCAAGGATGGAGTCGATTTCGCACTTCGTATTGAGAAAGATGCTATCATCGTAGAACTCCTCAGAGGAAAATTCGAGGGTGTCAGGTTTCAATTCAAGAATGTAATCCTACGGGAAGACAGGTTGGTTGACTTCCAGACCGTAATAGTGGATAATCCACACTGCGCGAAAGTAACCAGCAAGAAATTCAACAAGCTATCGGCAAACCTATTCAGGGTTGTCCTGAGTGAATGTATGTCCGATGCCAGCAAGGTGATAAATGAAAGTCGAACGAGTGATACTGTCGAACCTGTTGAAGAACGAGAATTTCATGAGGAAGTCTCTCCCCTTCTTGAAAAGCGAATATCTAGTGGACAGTCCAGAAAGAAAGCTGTTCGACCAGATACAGTCGTTCATCCTGAAATACAACAACATGCCAAGTCTAAGCGCACTGGCACTCGGACTCCAAGAGCGAAACGACCTAAGTGAAAGTGAGTTCAAGGCTATTGGCGAAATCCTTACGGAGATTGCCTCTGCCGAAGTAATCGAAGACAGCAAGTGGCTACTTGATACGACAGAGAAATTCTGTCAAGAGAAGGCAATCTACAATGCTATCATGGATTCAATTCAGATCATGGACGGCAAAGATCCTAAACGCGATAAAGGGTCTATTCCTAATTTGCTGTCTGATGCTCTCGGTGTTAGTTTTGATCCTCATGTGGGGCATGATTATATTGATAAGTGGAACGATAGATTTGATTTTTATCATCGTGTGGAAACTAGGCTCCCGTTCGATCTAAGCTACTTCAACAAGATCACCAACGGTGGTCTGTGCCGTAAGACCCTGAATGTAATCCTCGCCGGAACCGGTGTAGGTAAGTCTCTTGCTATGTGCCATTTCGCGGCGGCATACCTGATGATGAATTACAATGTCCTCTACATCACGATGGAAATGGCAGAAGAGCGGATTGCCGAACGCATCGACGCGAACCTGATGAATGTGACGATGGACGACCTCAAGATGTTGTCCTTGGATATGTATGAAAAGCGCATGACGAGTATCATGAGCAAGACGAAGGGTAAGCTGGTTATCAAGGAATACCCAACCGCAACCGCGCATACCGGTCATATTCGTGCGCTCCTGCTAGACCTCAAGCTCAAGCGGAACTTCGTTCCCGATGTGATCTTTGTGGACTACCTGAACATCTGCGCGTCCTTCCGCATCAAGCCACATGCGAATATCAACTCCTACACCTACATCAAGGCAATCGCAGAAGAACTCCGTGGGCTGGCAGTCGAGTGGGATGTTCCTGTTGTTACTGCGACACAGACTAACCGTTCCGGTTTCACCAATTCAGATCCCGGCATGGAAGATACCTCGGAATCCTTTGGCTTGCCTGCGACGGCAGACTTCATGTTTGCCCTGATTTCGACTGATGAATTGGCGGCTCTCAATCAGATTATGGTCAAACAGTTGAAGAATCGCTATGCTGACATGACGCTAAATAAGAGATTCACTGTGGGCATTGACAAGTCGAAGATGAGACTGTACGATCTAGACTTGAGCGCACAGAAGAATATCGTGGATTCGGGTCAACAACATTCAAAGGCTAGTGGTCCCACAAAGGGCGGCAACAAATTCGGCGGGTTCAAAGTCTAATGGCAAATCAAGTACAAGAAGGTTTCCTTTACGAGAAGAATGCGTGGGCAGCACTCAAGCCTTTCGGTATCACCGGACAGAAACCTGCGGGTGCATCACACAATCGACCCGACCTTGAATTGAAAGTAGGGAGAATCACTACCGGCGTGGAGTTGAAGAATCAACCGACCACTGCCGGTAGTCTCGTCATGCAGTATATTGATGGTGAGTGGCAATTCGGACCAACCGGCGACAACACCGAAAAGGAATTTATGAAGGGTGTTGGTATGAGGGCAAAGGTTCTCGACCGTATGAATGAGGAATGGAAGAAACCTGTTCTTCAATACACATCACAGGGACAGAAGAAGTATATCGGTGCGGAGGATTCGAAGAAAGCATACGACCTCGACATTGCCAAGTTTGGTGGTCGCGGCGCGGGTGATATCTATGAGAGTGTACCGAACAAGTTGATATCCGGTTATTACAACCAGAAGAAAACATTCTACATGAACGTAGGAACCCATGGGTTATTTCTTCTAGGCAGCAGCGACCCATTCGACTTCAATGGTAAGTTGAAGAAAGCCAAATTGCCGCCTGTGCCAGATTTCTCTACACCACGATCTGCCGAAACAAAGATTCGCATCCGTTGTCAATACAAGGGTAGCGGTTCATATCAGTTTACATTCACCCTACAGTTTGGTAAGGTGATGAAGTCTCCATACAATATCGCTCCCATCAAGCAGGGAAGCAGTTCCGCAATCGACACAGCAAAATTACGAAAGGATGCAATCATAGGCATCTTCTGAGGTTTCATTATGAGCATTATGGTTACAGGTGGTTTCGGGTTTATCGGCAGCAACTTTGTGCGCCGGTATGCAATGCTCTATCCCTATGAGGATATTCTAGTCCTCGACAAGTTCACATACGCAGCCAACCTGCGCAACCTTGAGGACATTCTAGGCATCGACAAGTCGCACATTCGCTATGCTGAAGTCGATATTGCGGATGCAGAAGCGGTTCGCGCCCATTTGAGCCGCTGGCAACCCCATACGATTTTCCACTTCGCAGCCGAATCGCATGTAGACAACTCCATCCGTGATGCCACAGCCTTTCTCCATTCAAATGTCTATGGTACTGTGAACCTGTTGGAACAGGTAAAGCGGGTATGTCCGAATGTCCTGTTCATGCACATATCCACCGACGAAGTATTTGGTTCATTGAAACACGATGATCCTCCGTTTACCGAGAACACCCCCTATGCGCCACGCAGTCCATATGCTGCATCCAAGGCAGCAAGTGACCACTTTGTACGTGCATATAATGCAACCCATAAACTGCGCACGATCATCACGAATTGCTCTAACAACTACGGACCCTATCAGCATCCAGAGAAGTTCATTCCTACGGTCATTCGTAAGATGCTCGCGGATGAAAAGATTCCGGTCTACGGCACCGGCATGAACATTCGCGATTGGCTCCATGTAAACGACCATTGTGATGCACTCATGCAAATTGCCGAACGCGGCAGGGTGGGCGAGTCCTATTGTATCGGCGGCGGGACACAGAAGACCAACATCGAAATTGCCACTGCCGTCATTGGAGCTATCGGCGGCTCGTTCGAACAGATCGAATTTGTCGAAGACCGCAAGGGACACGATTTCCGCTACGACATAGATAGTGATAAGGTCTATCTTGATGTGGGTTGGAAACCAACCACACCGTTCTCTTACGGATTAAGACAAACTGTGAATTGGTATATTGACAACATGGAATGGGTGAACTCATGTCGAAAACACTCGGAATAATTCTCGCTGGTGGAAAGTCCTCCCGGCTGTATCCAGCAACCTTCGCGACAACCAAACAGGTTCTCCCGATCTACGACAAGCCGCTAATATACTATCCCCTGTCTACGCTTATGCTAGCCGGGATTAGAGATTTCGTCATCATCACCACACCCGAAGAATCTGATGTGTTCAAATCTCTTCTGTGGGATGCCGAAGAGCGAATGGGTATTCATATTGAGTTTGCCAAGCAAGATCAACCGCGTGGAATTGCCGATGCGTTTAATGTGGTCGATGACTGGATTGAGTATGGAGAATACACTCGCTTCGCTCTAATTCTAGGCGATAACATCTTCTATGGTGCCGGAATGACCGAAATCCTTTCGAGGGCTACCAATGATGCGTCTACCACCATTATAGCCACAAAAGTCAAAGACCCCGAAAGATTCGGTGTAGTTCAATTAGCAGGGAACGGGGAAGTCCTTGATATGGAAGAGAAACCCCTGAAGCCAAAAAGTGACTTGGCTATAACTGGACTTTATTTTTTCAATAAGTCGGTTTTTCAGCGGGCGAGAATGCTCAAGCCATCCAAGCGCGGCGAATTAGAAATAACCGATCTTGTGAAAACATATATGAAAGATGGTGCTCTAACTGCGATTAAAATGCCGAGAGGATCCATCTGGTTCGACACCGGCACACCCGACGCATTGCTGGAAGCCTCAAATCTAATCCAGATGATACAGAAACATCAGGGATTCATGGTTGGCAATCCACACGAAATAGCGTATAATAAGGGTTGGATTGATCGCAATGCTCTAAGCGAAACCGCACTTCTATGTGAGAAGTCAGCCTATGGTCAATATCTACTAGCACTATTGGAGACATGATGCTTACTCCCGAACAACGGCACTTCTACATCGAAGAACTAGCCAAGGATTTGCCGCCTTGGGCGTATAACGCTGCCGCGAATTTCGAACCCGGCAAAACACCAGTCTACTACTCCGGTCCTTTCTTTGACAACAAGGAAATCGAAGTCGCACTCAAGACCTTCCTGACCGGCAAGTGGCTTGTCACAGGTGAAGAGGTTGCGAAGTTCCAGTGGAAGTTTGCTCGCAAGTTTGGCGTCAAATGGGCGCACATGGTCAACTCAGGTTCCTCTGCGAATCTGGTCATGATCGCAGCCCTCAAGAAGTTTTACGGTTGGGGTGATGACGCGGAAATCATTGTCTCCCCTGTTGGGTTTCCGACCACCATTGCCCCAATCGTTCAGAACAACATGAAGCCAGTGTTTGCCGATATCGAACTCGACACACTGAACTTTGACTTGATGGAAGTAGAACGGAAGATTCGCAAGAACACCGTGGCTATCTTTGTCTCTCCTGTGTTGGGCAATCCACCCGACATGAATGAACTCAAGCGCATGTGCGACGATGCGGGGATCATCCTGATTGGTGATAACTGTGACTCCCTCGGAACTAAGTGGGATCATAAGTGGCTCACCAATTTCTACACCGCATGGTCAACATCCTTCTACCCTGCGCATCACATTACTACCGGCGAAGGCGGCATGGTCTGTTCCGACAATGAAGAAATCATCAAGATTGCTCGACAATTCTCATGGTGGGGACGCGATTGTGTCTGCGTCGGAGCCGCCAATCTCAAGCCTTGCGGATCTTGTGGAACACGTTTTTCTAAGTGGCTCCCCGACTACGAGGGAGTGGTCGATCATAAGTATATCTTTACCCAAATGGGCTACAACCTCAAGCCTCTCGATTTCCAAGGAGCTATTGGATCCGTTCAGCTAGACAAGTTTGACGAGATTCACTCCCGGCGCAGGGAGAGCTATGACATTATCTCTACCTTGATCGAAACCTATGTTCCTGGTGTGAGAGTCATCACAAATCTGGATGAAGCCGAAGTATCGTGGTTTGGTGTTCCGATCCTGTGTGACACTCCCATAATCAAGAATCGACTTCAGGATCATTTTGAAGCTCGTAAGATTCAGACCCGCAACTACTTCGCAGGCAACATCCTGTTACATCCCGGCTACAAACATCTGGATGACTACAAGAAGTTCCCGAATGCGAATCTTGCTCTGAGTAATGTGTTCTTTGTGGGTGCCGCACCGCATTACGATACCGAGATTTTCAACTATTTCGAACAGGTTCTCTCGCAATGGACCTGACCGTATTTGGGCATACCGGCTTTGTCGGTAGTGCGTTCGTAAAGCGATACAAGGACAACGACAATATCTGGCTCCCGCCAAGATACTCTCGTCGCCCGAATCCTTATATGAGGTCAGATATCCTGTATCTGATCAGCACCACCCACAACTACAATGTCTTCACCGACCCGACACTGGATGTAAAGACTAATCTACTCACCTTCACGGAAGCATTGGATAGCTGGCACAAGAACAATCCCAAGGGTGTGTTCAATTTCGTGTCCTCATGGTTTGTCTATGGTGAACGCAGGGGTTTCGAACGCGCCGGTCCTACTGGTGAAGACGAAGAGTGTCGTCCAGCCGGATTCTACTCCATCACCAAATACGCAGCCGAACAGTTGCTCGTTTCCTTTGCCGAGACTTTCGGATTGAACTATCGGATCCTGCGTCTGTGTAACATCATAGGACCGGGAGATAAGGGAGCTTCCAAGCAGAAGAATGCGCTCCAATACCTGATCAACGAAATGAAGGAAGACCGGGATATCGAACTCTACGAAAACGGACAGTTCCACCGGACCTACATGGATGTATGGGATTGTGCGTATGCTCTGAACATGGTCATGCGCCGGGGTAATCTGAATGAGGTCTACAACATTGGCACGGAACCTGCGTGCGTCTTCAAAGACCTGATTGACTATTCTCACAAGCACATAGGTTCTAAGAGCCAGATCAAGATCATCAAACAAAAGGAATTCCACAAGAAGGTCCAAGTCAAGTCCTTTGCCATGGATTGCTCCAAGCTCTATAATTTGGGGTTCAACCCCGGCTACTCTATCGAACAATCGCTGGATCGAATGATCGAATAATGCTAAATAGATCATCCACTCCCACAGTGCGGAAGGAAGATGATCAAGCATTTCAACCAGTTCATTGCCGAAGCAGTCGAAGATACCGAGAAACTTTCTCATCTGGAACACGCCGAAGACCATGTAATCAACGCAGGGGAAGAGGGCGCACATCACGCCGCCCGTACCCTCGTCGGCGTCCACCATGCCATTCTAGGGCATAAAACACCAGTCAAAGTCACCACCAAATATGATGGTGCGCCTGCTATCGTTTTCGGCACTCACCCCGAAACCAAGAAGTTCTTTGTCTCCTCCAAATCGGCGTTCAACAAAACGCCTAAGATCAATTACACTCATGAGGATGTAGACAAGAACCATGGGCATTCTCCCGGTCTTGCCGCCAAGCTCAAGGGCGCACTCACCCATCTTCCAAAGGTCACACCACCGGGTAAAATCTATCAGGGCGATGTGATGTATTCTCATGGGGATGTGGAGACTTCCAAGACCCACCACTCCTTCAAGCCGAACACGATCAAGTATTCGGTCAAGAAGGACTCTCCGACTGGACAGAAGGTAGGGAAAGCCAAGATTGGGGTGGCAGTCCACACCGAATACAAGGGCGATTCTATCGCGAACCTGAAAGCCCATTTCGCTCCTGATACCTCCGATTTCAAGACCCATGACGATGCGCATATCATAGGTACTCATACTAAGCACAATGCGGCAGAATACGCACCCGAAGCAAGGGTCAAGTTCTTCTCCCATATCAAGAAAGCCAAGGATGCCGCACAGGGGAAAGACTTCTCCCATCTGGATCATCCGGTCAGGGATCATGTCAAGACCTATATCAATGCCACCGTCAGGTCAGGAACCACACCCTCGGTAGACGGTCTGGCGACTCATATCAGCAACAAGCACGATGCCAAGAAAGCATTGGTCAAGACCCCTGCGGCGAAGGAACGGATTGAAGGGGCAAAGCAGGATATGTTGAGGCATGTGGATGCGAACCGGGGCGCGTTCAAGAACACCCTCGCCGTCCACAAGCATCTACAGGGTGCGAAGAATGTGCTAGTCAAGGCACTCTCCAAGTCGGACGAGTTCGAACACCACATTGGCGGCAAGGAATCGGGTCCAGAAGGACACGTAGCCATCGTCGGATCCAAGCCTACCAAGCTGGTTGACCGTGGAGCATCAGGTTTTGCGGCTCAGAACATGAACGCTGGCGGAATCAAGCAGTCAAAATTGAAGGAAGATAAGACAAATACGCCAAAAATCACCTTCAAGGAAACCGGAGGAAAGAAGAAGTTTGCTGTACATATGCTTGTGGGTGGTAAACATGTTGGAACCCACGAATATGACCATACCACCGGGAGGTCAACTGCCGAAATATTTCCAGAACACCGAGCTAAGGGGTATGGTAAACTATTAGTCTTGAAAACCATTCATTCAGCTACCATGAAGGGTAATCACTTTACCGAAGATGAATCTAGAACTAAGGCGTATGATGATACCGTAGATAGTCTGGAAAACTCAGGGCATATAGCAAGGGATGATAACCGGCTATACATCACACATGATGGGTTGAAGCACCTAAACAAACATATAAAGAAACCTAAATAAGACAGCAACTTACCCACAGAGCGGCACAATGTCACACGCAGTTTTCACATTTGGAAGATTCAATCCTCCCACCGAGTCCGGTCACGGCAAGCTTGTAAAGGCTGTCCAAGACCATGCGGACAAGGTAGGCGGTGAGCATTACATCTTCCCATCCCACTCTCAGGATCCAAAGAAGAATCCTCTGTCTCACAAGGACAAGGTGGGAGCGATGAAGAAGATGTTCAAAGGGGCTAACGTTGTATCCCATCCCGACGTAAAGAACGCCATCCATGCGCTCAAGCATCTTGAGTCGAAAGGGCATACTCATGCGACCATGGTGGTTGGTGACGACCGAGTGCATGAGTTCCACAAGCTCCTCCATGCCTACAACGGCAAGGAATACAACTTCAAGTCCATTCATGTCAAGAGCGCGGGACACCGTGACCCCGACGCCGAAGGTGCCGAAGGCATGTCGGCATCCAAGCTGCGCGGTCTTGCCAAGTCAGGCAAGCGCGACGAGTTCATCAGTCATTATTCTAATAAGAAAGTCGGGGCAGAAATCCATGACAAGGTAAAGAAAGCTATGAACGAATCCAAAGCCATGTTCATCCTCGGCGGTCCCGGCAGTGGCAAGGACTATGT
>Ga0315294_10006311_pt1 | contig 12999 bp, 11 predicted proteins | sample YL17G13_40_MG_FD_203626 | JGI IMG/M metagenome (GOLD analysis project Ga0315294, IMG submission 203626) | Sediment microbial communities from Yellowstone Lake, YNP, Wyoming, USA - YL17G13_40 | ecosystem: Environmental > Aquatic > Freshwater > Lake > Sediment | place: USA: Wyoming | collected... | reverse complement strand
AAAGTCGTCACTCCGGTGGAAACCGGAGTCCAGAGAATTTTTAAGTATTTGAAATAACTGGATTCCGGCTTTCGCCGGAATGACGGAAATACGTCTTTCCAGACTTTTTACGAGATCATCATTATTTATTGAAGAAAAAGTGAAAATGAGGGAGGAGTTATCCTAACCCATGGAAGAATTACGGTTTTTTGGAACGAGACCTCCTGCCAAAGAGCGGCGACAAAAGTTTTTAAACCTGTGTTTTTTTGCTCCCCTCATGCAATATCTTCAACATCTTTTCGGTCGTTTTCAGCCCGTGGCCGGTGAAAACAGAAACGATGATTTCATCCGGTTTGGAGGTTTCCAGGTATTTGTTCAGGCCGGCGGTTGTGGCCGCAGATGTTGGTTCGATATAAAATCCCTTTTCACAGAGGTGGCGTAATGATTTTTTAATTTCCAGGTCATCCACGATGATCAGTGCGCCCTCAGTCTTTTTCACTGCTTCGAGAATTTGTTTCCCCCGGATCGGCTCGGCGATCGCGATTCCTTCCGCCACAGTATCTTTCTTGTCGATCTTAGGGATTTCTTCTAAATTTTCTTTGAAGGCTTTGTATAAGGGCGCACAAAAGGCCGCTTGAACGCCGATGATCTTGGGGATCTGTGAAACAATTCCGGCGTTGAAAAGCTCCTGAAAGCCGATGAAGGCTCCCAGCAGCAGAGTTCCGTTGCCAACGGGTACGATGAGCGAATCGGGAGCTTTCCAACCCAGTTGTTCACATACTTCAAAGGCGAAAGTTTTTGTTCCCTGAAAGAAAAAAGGATTCCAGGAGTGGCTGGCATAGTAATCTTTTTCGGCGGCCCTTAAAGCGGCCCAGGCGGTATCTTCTCGTGAACCTGGAATCTTATTCAGCCGTGCCCCGTAAAACTGGATCTGGGCTAATTTCCCCGCAGAAGTATCCTGCGGAACAAAGATCCGACATTGGATCCGGGCTCCGGCACAGTAGGCGGCGATGGCACAGCCCGCGTTGCCCGAGGAGTCCTCCACAACGCTGGGAATCCCTAATTCCCTTATTTTACTGACCAAGACGGAGGCTCCCCGGTCTTTATAAGAACCTGTGGGAAAGAGATGATCCTGTTTGATCCAAACGGTTTTGGCGCCGAAGCTTACGGGGATCAAGGGGGTAAATCCTTCATCAAAGGAGATAATGTTTTTATCTTCGAAAATCGGGATGGCTTCCCGGTACCTCCACATCGTGGGCTTTCTCCGCCGGATTTTATCCATGGGGAAATGGGGCTGAAAATCGATATCCAGAAGTCCCCCGCAGGCACATCTCCAAATCTTTTCTCCCAGAGGGAATCGTTGGTTACATTTTGTACAAATCAAGTTGCTCATACGCATCTCGCCATGGCCATTTTCCCGGAGAGTAGGGGCGGTTCGCGAACCGCCCCTACACAGCACGACACCATTAATCCATTGAACAGCAGCGTGAATAGCCAATCCTTTGAAAGAAAATAGGCAGGAAATCGGGAGAGAGACCACAGGATGAGGACCTTCATCATCAAGCAACTCCTGCAAGCCATCGGGGTATGCCTGGTCATCTCCATGATCTCCTTCTTCCTCCTCTTCCTGAACACCGACCCGGCCCTGCTCCTTTTGCCCCCCGAAGCCGAGGTTCAGGACATCGCCAAGTTCAAGAAACAGATGGGCCTGGACCGCCCGGTCCCCGTTCAATACCTCGACTTTCTGCGCAAGGTCGTATTGCATGGCGATTTCGGCAACTCCTTCATGGCCAAGGTGCCGGCGGCCAAACTCGTCCGGGAGCGGCTCCCCGCCACCATCGAGCTGGCCCTGGCCGCCCTCATCCTGGTCAACCTGGTGGCCCTGCCGGTGGGGATCATCTCGGCCATCCGGAGATATTCGCTTCTGGATAACGTGGCGACCTTCACCGCCCTGCTCGGCCAGGCCATGCCCCTCTACTGGTTCGGCATCATGCTCATCATCATCTTCGGTGTGTGGCTTCGGTGGCTCCCCATCTCCGGCTCCGATACCCTGGCCCACCTGGTTCTTCCGGCCATTACCTTAGCCTCCTGGATTCTGCCCATCAATATGCGTATGGTGCGCTCCGGCATGCTCGACGTGCTGAACCAGGACTACATCCGGACCGCCCGGGCCAAGGGATTAATGGAGCGCAAAGTCCTGATCAAGCACGCTTTCAAAAACGCCGCTATTCCCGTAGTCACCATCTCCGGAATGCAGCTGGGGGTCCTTCTGGGGGGAGCGGTGGTAACCGAGACGGTCTTTGCCTGGCCCGGCCTGGGGCGGTTGGCCGTGGATTCTATCCGCATGGGGGATTATCCGGTAGTCCAGGCCATTGTGGTCGTCTTTGCCCTGTTCGCGGTACTGGGCAATCTGGCGGCGGATATTCTGGCCGCCCTCATTGATCCGCGCATTAGATTAGAATAGCTTTATGCGAATCCCGAATTTTCTTTTCTGACTTTCATGAGGATTCCTTAATCTCCCCTCCCCTGGTGGGAGGGGATAAAGGGGAGGGGGCATTCTATTTTCTTTCACCCCCACCCTCTCCCTCCCCCATCAAAAGGGGGAGGGAATTTCTGACATCTTAAGAAAATTTATGCCTGAGTTCGCAGCCCCCTACTCCGATACCGAAGAAGCAGCCCCGACGACCCTGAAACGGGTGCTCCAGAAGATGTGGCACCTGCGCATGGGCGTCCTGGGGGGATTTTTAATTCTCTGTCTGATCTTCGTCGCCCTTTTCTGCCCCTACCTGGCACCCCATGACCCCTACAAACAGGATATCACCAAGAGGCTCTGGAAGCCGGCCTTCCTGGAGGGGGGAAAAGCGGAGAACCCCCTGGGAACTGACCATCTCGGCCGGGATCTCCTCACCCGCATCATGTACGGCACGCGGATCAGCCTCATCGTGGGAATTTCGGCAGTCATTCTCATGCTGCTGGTGGGCGTCAGCCTCGGACTGGTGGCCGGTTACTTCGGAGGGAAGGCGGATGCGGTCATCAGGTTCCTGGTCAACTCCATGATGGGTTTTCCCTTCATTCTCCTGGCCATGAGCCTGGTGGCCGTCCTGGGAGCGTCGCTCCAGAACATCATCATCGCCCTGGGATGTACCGGGTGGCCGGTCTTTACCCGGGTGATCCGGATCGAGACCATGAAACTTAGGGAGAGGGAGTTTATCCTGGCCGCCAAATCTCTGGCTTTCTCCACCCGGCGGATCCTGGCCCGCCACATTCTTCCCAACCTTCTCCCGGCGATCATCGTTCTGGCTACAGTGGAAGTGGCCAGGGCCATTATCCGGGAGTCCCTCCTTTCCTTCCTGGGCCTGGGAATCCAGCCTCCCACTCCTTCCTGGGGGGTCATGCTGGCCGAAGGCCGGGACTACATGCTTCTCCAGTGGTGGCTGGCTGCTTTCCCCGGGATGGCCATTTTCCTGGCGGCGCTGGGAATCAATCTCCTGGGCGACGCCCTGCGGGATCTGGTGGACCCTTACCTGAGGAAAACATGATGGGTAAACCGGTCCCCGAATCCCGGGCCTTCTCGAGTTCAATCCCCGCCTCTTCCCCCGGCGATGATTTCCTGCTCAGGGTCCAGGGCCTCAAGAAGCATTTCCCCATCCGCAAGGGGCTCCTGGGACGGACCGTCGGTTACGTCTACGCCGTGGATGGGGTCAGCTTCGCCATCCGCAGGGGGGAAACCCTCGGGCTGGTGGGGGAATCGGGGTGCGGCAAATCCACCATCGGCCGGTGCCTTCTGCGGCTGTACGAGCCTACCGCCGGGGAGATTTTCTTCCAGGGGACGGACATCAGCAAGCTCAGCGCCGGGGAGATGATTCAATTTCACACCAGGATTCAGATGATCTTCCAGGACCCCTACTCTTCCTTGAACCCCAGGATCCGGGTGCGGGAAATCATCGGCGAGGCGCTGCGCGTCCACCATTTGGTCCCGGAAGGAGATTGGACGGAACGGGTGAGACAGCTTCTGGCCGAAGTCGGTTTGCAGCCGGATCACATGGCCCGCTACCCCCACGAGTTTTCGGGCGGGCAGCGGCAGAGGATCGGGGTGGCCCGGGCGTTGGCCATGAATCCGGACCTCATCGTGGCCGATGAACCGGTTTCCGCGCTGGACGTGAGCATCCAGGCCCAGGTCATCAACCTTCTGGATTCGCTCAAGGAGAAGCACGGCCTTTCCTACCTCGTCATCGCCCACGACCTGGCCGTGGTGGAGCATATCTCCGACCGGATCGCGGTCATGTACCTGGGCAAGCTGGTGGAGACCGCCCGCGACCGGGACCTCTACCTGAACCCCAAACATCCTTACACCGAAGCCCTGCTTTCGGCCGTGCCCATCCCGGCGCCGGGGGGCAGAGAGCGCCGGAAATCCCGGAAGCTGATCCAGGGGGACGTAGCCTCTCCCATCAATCCCCCGTCGGGCTGCCGCTTTCACACCCGCTGCCCGAAAATGATGGAGGAATGCCGCCAAATCGATCCTCCGCTGATCGAGATCGGGCCGGAACATCACGTTGCCTGTCTGCTTTACGGGGGGGGCCGGTCTTGAGAGAGCGGCTGATCCAGCTGAAGAATCTGACCACTCATTTCTTCACCCCCGAGGGCGTGGTGAAGGCCGTCGAGCGGGTCTCCTTCGGGATCGACAAGGGCCGGACTCTGGGGGTTTTGGGGGAATCGGGCTGCGGAAAATCGGTCACCGCTCTGACCATCATGCGCCTCATCCCGGACCCGCCCGGAAGGATTCTGGGGGGGGAAATCGAATTCGAGGGCTCGAACCTCCTCCGGCTTTCCCCGGCGGCCATGCGCCAGGTCCGGGGCAAGGACATTGCCATGATCTTCCAGGAGCCCATGACTTCCCTGAACCCGGTTTACACCATCGGGGACCAGATCGCCGAGACGTACGTCATCCACCAGGGGATGAATAAGACGGAAGCCTTTCAGGGGGCGGCGGAGATGCTCCGGCTGGTGGGTATCCCCGCCCCGGAGAGGAGGGTCCACGAATACCCCCATCAGCTCTCCGGGGGGATGCGCCAGCGGGCCATGATCGCCATGGCCATGGCCTGCCGGCCCAAGCTCCTCATCGCCGACGAGCCGACCACGGCCCTGGATGTGACCATCCAGGCCCAGATTCTGGACCTCATGCTCGGACTCCAGGAAGAGGTAGGCATGGCCATCCTGATCATCACCCACGACCTGGGGGTGATCGCCGAGGTGAGCGACGAAGTGGTGGTCATGTACGCCGGCCAGGTGGTGGAGTACGCCTCCATCGAGACCCTCTTCCTCCAGCCCAGGCACCCCTACACCCTGGGACTCATGGCCTCCATCCCCCAGCTGGGAAGGAAGTTCAGGGAGGGGAAAGCGCGCCTCAAGGAAATCCCCGGCCTGGTGCCCAACCTCATCCGCCTTCCCCCGGGCTGTCTCTTCCAACCCCGCTGCCCCATGGCCTTCCACGCCTGCACGAAAGAAAGGCCTCCCCTCTTCTCCCTGGATGCGGGGCATGGAGTCCGCTGCTGGCTGGTGGAAAAAGAAGCGAAAAATTCCTAACCTCAACAACCCAAAAACCTGATGGGACACAGAAAAACACAGATTTTATACTGGGAAAAGGCATAAAGACAAAAGATTGAATGGGACGCGGATGAACGCGGATAAACACGGATGAAGCATGAAGGACAAATCGGATCATGTGCAGACTCTTTAAATTATGTAAAGATGATTTTATTTAGCCGACCAGCCGCTGAAATCCCCCCAACCCCCCTTTAATAAAGGGGGGCGAGGGGGGGATTTCTGGAAGGCGCGCTGTTCTGGGTAAAACTCACTATTTTGGTTACGGCCTTGCCGCGCTGTGTAATCTGCGGATAAACGGTCTTAGCTTTTCATAGTCTCCTAAGGGGCTTTCCCCCCCTTTCCGCCCTTTTGCCCCTTCGCCCTTTTCTTATTTGCGCCTTAAGCGCTAAACCCTTTGTTTCTCGATTCTTCCCCTCACCGTCTCCCAGCTTTCGGTGATGAGGAAACTTTCGTCCTGGTTGTCCAGCAGGGAGAGGAAAAGTTTCGCGGGCATGGCCAGAGTCAGGATGTTGGGCTCGACGAAAGGCCGGGCGGAGACGTCGAACAACCCCAGGATGGCCTGGGGGTTCTTTTTCTCCGCCTCTTTCAGAGGATGGGTCAGGATGGCCCCGCAGCCGGAGCTGAAAGGTATGCGGACGGCATGCATGCGCTCGGTGGCATAATTGGTAAGCGTAAACAGGCCCGAAAGAAGGTCGGGAGAGGCGAAGAAAATGACGACTTCGGGCTCTTCCGACGCGGTGATTCTATCCAGAGGTTTGAAGAGGCAATACTTTGCCGGAGATTTGCGAGGCTGGGCGGAGGCGAAATATTCCCTGGCGATCTCCGGTGTTTTAATATATCGTTCCCCTTCCATCTCCCCCGGAATTCCGCAGGAAAGAAAATATTCAATTTGGGGACGGGGAGTCGGCTGGAACCCCAGGTAATATCCACCGCCGAAGCAGCCCACATGATCCGCGTCGAAATATACCGTTTCCCCCTGCTGGCGGGCCCGCTTCAGCAGGGCAAACATGCAGACATGTCCCTTTTCTTTTGGAGACAGCCCCGCTGCGGGTTTGTCATTGCTGTAAAAAGCCGCTAGAGGATGCTCCTTTAGCCCCAGCCGGTCATGGAATTTTTGGTATTTCTTTGAATCCATTTTCATTTCAACCCTCCTTTCCTCTGACATTGTGGGGACGCCCCGCTGGGTCTCTTTTAAGGGCGACCCGCCGGGTCGCCCCTACTTGCCAGAATGATATCCATTTCGTCTCTATAATCGGGACGGCGGTTCAAGACTTTGGGATTTTCCCGATCGGTGGGCCACTTTTGAGGGTTATAAACGATGTATTCCCTGATTTTTTCTAATTCATCTTCATCGCGGATGACGCGTTCATAGTAATTTCGTTGCCAAACTGAAATATCGGAGTTCCGACCCCCTGCCTGAGTTCGTTTTGTCGTGACTGATTTGAATTGTCCCAATATAGCTCCCAAGGAGCCTGCCTTAGGACCGCAAACTTCTTCCTTTCCCGTAGGGGCGACCCGGCGGGTCGTCCCTACATTTGTCAAATGGATAATTCCGTGCAAATGGTTGGGCATGATTATAAAGGTGCCCAACTTTACATTGGGCCGCACTGTTTCAGTCCGTAACCATTCTTCTCGAACGATTTTTCCCCAGCCATTTAGCTTCATTTCTCCGTTGATGATATCACCCAACAAGCATTCTCGCCCGTTCGTACAAACCGTCACAAAATACGCTCCCACCTGCGAATAATTATAATGGGGCAAACGGCGAGATCGGCGATGGGTCCTGTTTATCAATTTGTCCTCCTGTGCCCCAAGGGCGACCCGGCGGGTCGCCCCTACAGTTTCCCGTGATCCCTTTCAAATACCTGCTGGCGATAGGAAAAACAACCTCAGGCTGATCGCTGATTCGTCAATCCCCGAAAATCACCCCGATCGACCGGGCGGTGCGGACCATTTCTCCATCGGGGCGGACCCTTTTCTGCCGGCCCCCGACTTTCTCCAGCGCGATATCCTTGATCTGGGTTCCCCGCAGGCAAACCATTCTCCCGAACTTCCCTTCCATGGCCAGCTCCACCGCCCGCGTCCCGAAACGGGTCGCCAGAATCCGGTCGAAGGCCGAAGGGGAGCCCCCTCTTTGCACGTGGCCCAATACGGTGACCCGGGTTTCGAGGCCGGTCCTCTTCTCGATCTCATGCCCCACCCGGTAACCAATGCCCCCCAGACGGAGGGGATCGGTACTGTCTTCAATCACCCGCTGGACGACCATTTTGCCCTTCTTGGGTTTGGCCCCCTCGGCCACCACGACGATGCTGAACCGTTTCCCCTGTTTCCGCCTCTCCAAAATCTGCTTACAGACCTTCTCATACTCAAAGGGAATCTCGGGAATGAGGATGACATCTCCTCCTCCGGCCAGACCGGCCATGAGGGCGATCCATCCGGCATATCTTCCCATGACCTCGACCACCATGATCCGGTGATGGGATTCGGCCGTGCTGTGCAGGCGGTCGATGGCGCCCATGGCCACCTGCAGGGCAGTGTCAAAGCCAAAGGTGACGTCCGTGCCCCATAAGTCGTTGTCGATGGTTTTCGGAACCCCGATGATCTTGACCCCTTTTTCCGAGAGCTTGCTGCCGATGGTCAAAGATCCATCCCCCCCCAGAACAAAAAGGACCTCGACCTTATTCTTCTTGATGTTTCGAATCGCCTGATCGGAGACATCTTTAAACGCCTTCTGACCCTTCACGACCACGGGAAAACGGAAAGGATCGTCGCGGTTGGAAGTCCCCAGAATCGTTCCGCCGCGGGGAAGAATCCCGGAAGCATCCCGGGATTCCAGGATTCTGGCCTTGTTATGGATCACTCCGGAGTAGCCATCTTTAAAGCCGACGACCTCCAGACCATACTTGTAGATGGCCGTCTTTACGATCGCCCGGATCACCGCGTTCAATCCCGGGCAGTCGCCCCCTGCGGTCAGTATTCCGATCCGCTTAATCTTACCCCTTTGACTCATCCTGCCTCCTCGGGAAAAAGTACTTAGCCGATTAGTCGCATAGTCGGATAAGTCGTATAGCCCTGAGCCCTGAGTCCTGAGTCCTGAGTCCTGAATCCTGACTCCTGAGCCGTGAGTCTTAAACCTATGCCCTCTGTCCTGTCTTGCGAAAAGACTTTGTTCAAAAAGCACGTGATGGATCGGTTCTCAGGGGTTACTATTAGATTGGCAGAATTACAAGCCGCATGCTGGATTTTTCCTGGGACCCCTGCCCTGCCAGAAATCCCCCCCTGCCCTCCTTTAATAAAGGGGGGTTGGGGGGGATTTCAGAAAGGGGTTGGCCAACAAGGATTTCAGGGCCAATTTCAAGATTTTTCATTTTAGCCATCCCCGTGACAGATCACGTACCTTTTGAACAAAGCCTACGAAAACATCTGAAAAGGAGCAATCATGGTTGGGACGGGGACTTCGATCACCGCGGGTTGTTTGCTGTCCAACGCCTCCCGCAGGGCCTTTCCCAACTGTTCCGGAGTAGCCTTGAGCCCTCTGGCCCCGAACACTTCGGCGAGCCTGGCGAAATCCGGGTTGTTGAGTTCCGTTCCCACGATCCTCCCCTTGAAATTCACCACCTGGTCGCTTTTCGTGGAGCCGAAGGCCTGATCGTTGAAAACGATCGTTACCAGGTTGATTCCATAGCGAACCGCCGTGGCCAGTTCCGCGCAGGCATAAAGAAATCCCCCGTCCCCCACCACGCAGACCACCTGCCGGTCCGGGGCGGCCAATTTTGCCCCCAGGGCGGTGGGAAACGAGTAGCCCAGAGTCGCAAAATAGGAGGAGGTAATAAAGGTACGGGGCTTCCTGACCTCATAGGCCAGGTTGGCCCAGTACCCGATGTTGGTCACCCCGCACACAAAGATGGCGTCATCCTCCAATTCCTTCCTCAAAGTTTTGATGATTTGATACTGCAGGGGGGCCTTTTCCTGGAGCCATTTCCGGTGATTCTCCCGGCACTGCTCCAGTTCCGATGAGCTCCACCGCCCCTTGTCGACCTTCATTCTCCGGAGTTCCCCCGCCAGCGCCTTCAGGGCGGCCCTGGCATCCGACACGAGGGCCACTTCGGCCGGATAATTTTTCCCGATCATGGAGGAATCGGCGTCCAGCTGGATCAATTTCTGGGGGGGTCTCAGGGCCGTCGAAGGCCGAGCCTGCTGCCACGTAATGCGCGTGCCCACGGTCAGAACCACATCCGCCCCGGCCATGGCCCAGCGGACCGGACCAAACCCGTAATAGGCGCCCCCCAGGGAAAGGGGATGGTTTTCCGGGATTGCTCCCTTGCCCTGGGCGGTCATGGCCACCGGCGCTCCCAGGGCTTCAGCCAGATCTTTCAATTCGGCGGAGCCATCCGAGATGATCGCCCCTCCCCCGGCCCAGATGAGCGGTTTCCGGGCTTGGGCCAGAAGCTCCGCGGCCCGGCGCACGCTCTGCTGATCCGGCTCTGCGGATCGAATATTCTCCCGGGGTAAGAACTCCACCTCCCCGCTGGACCTCATCGTATCCCAGGGGATTTCCACTTCCGTGGGGCGGGGCCGCCCTGTCTTCATCTGACGCATGGCCTCCCGAATCGCCCCGGGAATCTCCTCCACCTTCATCACCCTCTTACACCACTTGGTTACCGGGCGGACCATATCCAGCTGGTCATTCACTTCGTGGAGCGCTCCCCCATCCTTCCCCAGGTCCTTGCTCTCGATCTGCCCGGCAAGAAGAAGAACCGGTGAAGAACAGGCATAAGCGGTTCCCACCGCGGCGAGGGCATTCTGCACTCCGGGGCCCGGGACGACCAGACCCACTCCCGGTTTTCCTCTGACCCGGGCATAGCCGTCCGCCATGTAGAGGGCGGATTGCTCATGCCGGACCACAACCAGGTGAAGGTCCTTCTCCCCGTAGAGAGCGTCAAAGACGCCCATGATCTGGACCCCGGGGACGGAAAAAAGGTATTCCACCCCTTCCTTTTTCAATGATTCAACAACCGCTTCTCCTCCCGTCATCCGGGGCATACCCCCTCCTCTTTTTTATTGGACACAGATAAACACAGATGAACACAGATAAAAGACAAGTGGCCCAAATCGATTAAAATACCCAAAAACTTTCAGTGAAAAATTCGTCAACTTCGACCTGCCATCGGACATTCATCAACCTCTCTTAAATCTGTGTTTATCTTTACCACTGTGGTATAAAATCTTTGGTTTTGGTAAGTTTTTTCCATGATTCGTTATCCGTGTTTATCCGTGTTCATCCGCGTCCCATTCAGTCTTTGGTCTTTAAGTCTTTCGCCAACCTAAAATCTGTACTACTGTAGTGTAAAATCTTTAAATTTTGTTAAGCGTTTTTCATGAATCCTTTTCTGTGTTTATCTGTGTTCATCTGTGTCCAATAAAATTTTTTTGGTTGCGGCGCAGCCGCGCTAAGTTCATCTGTGTCCCATAAAATTCTTTGACTTTATTATTTAAAATCCCTAAAATCTGCGTTCATCTGCGTCCAATATATTTATAGTTTCAATTCCCCGGCAATGATCATGTGCTGGATCTCGGAGGTGCCCTCGGTAATGGACAGCACCCGGGAGTCGCGCCAGATTCTCTGGATGGGATACTCCATCATGTATCCATACCCCCCGAACATCTGCAGGGCATCGACCACGATCTTCTGGGCCGTCTCGCTGCAGAACAGTTTCACATAAGAGGCTTCTTTGGTGCAGGGCCGCTTCTGGTCGTACATCCAGGCGGCCTTCCAGGTGATGGTGTGCATGATGTCGATCCCCATGGCCATCTCCGCCAGCCGGAACTGGATCACCTGGAACTTGCTGATCGGTTTGCCGAATTGCAGCCGTTCCTGGGTGTACTTTTTCGCCAGGTCGAACGCCGCCCGGGCCACCCCGGCGCAACGTCCCCCGTAAGAAATTCTTCCCCCCACCAGGGTCTTTACCACCTGGTTGAATCCTCCTTCGGTTCCCCCCACCAGCTGGTTCCGGTGAACCCGGCAATCCTCGAAAAGGATCTCTCCCGTATCGGCCGACCGCAAGCCGGCCTTCTCCAGCTTCCGGGTGACTTCAAAGCCCGGCGTTCCTTTATCCACTAGGAACAGGCTGATCCCGGCTCCCCGGCGGCCCGGGTCGGTGTAGGCGGCCACGATGCAGTAATCGGCCGTCGAGGCATTGGTGATAAAAATCTTCCGCCCGTTGATCTTGTAGGAATCTCCCTCTTTGACCGCTTTGGCTTGGATGCTGGCCGCGTCCGAGCCGGCGTTGGGTTCGGTGAGGGCGAAGCAACCGATCTTCTCCCCCCGGATCGCCGGGACCAGGTATTTTTGTTTCTGTTCCTCGGTCCCAAAATCAAAAATGGGTGAGGTGGCCAGGGTGGCCTGGGCCAGAAGGCTGGAGGCGATTCCGCAGCAGACGCGGTTCAATTCCTCCATGTACAGGCACTCACAGATCTTGTCCGCGCCCGCGCCGCCGTACTCCTCCGGGTAACGGCAGCAGAGAAACCCCAGGGCCCCCAACTTCTTGAAGAGAGGATAGGGAAATTCTTCCTTTGCTTCCGCCTCGTCCACCAGAGGAGCAATCTCGTGGTCGCAGAAATCCGCAATCGAGTCCCAGAACATTTTTTGTTCTCCGGTCAGATCGAAGTCCATAGGCCTCCTTCAGAGTCAGTGATGAGTGCCCGAGTCAGTTAAAGAGCTTAAAGTTTCGGGGTTCTGGGTTCAAGCTAAAAGCCTAAACTTGAAACCTGAAATCCGTAACTATTTTTTTCTTGCCTTCTGATAGACCCCCTCAACCTTCCGGTCCCTTTCCCGTCGCAGCCGGTCCAGATCGAGGTTCTTTTTTTCCTGGTCCTGGACTAAAATCTCCACCTCGGCGAATTTCGCTTGATACACCTTTCGGATTTCCGCAATTTCCTCTTTCTCATCGGGGCTCAAGGAAGGGATCTCGTCCCCGCCCATTTTCTGGGTTTTTTCCAAGGCCAGTTCCCACGCGCTCTTCAGTTCGCTCCCCATAACCTGCATCCTCCTTTCCCGACAGCATCCAGCGATTCCTGAAAGCTGAAGGCTGATCGTTTTCTTCAATGGCAAGAGTGTATACCAAAATCCCGCGAGGGATCAATAGGCGCTTAGCGCCCAACTAAAACCAACATGTTGGTAAGAAGGAAATATTCACTTTGCGAGACCGGTGTAAGGGCGGTTCGCGAACCGCCCCTACGGATGCTGGCTGCAGGGCCACTTTTTCCGCGCGTAGTCGCGGAAAAAGCGTAGAATCTAGCTGCCTCCCTTGGATCTTGCCCGCTCCAATTTCGAGCTCGTTGGGGTTCAGGCCGGAGGAATTCGGATCATCAGGCTCGGCGGGTTCTTGCTTTTCTAATCACCTTCCCGCCTATCCT
>Ga0315294_10006309_pt1 | contig 13000 bp, 6 predicted proteins | sample YL17G13_40_MG_FD_203626 | JGI IMG/M metagenome (GOLD analysis project Ga0315294, IMG submission 203626) | Sediment microbial communities from Yellowstone Lake, YNP, Wyoming, USA - YL17G13_40 | ecosystem: Environmental > Aquatic > Freshwater > Lake > Sediment | place: USA: Wyoming | collected... | reverse complement strand
GGATTCCCGGCAAGCAGCAGCTCTACGGCATGCTGGTCGGCGGGCTGCAGAGCCCGATAACCGGCCTTGTCGGCACGCTGCAGCAGATGATCGGCCAACTGGTCTTCACGCTGCAGGGCGTCGCAAGCCAGAAGGCCGCATAGACGCATGCTCTGTAGTGTCCGATCTCCGTCTCGGACAAGGCCGGGACAGAGGCCGGCCACTACGGATGACTGACGACTGATAACTGAAAACTGATTACACGAAAGGGTGCAAACTAGCAAATGGCTAACATACCTGAACTGATCGAGACCGTAAAGAACATGACAGTGCTGGAGCTCAACGACTTGGTGAAGGCTCTGCAGGAGGAGTTTGGCGTATCGGCGATGGCGATGGCTGCTGCGGTTGCCGCGGCGCCTGGCGCCGCTCCGGCTGCCGCTGAGGAAGTCGAGGAGAAGACGATGTTCGACGTGATCCTTGTCGCCGCCGGCGCGGAGAAGATCCAGGTCATCAAGGTCGTCCGCCAGCTCACCAGCCTCGGCCTCAAGGAGGCCAAGGACCTGGTTGACAGCGCTCCCAAGGCGATCAAGGAAGGCGCCAACAAGGAAGAGGCCGACAAGATCAAGTCCGCGCTCGAGGCCGTCGGCGCGAGCATCGAGGTCAAGTAGCAGCGCAGACGCGCGATTCTAACCCTGGGTGCGGCTGCTGGGTCAGTCGCGCCCAGGGCTTGCGTACGTACTTGGGGAAAATTTCCTCTTTTTATTGCACCGCCTCGCTCATTCTGATATAATAACATTTTGCGTGTTCACCCAATCAGGAGGGTTAGATGAAGGAAATCCAGCATCGGACCAAGCGCACCTCCGAGGTAATCGACCTTCCTAACTTGGTCGAGATTCAGCTTAACTCCTACAAGTGGTTTCTCCAGAACGGACTTAGAGAGCTTTTCCACAGTTTTTCGCCGATCTTTGACTTCACGGGCAATCTTAGCCTGGAACTGCTGGATTACACACTGGGCGATCCCAAGTATTCCGTCGAAGAGTGCCGCTACCGCGACATGACCACCTACGAAGCGCCGATCAAGGTGCGCGTGCGGCTCACCGCGGCCGGCAAGGAGGTCATCGAGTCGGAGGTCTATCTTGGCGACCTGCCGCTGATGGCCGAGAAAGGAACGTTCGTCATCAACGGGGCCGAGCGCGTGGTGGTCAGCCAGCTTGCTCGCAGCCCCGGCGTCTACTTCAAAGACACGCTTGACTTTTCGGGCAGAGTCCTCTACTTCGCGACCATAATCCCAAGCCCCGGCGCCTGGATCGACATAGAGACCGACGCCAACGACGTCATCAGCGTTCACGTCGCGCAGACCAAGAAGTTCCCGCTGACCAGTCTCCTGCGGGCGCTCAACGTCTTCGAGTCCGCATGCCCGCGCACGGAAGTGTTGGCTGTCGGCGAGGTGATCGGATGCAAGCTCGCCGGCGATGCAGTCAACAAGGAGACCGGCGAGATCATCTACGAGCGCGGGGCGACCGTGGACGACAAGATGGTCAAGAAGCTGCACAGCCTCCAGATAAACGGCGTCGAGGTCGAAATGGACGGCCACCGCTGTTCCACGACACCCGAGATCCTCGAACTCTTCAGCGCCAAACAGGTCGTCTCGGACACAACCGCCGCCGGCGTTCGCGGGCTGAGGCCCGTTCACGACGTCAAGGAGGGCGCCAAGGTGTTGGTCAAGGCCGGCGATAAGATCAGCGAGGACGCGGCCAAAAAGATCGAGAAGCTCAAGCCGAAGTCGTTGGAGGTCTACGTAGTCAATCGCTATGTTGACGCGACCCTCGATCAGGACCCGACCCACGACAAGGACGAGGCCTTAATCGACATCTATCACCGAATCCGGCCCGGCGACCCGGCCACTCAGGAGAGCGCGCGGAGTTTGATGACGTCCTACTTCTTCGACACCCGCCGCTACGACCTGGCCAGGGTGGGGCGCTACAAGCTCAACAAGAAGCTCGGCCTGAACCTGCCCGAGCACGTCCGCGCCGTCACGCGCGAGGACCTGATAAAGATCATCTACTACATCATAGGGCTTAGGGAGGCGGGATCGCTGGTCGCGCATCTAAACTCCGCGAACCTTGCCAAGCGCCTGCCGGAGCTTGACGACGCTGTCAAAGAGGCCCAGAAGAAGGCGACCAAAGAAGAGCTTGCTCCCGGCGGGCGAGTCTACAAGCTCAAGCGCAACCTCGACAAGCTTCGCGGTGTCCGGTTGGGCGATCTGTTCACGGAAAGCGTGCTCAAGGACACGCGCGAGCTTCTCGATCTGATACCCAACGGCAACAGGCTCGTATCCGACACGCCCGCGGAGCTCTACGCCGAGACCGCGATCAGGCTGGTCGCGTGTTCGACGGACGACATCGACCATCTGGAGAACAAGCGCGTCCGCTCGGTCGGCGAGCTTCTGCAGGATCAGCTTCGAATGGGGTTCCTGCGGATGGAGAAGGTCGCTAAGGAGCGAATGACCAGCCTCGACCCGGAGAACGTGATCCCGCAGGTCATTCTATCCGTCAAGCCGATCTCCGCGAGCATCAAGAGCTTTTTCGGATCGAGCCAGCTTTCGCAGTTTATGGATCAGACCAACCCGCTCACCGAGCTTACGCACAAACGCAGGCTGTCGGCGTTGGGACCGGGCGGTCTTTCCAGGCAGACCGCGAAGCTGGAGGTCCGCGACGTTCACCACTCGCACTACGGCCGCATCTGCCCGATAGAGACCCCGGAAGGCCCGAACATCGGCCTGATCGGTTCTATGGCGATCCACGCCAAGATCGACGACTACGGATTCCTGCGCAGTCCCTATCGGATCGTCAAGAGCGGCAAGGTTACCAATGAGATCGTGTTCATGTCGGCGGATGAGGAACGCCAGGAGTATATTGCGCCCGCCAATACGCCGATTGACCCGGCGACCGGAGAGTTCACGGAGCCTACGGTGATCGTCCGGCACGAGAACGAGTATCCCCAGGTCGCATCGAACAAGGTTACGTATGTGGACGTGTCTCCGATGCAGATCATGTCGGTGGCGACCTCGCTGATTCCGTTCCTGGAAAATGACGATGCCAACCGCGCTTTGATGGGCTCGAACATGCAGAGGCAGGCCGTCCCCCTCTTGCGCAGTGACGCGCCGATCGTTCGCACCGGCATAGAAGAGCGCGCCGCGCGAGACTCGGGCGCGGTGGTGCTGGCCAAAAGGGCAGGCATCGTCCTGCGCGCCACTGCCGAACAGATTCTCATCGAGGCCGAGGATGGCACGGTCGATACCTACAATCTGATCAACCTTCTCCGCTCCAACCAAGCCACGTGCATAACCCAGAAGCCGATTGTCAAGATCGGCAAGCGGGTTCGGGCGGGCGACGTGATCGCCGACGGCCCGTGCACGGCAAACGGCCAGATGGCGCTTGGCCAGAACATATTGGTGGCGTTTATGCCCTGGATGGGCTACAACTACGAGGACGCCGTCCTTCTTAGCCAGAGGATGGTCAAGGACGACACGTTTACCTCGATCCACGTCGAGAAATACGAGACCGAGGCGCGCGACACCAAGCTCGGCCCCGAGGAAATCACCCGCGACATTCCCAACGTCGGCGAGGACGTGCTCAAGGATCTCGATTCCAACGGCATCATCCGCGTTGGCGCCGAGGTGCGGCCGGAGGACATTCTGGTCGGTAAGGTCGCGCCCAAAGGACAGGGCGAACTGACCGCCGAGGAGCGCCTTATCATCGCGATCTTCGGCAAGAAGGCGGAGGAGACCCGCGACGTCTCCCTGCGCGTTCCGCACGGCGAGACCGGGACGGTGGTGGACGTAAAGGTCTTCTCGCGGTTCAAGTATAGGTGCAGCCGCTGCGAGGCGGTCTTCGATTTCTCCAAGAAGCCTGAGCGGATGCTGTGCGAGCGGTGCGACGGCGAACTGGAGCGCCAGCCGGGCGATGAACTCAACGCCGGCGTCAACCAGCTCGTGCGGGTCTATATCGCGCAGAAGCGCAAGGTGATGGAAGGCGACAAGATGGCGGGCCGGCACGGCAACAAGGGCGTGATTTCGCGCATATTGCCCGAGGAGGATATGCCCTATCTGCCGGACGGCACACCGGTCGATATCGTGCTTAACCCGCTCGGGGTGCCGAGCCGTATGAACATCGGCCAGATTCTTGAGACGCATCAGGGACTGGTCGCGCACTATCTGGGCTGCGGGTTCCGCAACCCGATCTTCCAGGGCGCGACCGAAAGCGAGATCCTGGCCGACATGAGCGTTCTTGCGTGGAAGCTGCGGATCGGTGTCGCCAGGCAGTATGCCAAGGAACTGGGGCTGGACGTCGAGACGGCGAGCGAGAGAAAAGTCGAGTCGGTAGTCCGGCACATCCTGTCAAGGATCGGCGATGCCGCCAACGACGAACTGGCTGCCGAGGTAAAGCCGATCAAGGACCTCTATGAGGAGTGCGTCCGGTCGGTGCGCGAGCACATAAAGGAGCTGGATGCCGCCGCTCTCGAAACCCTGAGCACACGGCTCGCCGGGCCGGTGGCCGTGGGCGACCCGGACGCTGCGAGGGCCGCGCTTTCCGAGAGGCTTCGCATCACAAACGAGGCAAGGCTCGCCGCCGGCAACGCAAAGAATGGCGATGAGGCGGAGGCCGACGAGGAAACTGAGGCGCTCGATCCGGAGTCGGTCGAGATACCGTTCGTGGGCGGCAAGCCGCCGAAGGGCTTCGACTACGATGCCCTGATCGCTGCCTTTGAGAGCAACGTCCAGAGGCGGATGGGCTACAGCGAGCACACGGGCAAGTGTGCGCTCTTCGATGGCCGAACCGGTCAGCAGTTTAGCCAGGACGTGACCATCGGTTTCCTATACATGCTCAAGCTGGCCCACCTGGTCGAGGACAAGATTCACGCGCGCTCAACCGGCCCTTACTCGCTGGTCACGCAGCAGCCGCTTGGCGGCAAGGCTCAGTTCGGCGGGCAGCGGTTCGGAGAGATGGAGGTCTGGGCGCTCGAGGCCTACGGGGCGGCCTACACTCTCCAGGAGATTCTGACGATCAAAAGCGACGATGTTCAGGGCCGCGTCAAGACCTACGAGGCCATCGTCAAGGGCGAGAGCATACAGGAACCGGGCGTGCCGGAGTCGTTCAAGATTCTCATCAACGAGCTTCAGAGCCTGGGGCTCAAAGTGACCGTCGAGGACGACCGCGACAGGGTTATCGACCTCAAGGATACGGAAGACGAGCTTTCTGAAGGACATGAAGGCGGCATTATGGCCGGCAAGCGCCGCAGGCGGGTGCTGGAACTAAGGGAGGATCTGCGTGGCTGACGCGAGTACTTTCGACAAAATACGCATAGGGATTGCTTCTCCTGACGAAGTACGTTCCTGGTCGTGCGGCGAGGTCAAGAAGCCGGAGACGATCAACTATCGCACTTTCAAGCCCGAGCGCGACGGCCTGTTCTGCGAGCGCATTTTCGGCCCGGTCAAAGACTGGGAATGCCACTGCGGCAGGTATAAGAAGGTCAAGTTCAAGGGCATAGTGTGCGACAGGTGCGGGGTCGAGGTGACGCGCTCCAAGGTGCGGCGCGAGCGGATGGGGCGCATCGAGCTTGTCGCTCCGGTCTCGCACATCTGGTATCTGAAGGGCGTTCCCAGCCCGATTAGCCTCCTTCTCAACATGTCGCCCCGACCGTTGGAGAGGGTTCTCTACTTCGCTTCCTACATCGTGACCTACGTTGACCGTCCCAAGATCAACGAGCACCTGGAGGCGATCCGGAGCGCCGTCGCGGCCGCCGCGCAAGACGTTGAAAAACAGCGCGACGAAAACATCGCCGCGATTCGCAAGGAAGCCGCCAAAGAGGAAAAAGAGAACGCGGACTGGGACGATAAGAAGAAAAAGGACCACGACAAGAAACTTAACGAGCGCGTCAAGGGCGAAGAGCGCGACGCTACCGAGCACGTGGACGAGCTTCACGCCACCCTCAAGCTTCTGGAGACCGTCCAGAAGCAGGAGTTGGTGACGGAGGACCAGTTCCGCGCCATCGAGCGGCTGCTCGAGGTCCTTTCGGAGCGGCTGGAGGTCGATCTGCGCAACTGCTTCCGCGCGGGACTCGGCGGCCAGGCCGTCAAAGAGCTTCTCGGCGAGATCGATATCGAGAAACTCGCCCGCGAGCTTCGCAAGGAGATCGCACAGACCACCGGCCCCAAGCGCGCCCGCGCGATCAAGCGGCTGGAGGTGGCCGAGGCGTTCATCATTTCCAAGAGCAGGCCGGAGTGGATGATACTCGACTGCATCCCGGTCATCTCGCCGGAGCTTCGGCCGATGGTTCAGCTCGACGGCGGCCGGTTCGCCACGTCCGATCTCAACGATCTCTACAGGCGCATCATCAACCGCAACAACCGCCTCAAGAAGATCACCGAGATTCGCGCGCCGGAATCGATCATCAACCACGAAAAAAGGCTGCTTCAGGAAGCCGTGGACGCGCTGATCGACAACGGCAGGCGCACCAGACCCGTCGTTGGGTCCAACAACAGGCCGCTCAAGTCGCTTTCCGACATGCTCAAGGGCAAGGAGGGCCGGTTCCGCAAGAATCTGCTCGGCAAGCGCGTTGACTACTCCGGACGTTCGGTCATCGTGGTCGGCCCGAACCTCAAACTTCACCAGTGCGGTCTGCCGCGCGAGATGGCACTCGAGCTTTTCAAGCCGTTCGTGATGAAGACGCTGGTTGAGAAGAAGTATACGTCCAACATCAAGACCGCCAAGCGCATGATAGATCGCATGAAGCCGGAGGTCTGGGACGCGCTCGAAGACGTCATCAGCGAGCATCCGGTTATGCTCAACCGCGCCCCGACGCTGCACAGGCTGGGCATCCAGGCGTTCGAGCCGGTCTTGGTTGACGGCAAGGCGATCCAGCTTCACCCGCTTGTCTGCCATGCGTTCAACGCGGACTTCGACGGCGACCAGATGGCGGTGCATGTGCCGCTGTCGGCCGCGGCGCAGGCGGAAGCAAGAATCCTGATGCTTTCGACGCATAACCTCTTCTCGCCCGCTGATGGCCGCCCGATTGTCGCGCCGATCCAGGACATCGTCCTGGGGTCTTACTATATGACGATGAAGCGCGAGGACATGCCGGCGGGCTTTGTGCCGAGGGTGTTTGCCGACGAGGAGGACGCGCTGCTTGCGTATCGCAGTGGCCAGCTCGATCTTCACGAGCCGATCCGCGTGCGATTGCTGAAGTCGCATGAATCCGACGAGCTCGAAATGCGCGAGATCACCGTCGGCCGGCTGCTCTTCAACAATGCGTTGCCGCCGAGTATGCGCTACATCGACAAGCCGATCGACAAGAAGACTATGTCCTGGCTTGTTACCGAGTGCTACGACACCAACGGCCACGAGCGCACGGTTCAGCTTCTCGACGACCTCAAGGACATCGGGTTCCGCTACGCGACCTTCGCGGGAATGACGATCTCGATGACCGACATGGACATCCCCTCCAAGCGCGATGAGATCGTCAGGCGTACCCAGGACGAGGTCGTGCGCAAGAACCGCGACTACGCAAGGGGCCTGATCACGCAGTCCGAGCGCAAGCAGCAGGTTCTCGAGTTGTGGACGCGCGCGTCGGAGGAAGTCGCCGACGCGCTTCTCGGCGGGCTGGACCCGTTCAACCCAATCGCGATCATCACTACTTCGGGCGCGAGGGGCAGCACCCGGCAGATCACCCAGCTTGCCGGTATGCGCGGCCTGATGAGCGACCCGTTCGGCAACCTGATCGAGGACCTTCCCATCAAGTCGAACTTCCACGAGGGTCTCAGCGTTCTTGAGTACTTCATCTCGACCCACGGGGCGCGAAAGGGCCTGGCCGACACGGCGCTGCGAACAGCCGATGCCGGGTATCTGACCCGAAGGCTGGTTGACGTGGCGCAGGACGTGATCGTCCGCGGCGCGGACTGCGGCACGGCAAACGGCGTCTACGTGTCTATCATCGAGGAAGGCGGGGACGTCATCGAGACAATGGGTGACCGGATCAAAGGCCGCACAGCCCTCGAAGACATATTCCTGCCGGGCGCGGACGAGCCGATAGTGCCGGCCGGAGAGATGATCGCCGACGAGATCGGCGACGAGATCGATGCCGCGGGAGTCACCAAGGTGGGCATTCGCTCGCCTCTGACCTGCGAGCTGCGGCAGGGGATATGCACCAAGTGCTATGGCCGCGACATGGCGTTGGGCCGGTCGGTCGAGTCCGGAACCGCGGTCGGCATCATCGCGGCGCAGTCCATCGGCGAGCCGGGAACCCAGCTTACGATGAGGACCTTCCACACCGGAGGCGTCGCGGGCAAGTATCTGACCGGTGTCGCCGAGGTCAAGAAGAAGAAGCAGGAGTCGCTGAGAGACCTCCACGACGACATCCGCCGGGGTCTCGTTTCCTTCGAGGATGGCGCCGAGGGGATGGAGCGCGAGCGCGTTCGGGCGGTCCAGGCCGTTCTGAAGGTGCTCGAAGACCAGGTGAGAGGTCTGCTGCGGGTTGTCGAGCTGTTCGAGGCGCGCAAGCCCAAGGGGCAGGCGATCATCACCGAGGTCGCCGGCAAGGTCACGGACATCGAAACCCGCGGGCTCAAGCGGGTCGTGATCCATACCGACATGCCGACCTACGATACCGCCGCGCTCGCCGGCGAGATCACCGTGGACGAGGTGATCAATCCTAAGACCGGCGACACGCTGATGGAGTCCGGCACCGAGCTTACCGAGAAACTCGCCCGCAAGATCAAGGACGCGGGCGTCGAGGTCGTGAGTCTGCGCAAGACCCACCTGGTTCCTTACCGTGGCAATCTCGAGGTCACGGTCGGCCAGGAAGTCCAGGCGGGCGACCGACTCACCGAAGGCCCGCTCGACCCGCACAAGGTTCTGGAACTCCAGGGCGTGCGCGGCGTGATGGAGTATCTGGTGCGCGAGATTCAGAGCGTGTATAAGTCGCAGGGCGTTGACATCAACGACAAGCACGTGGAGATCATCGTTCGCCAGATGCTCAAGAAGCGCAAGGTGCTGGAATCCGGCGACGCGCGCTTCCTGCCGGGCCAGATCGTTGACAAGTTCGACTTCGACGACGAGAACGCTCGCCTCAGAGATCTGGGCGGCACGGAGGCGACGGCTGAATGGACGCTGCTGGGCATCACGGAGGCGTCGCTGGCAACCGACAGCTTCCTGAGCGCGGCGTCGTTCCAGAAGACCACCAGGGTGCTCACCGACGCCGCCGTCAAGGGCAAGCGTGACAACCTGGTCGGGCTTAAGGAGAATGTCATCATCGGTCGGCTGATCCCCGCGGGGACCGGTCTTCCGAGGTATCGTCAGCTCGAGGTCACCGACCGGCAAGGTGAGATCATTACCACCGCCCGCGAGCTCTTCCGACCCACGTATGCCGAGGAAGAGGAAGCCGAGAGTCTGCTCTCGGCGGACCTCGGCCTTGACGAGATCCTGCCCGAAGGGAGCGAGGCGGAGAAACTGGATGACGCTCTCGAGGACACCGAGATCATCAAGAATCTGGACGCCGCTCTGGGCGACATCGACGCGGGGAAATCCGAATCCGAAGACGAATCCGCCCAGGAGTTGGAAGGCGAAGCCGACGATGAACGCGCCGATGAGGCGCCGGCTCAGCCTGGCGACGAGGCAGACCAGGAACCGGCCGATGCGGAGGATGACGAAGTCCTCGCCGGCGACCCCGATCCGGAATCGGGCGACGGGGACTCCGAAAAAGCTGAGTAGAACGTCGTAAACGCACCCCGGCGTGATGCTTCGGGAGGCTTTCTGCATACTGTCATTCTGAGCGAAGCGAAGAATCTCGCTCCGAAAAGCAGATTCTTCGCTTCGCTCAGAATGACATGAATAATGCGAGCTAGAACGGCGATCCGCTCGGCCCGCGCACGGTTATGTTGTTATACACTGCCGTCACGCCGGGCACCGAAGCCGCCACCAGGCTCGCCATTTCCCTGTCTACCTCGGTGGTGACGATTCCCGCAATCTGCACCACGCCGTCGGACGTCTCGACCTGAATCTGTTTGGAGTCGATCGCCGACTTGTTGAACGCCTTTCGCACCTCGCCGACGAGTATTATGTCGTCCGCGGTCTTCGGATCGACCGTAAGCTCGTTTTGCACGTCGATCACGCCCCGCACGCTCCAGGCGAAGAGATTGGCGAGGTCGCGCTTGCCGGAGGTCTGAACCATGCCCCGCAGCGTCACCACTCCATTGCACACGCCCACCGTTATCGGATACCTTGCCGACGCGACGGAACCCGAGAGTCTTGAGATCGCCTGATCCTGTATCACCCCGTCCGAGTCCACCGGGCACGCAGGTATTGCGTAGCCCCCGACAGGGCAAGTCCCGCCGGTCGGCTGCGCGGTCGAGACACCCGCCAAGCCCAGTATGCAAACCGCCAGTGTTATCCATTTCGCGAAATACGCTCGTAACTGCCACATAACAACGCCTCCCAATGCGTCTACATGGTGAGTGTACCCGCTGATGGCTGAAAGCTGACAGCTTCTGGTATAATTGCGCCGAGCATGAAACGAACTGCGTATCTGGGCCTTGGAGCCAACATCGGTGATAAGGAATCGAGCCTGCGGGCGGCCGTGGCAATGCTTGGCGAGCGCGGCTGCGAGGTAGTCGCTGTCTCGTCGCTGTATCTCACCAAACCCGTAGGCGTCATCGATCAGCCGGACTTCGCAAACGCCGTCATCCGGGTGCAGACCGCGCTAGGCCCTCACGATCTGCTGGCGACGTGCCGAAGAATCGAGCAGGAACTTGGCCGCGGCAGAACAATCCGCTGGGGACCGAGGGTCATAGATATAGATATCCTGCTCTATGAGAACGCGGCGGTGGACAATGACGAACTGGTCATTCCGCATCCGCGTATACTCGATAGGGCGTTCGTGCTGGTTCCGCTTGCCGAGATCGCGCCCGATATCGAGGTTGCCGAAGGGCTGTCCGCCAAAGATGCGGCGGAGCGCGTTGACCGTAGTGGGGTGCGCTTGATCTCGGATTCGTCCTGGGGTAACTGATGGGACTGTTCAGATACGAGGCGGTTGACAAGACGGGCAGGGTGCTGCATGGAGCGATGGATGCCTCCGACGAGCGCCAGGTCGCCGACAAGCTCGCCGCGATGGGCTATTCGCCGCGAGCGGTCTACCCGGCCGGCGGACCGGCAGCGACGGGGCAGACTCAGCGCACGGCGGCTCAGGCGCCGCCCGCCGCCGCGCCGGCGATCACGGGCGGGATTCAGTCGGTAACCGTCGGTTCGGGCGTGCCGGTCTCGATCAAGCCCGGAGTGCCTATCTCGGCGCTCGCCCGGTTTTTCCGCCACATGGCCACGCTCGTAAGGTCCGGCATGCCTCTGAGCCAGGCGCTCAACGATATGGCCCCTGTGGTGCGCAATGGACGGCTTCGCGGGGTACTCGGCCGAATGCGCGAGAGCACGCAGGGCGGCGATAGGCTGTCGAGCCTGATGGCCGAGTGTCCGGGGCTGTTCCCGGTCCACACGATCGCGTCTGTCTGGGCGGGCGAGATGGCGGGAAGGCTGGAGATCGCGCTGGACGAGATCGCCGCCGACCTGGAGCAGGAGGCAGCCGACACGCGTTTCGGTCGCATCGGCTGGGGGCTGACCAAGATCAACTGGCTGTTCTTTATCGTCTGTTTTCCCATCAGCAATATGATGACCCTTCTCGTGCCGGTGCTCCAGACGTGCCTTGATAGCAGCGGCCAGATGTCCACTGCCGAGGTGCTCAGGCTGCTTCTGGCGACGTATATGAAGCAGTCGTTCTGGCCCACTGTATTCGTCTGCGCCGCGTTTTGCGCGTCGTGGATCGTGTGGGGCGTGCTGAAGCGGGTCCCGATCGTAAGGTACACTCTCGACAGATTGCTGCTCTACACGCCGCTTTGGGGGCAGTATCACCGGATTCGCGCGCGAGCGCGCTTCCTGCATGTCATGGATGGCATGGTAGCCGCGGGGATCAGCCCGGATACGGCGTGGGACGCCGCCAGCCTGACGCCCAGGAACAGCCATTTCGCCGAGCAGCTTCGCGGCGCGCGTGCTCGACTCGCACCGGACGCGGGCGTATCGCAGTTGCTGGCGGCTTCGGGCGTGTTTGACATGGAGGACATCGGGCTGGTGCAGTCGGGCGAGAGAGCGGGCACGGTGCCGCAGGTGCTCGCGAACCTATCGACCGATTACCAGGAGCGGATAGCCTCGATGCGGGCTGCGGGGAGGCTCACTTCGACGACCATTCTGGTTACGTTCGGTCTGCTGTTGAGTATCTACCTGATGGTTCGGCTGTGGAGTTCATACGGCGACCTGGCAGTCAAGGCCGCGGAGATGGTGGGCCAATAGGATGCCGATATTCGACTACAGAGCAAAAGACAGGGCCGGCAACACGGTGAGCGGGTCCGTGTCGGCGGCGGACGAGCGCGAGGCCGCGGGCATGGTTCGCGAGCTGGGCCATCTGCCGATGGACATCCGCCTGGCCCGTGGGCGGGAGGAAACTCAGCCTCAGCCCCACGCCGAAGCCGGGTCGGCGTTCGCGCGTTACCTCATCTACCCGCTGTGGACCGGCGTCAACATCAAGATGCTCGCGTTCTTCTACCGCCAGCTCGCCACGCTGCTCGGGTCGGGGATGACCCTTTCGGAAGCGCTGCGCAGCATCGAGAACCGCGCGCGAGGCCGGTTCTGCGTGATCATCGCCGAAATGCGCGAGAACGCGTCGCGCGGCCGGCCTCTTTCCGACACGATGGGCCGCTATCCGAATGTCTTCAGCCGCCTTCAGATCGCTCTCGTGCGCGCCGGCGAAGGCACCGGGCTGCTGGAGCAGATGGTCGATCGCATCGCGGCCTACCTCGAGTACGAAATGGGAATACGCAAGCTGATCGCGAAGGCCGTGGCGTATCCAATAGTGACGCTCGTTTTCGCCCTGCTTGCCTTTATCTGCGTGCCGAATCTGCACTTCTGGGTAGAGGATGGGTTCTCGG
>Ga0315294_10006308_pt1 | contig 13000 bp, 16 predicted proteins | sample YL17G13_40_MG_FD_203626 | JGI IMG/M metagenome (GOLD analysis project Ga0315294, IMG submission 203626) | Sediment microbial communities from Yellowstone Lake, YNP, Wyoming, USA - YL17G13_40 | ecosystem: Environmental > Aquatic > Freshwater > Lake > Sediment | place: USA: Wyoming | collected... | reverse complement strand
TTCCCGGAGATTGCATCGCGCGAGCACGTGTTGAAAATCGTGCCGGTGATCGAGGACGCGCTGAAAGAGGCGAGCGTCACGCTCGACGATCTCGACGCGATTGCGGTGACGTATGGTCCCGGGCTCGCGGGTTCGCTCCTCGTCGGCGTGAACGCGGCGAAAGCCATTGCCTTCGCGAACGATTTGCCGCTGGTCGGCGTCAATCATCTCGAAGGGCACATTTACGCCAACTGGCTTGAAGCGGCGGGGGCGACGACCAGCGTCGCCTCGACAGAAACCCAATTTCCGCTGATTGCATTGATCGTTTCCGGCGGTCACTCCGACATCGTTTTGATGCGCGAGCACGGGGCATACGAATTGCTCGGTCACACGTTGGACGACGCAGCGGGCGAAGCGTTCGACAAAGTCGCGCGGCTGCTTGGTCTGAGTTATCCCGGTGGTCCGGCGATTCAAAAGGCGGCGGAGGAAGGTAACCCGAACGCGTTCAAATTGCCGCGCGCGTGGCTGCGCGGCACGTACGATTTTTCGTTCAGCGGCTTGAAGACGGCGGTGCTGCGTCTCGTTCAAAGTTTCGACGGCAAAAAGCGGCTGCCGGTCGCGGACATTGCCGCGAGTTTTCAGATCGCGGTGGCAGATGTGCTGGTCGAAAAGGCGCGGCAGGCAGCGGAGGAATTTCGCGCGGAGCAAATTATTCTCGCGGGGGGCGTATCGGCAAACACGCAACTCCGCAAGACGATGCTGGTGCGCTCTCAAGTTCCTGTATCCATTCCACCGATCAAGTTGTGCATTGACAACGGCGCGATGATTGCGGCGGCGGCATCACGGCATTTCGAGCGTGGAGAGAGAAGCGGGTGGGAGTTGGATGTGGTGCCGGCGCTGAAAATCCACTCTTGACTTGGCGCCTATTTAGGAGTATGATTAAAGTGTAGGATTTGAGAGACCGCTCTATCGGCAGAGTAACTCGGTCGAGACAATGGTGTTTCAATATAGGAGGGCTGGTCATTCTCAAACGAAAGTGAGGAGGTGAGGCACAGCATAAAATCCATCATTCAGATAGAACCCAACGTACAAAAAATCTTTTGTGAGTGCATTTGATGGAGGTCAATGATGAACACTCTTATTGCGCTCGTCATTGCGGTCGTCGTTATCTATCTCGCCTACGTGTTCTACGCCAAGCGCGTGGACGCAACGATCATCAAAGCCGACCCCAAGAAAGCCACGCCGGCAAAAATGTATATGGACGGCGTAGACTTTTCCCCGACTGATCGCAACGTGTTGTACGGTTATCAGTTCAAATCCATCGCCGCCGCTGGTCCCATCGTTGGCGCGATCACCGCCGCGAACTTGTGGGGCTGGCTGCCGTCGCTCCTGTGGTTGCTGGTCGGTGTGTCGTTCATCGGGTGGGTGCAGGACTATAGCGCGATGATGATGGCAGTCCGCAAGGACGGCGATAGTCTCACCGCGATCTCGCACAAACTCATCTCTCCCCGGACACGCAACATCTTCCTGCTCTTCATCTTCGTCTACCTGCTGATGATTGTCGGCGCGTTCGGCAATCTTCTGGCAGGCACCTTGAACACCCAACCGAGCGTGCCGCTGGGCATCATCGTCCTGGCAGTGGCGGGGATGTTCGCCGGGCAGATGCTTTACAAGTGGAAGATGGACTTGATCGTCACAACCATCATCGTCGTCGGAGTGACGCTGCTGGCGATTCTGATTGGTCCAGTCATCGCAAGTAGCATCGCCGGATTCAACGCCGCCTTGAACACGCTAGGACTTAAGATCTACTACGTCGAAACGACCGGCGCGGTTCTCCCCTTTACCACCAGTTACATGTTCTGGCTCCTCGTCGTCGTCGTCTTCTCCTACCTCGGCGCGACCTTGCCGATTTGGCGCTACGCCCAACCCGTGAACTATATCGGTTTTTGGGTGATGGCATTGACGATCGTCGGCGGGCTTTTGGGCGCAGTTCTAGCCGTATTCCTCAAGCCGGCGGCAGCCACTTTTACCCTGCCAGACTATAAGGGATTCGATATGGGCACTGGTGGGGCACTCCAACCCTTGTGGCCCATGCTCTTTGTGACCATTGCTTGCGGCGCGATTTCCGGCTGGCATGCGTTGGTTTCGACCGTCGGCACCGGGCGACAGTTGGAGTATGAGACGGACGCGCTGCCGGTCGGCGCGGGCGCGATGTTCAGCGAGATGTTGCTGTCGCTGCTCGCACTTTTGGCGATCTCGGTTGCCGGCAAGGGCGCGGGCGCGGCGGCGTTCGCGAACGGCGTGGGGCAGTTCCTCAATGTCATCGGACTGGATGCGACCTACGGCGCTGCCCTCGGCTTTGCCGCCTTCGTCATCATCGTCATCACGGTGACGCAACTCGCGCTGCGCTTTATGCGCGTGGTCTTGGCGGAGTGGCTGGGAGACATGTGGGCGCCTGCCAAGAACATCCATGTCGGCACGATCATCTCCGCGATCCTGATGATCATCATCGTCTTGAGCGGCACGTTCACGTACATGTGGCAAATCTTCGGCGGCGCGAACCAACTGATGGCTGCGCTGGCGTTGATGTTGGTGACGCTGTGGCTGGTCGAAACGAAGAAGAACCCGGCGTACGCCTTCTGGCCCATGTTGTTCATGTACGTGACATGCATTGCGGCGAACCTTATCTCCGCCTACAATCTGTATGCGACGGTCTTGCTGAAGCAGATGGGCAAGCCCGGCCTCGAGTTTGCGGTTTTCGGCGCAGGCGCGATGATCGTCATCGCGGTCTTCCTCGATGTCGCCGCGCTGTACATCGGCTGGGATGCGTGGAAAGCGTACGGTCGCTTGAAAGCGGGTAAAGCCGCACCGGCTCCTGCCGAATAGTTGATCGCTCACGTCGCTGCTGTGGGGCATCCTTGCCCGTGGGGAAGGATGCCCCTTTGTTTGCAAAATGCAAATCGGCATCGAACTCGTCCGAAATCGAATCGCGTGCGCGCTAGAGGCGTTTCGCCAAGTTTTGTACGGCGCGGGCGCGCACGAAATCGTTTTGTACACCGTGCGCCTGCGCGCGAATATGGAGAATTTGTTCATTCTCGTTACCCTCGGCGATCTAATCGGCGTGCCGATTTTGCCGCCGTACTATTCGCTGCGCTTGCTGCCGTACCTCGTGCCGCAAGTTTCTTCCTGGAAACGGCGCGTCCTGCGCGAACGCGACATTCTGGATGCCGATGGCTTGGATTTGCTCGCGTAACCCAAAATAAAAACCGCGCCTCTCCATTGAGGCGCGGCGTAGGACAAATCGGTAAATCTGTCCTACGCAAGATGCTGATTGATGCGCGCTTCGACCTGCGCGAAATTTGTCCCCGTCAGTTTGTCTTTCCCCTCGATCACGAACGCGGGATATTTGCGAACGCCGTACCGCAATGTCTTCCACACACCTTCGACGGACGCAGCGTCCACGACGCGGAACGTCACGCGACCGCTGTATCGCTTGACCGTGTTGCGGATCCAATCTGAGAGCGATTGGTACTCTTGCATCATCTCGGGCGGCATGGATGTTTCGAGCGCGTCGGCGTGAAACTTTTTTACCCCGTCAATCTGCGCCTGATCCCAGACGAGTTCGCAATGTTGGCAGTGAAAGTATTGCGTCGGCGCGTATGCGATGATTTCGACCGTGAGTGGTTTCATTCTTGCACCTTTCCTTTGGAGATTAGAGATTAGAGATTGGAAATTTGGTTGGGCGCGATTTTATGCGCGAGGCGACGTTTCAGTCAAGCCCCGAACTGTCATTGCGAAGAGCGTTTTTTCCGGTGCTGAGCGAAGCCGAAGCAAGCAATCCCCAAGTAACTTGGGGACACCTGCACTCCCTGGCACTTGCGTTTCCACCAGGGCAAGTGTGCGTAACCGCAGGTGCAAGTGTTGCTTCGCAAAAAGCGCTCGCAAGGACATTCGGGGTTAATCACCCACCCTGCCAGACAAAGCGCGATACACGCGCCTGACCGTCTCGACGTTCATCCCAGCCACCAACCCACCGCACGATCCGAATATCAATTTACCACTGTCTTTTGTTACCACCTCGACCATTTGTTCGATTTCTGCGTCTGTGTGATCCGCGCTCAAGAAATCGAAACCGAGGTTGCCCCACAAGGTGAGCCGATTGCCGACGCGTTCGCGTGCGCGCTGAATTGACATTCCCGCTTCGGGTTCGAGGCCCTGGATGCCATCCAACTCGCACATGGCGAGGTCATCCAGCACTGGACTCAGATTGCCGTCGGAATGGAAAAAGAGGACGAGTCCGAGCGCGTGAATATCGCGTGCGGCGTCGTGGAGGGCGTGAAAATACTGTGCGCCGAGTGCCTCAGGCGCGAAGAATGTGCCGCGATTGTACGCGATGTCTTCGCCCAGAATGATGCCGTCCGCGCCCGCGTCGCGCACGGCTTGGGCGACCGCACATACATCGTTCGCGCCATGCTGGAATGCCCTGCGTGCGACGCGCGGGAGGCGGTGTGCGTATCGCATCAGCGCGTCGAATCCAGTGGCTTTGACCGCCGCGCTGAACGGTCCGTCAATCAGCGCGAAGACAAAGCGATCGCGTTCGCGCCAACGCGTCAGCGCTGCGAGTGCGCGATCTTCGTCTGGCTGCGCGGGCGTGCCCCAACCCGCGCTGAACGGAATCGAAACGAGATCGAGGTCGAGTTGCGCGATGACTTGTTCCTGCGCGTCAGTGTCCGAACCGACAGAAAACGCGCGGGCGAATTCGTCGGCGATGAAGAATTCGCCGCGCGCGATGCGATCCAGCGGTTCGCCGCGCAGAGTTTTGAAAACGCGTTCGCGATGGGTCATCGGAAATATTTGAGTATGCTTGCGTGCAGGTGTCCATTGCTCGCGACGTATGCTTTGGAACGAACTGTCCACGCCGCGCCCGTCGGCGTCGTGATTTTACCGCCGGCTTCTTCCACGATCAGCGCGGCGGCGGCGACGTCCCAGGGTGAAAGTGAGAGGTGCATATAGCCGTCCATTCGTCCTGCGGCGAGATGACAGATGGATAGCGCAGCACTGCCGAAGACGCGCCCCGTCATCACACGTTGGAGAATACGCGCGAACACGACTGAAGAGCGTTTACGGACTTGCGGCGCGCGCGCCCATTCCGCGCCGAACACTGCATCTTCGAGCGAACGGATCGCGCTGACGTGAATCGGCTTGCCGTTCAAGAACGCGCCGTGTCCACGTTCCGCAGAGTAGAGTTCATGCGTAATCGGATCATACACGACGCCGATTTGGACTTGACCTGCTTGATACAGCGCGATGGATGCGCAAAAGGCGTAGAGCGTGTGCGCGTAGTTCGTCGTGCCGTCGAGCGGATCAACGACCCACAACGCGACGCCATCGGACGCGTCCGCTTGGGCCCACAAGCGTTTGTGTTCTGCGGCGTCCCCTTCTTCCGAAACAAACTTGTCGTTTGGAAAACGCGACAACACGATTTGCTTGATGGTGCGGTCTGCCGCGTAATCCGCGTCGGTAACAATATCGCGGGGTCCTTTGTAACGAATGTCGCGGCGATCGTGTAATTTCGCCGCAAGCACTTTGCCCGCGGCGCGCGCGGCGCGTCGAGCAGTGAGTAAACGTTGGGACATTGGAAATGCCTGGTTATCCTTTCAATCCAAATTTTGCGCGTACGAACTTTCGTACCGTTTTCATTGCATCGAATGCGCGTCGTGCTTCTTGTCAGGCAAGATTTTTTTGCGCTGTCGCGCTAACAGACGCGCGTTTTCGTAATCGCCTTCGGCTTTGCGAATCCACTCGATTACCGTTTCCTCGTTCATAGAGAACTCTCCCCTGCGTGAGAATCTTGCGAAAGAATGGGTCTTTGATTTTCAAGCGATGTGAAACGTCAGCAGGTGTCTCGACGAGAAGATCAAGCGCGAACAAGCGCTGCGGGAACAAACCCGAAATCTGTTTGTGTCGCTCGAATGCGCCCTTGTGCGAGTTCATCACGATCAGCAAATCCAGATCGCTCTGCGGTTTGGGGTTGCCATACGCATAAGATCCAAAGAGAATGATTTTCTCGGGACGACATTCTGTCACGATACGGTCTGAAATTTGGCGCAGCAATGTTTCGGTAACAGGTTCGTACCACGATGGCAGTTGCCCTGATTGTTTGAGATTCAGGTGTTGCGGTCTCATTATTTGTCCTCTGGCTTTTTCGCGCTTGGCGGCGCCGGCACACGTTCACCCCAATCGAAATGGTCAATCGTGACGCCTGCGAGTTTCAAATACTGCATCGCGATTTCGTCGTGATATGCGCCGACGTAGACGATGCGCGTCAAGCCCGCGTTGATAAACATTTTTACGCAGGTGTGGCACGGCTGATGCGTCGAGTAAATCGTGCCGCCTTCGACCGAGACGCCGTGGAGCGCGGCTTAATGATTGCGTTCTGTTCCGCGTGCAAGGTGCGAACGCAATGCCCGTCCACGATTTCGCATCCTGCGTCCAAACAATGCGGCAAGCCGCGCGGCGCGCCGTTGTACCCTGTCGTTAAGATGCGCTTGTCCTTGACGATGATCGCGCCGACTTGCGCACGATGGCACGTCGAACGTTTTGCAGCGGCGTGCGTGATTTCGATGAAATATTCGTCCCAACTGGGTCTGGTCATAGTGTTACACTGGAAGTTGGACGTTGGAAATTAGAAGTTGGAAACTGCGATCCCGATGCTCCAACCTCCAACTTCCAACATCCAATTCCTATCATCCAGTGCCAAACTGCCGATCTCCCGCGTCCCCCAAGCCGGGCACGATGTACGCGTGCTCGTTCAGGTGATCGTCCACGGCGGCGAGGTAAATCTCCACGTCGGGATGCGCATCCTGCAATCGCTTGATCCCTTCGGGCGCGCCGATGAGACCGACGTACTTGATTTTCTTCGCGCCCCAGTTTTTCAACATCTGCACCGCTTCAACTGCGGTGCCGCCCGTCGCGAGCATCGGATCGAGGACGACGCAAACCTGGACGGAAGGCGAGACAGGGAGTTTACTGTAGTACCGGATCGGCTCGAAGGTTTTATGATCGCGGTACAAACCGATGTGCCACACTTCGGCGGCAGGCATCATTTCCCAGAAGCCCTCGACCATACCCAAGCCCGCGCGCAGGACAGGCACCAAGCCGATGCCTTCTTTCAATTCATGACCCTGGGTTTGCGTGAGTGGCGTCGTCACGACTTTTTCCTGCAATGCCAAATCGGCGGTAGATTCGTACGCGAGTAGAATAGAAATCTCCCGGATGAGTTCGCGAAACTGCTTAGGATCTGTGCGAACATCGCGCAATCTGGAAAGTTTGTGGAGCATCAAGGGATGGTTCGAGACGTGGACGGTGGACATTGTAACCTCCAGCGAACAGTGAACAGTCAACGGTCAACAGTAGACAGGCGAAGGATAAGCAACCACTCTATGCTTTGGCGGTTTGTCTTTCGCTACGTGCGACTTTGTTCAACCGAAGCACCAAACGCAATGCTTGGTTCACTGCGCGTTCAGTGGGAAACGCCTTGGCAACATCAGGGTCAAGCAGAACCACGTTCGTGCCTGCGCGATATTTTGCCGCGTATTTGCCGCGCACGCCGCCTTTAAGCAGTGTTCGCAAGTCGTACTCTGGGTGCAGTTCGTCAGACATTACGCGCCTTTTTCTTTTCACTTTTCGCTTTTGCCTTTTTGACTTTCCAACCTTGCGATTGACGCCACCGCGTCACCCTCTTTCAACTTCATCACTTCGGTTTCTTTCGACGTGCGTTTGCTCTTGGGCAGATTGACGACGCGCGCGCGCAAGACGTGCCCGCTCGTCGCGATGATCGTCACGTCGTCGTCTTGGTTCACGACGCGCGCCGCCGCGATGACGCCCGCGCGCGCGGGATCGCGTCCGAGCGTCGAGACGCCTTTGGTGTAACGATTTTGGAGCGAGTACTCTTTGATCGGCGTGCGCTTGCCGTAGCCCTTCGCGGTGACGACGAGCAAAAAGCCATCGGGCTGGACAACATCCATGGACGCGACCTTGTCGCCTTCGTTCAACTTGATGCCGTAGACGCCGCCTGCCGCGCGACCTTGCACTGGCACGTCCTCTTCTTTGCAGCGCATCGCTTGACCTTGCTCGGTGACGAACATCAACTCGCCGTCGCCATGCGTGAGCCGCGCCCAGCCCAGTTCGTCCGCTTCGCCCAGGTTGATCGCCGCGACGCCGCTCGAACGAATACCGTCGAATTCCGCGAGCGGCGTGCGTTTCGCGCGACCTTGCATCGTCGCCATCGTCAGAAATTCCGCTTGCGAAAAATCGGAGACGGCGACGGCGGAGGTGACGCGCTCGTTCTGTTCGAACGACAAGAAATTGTTGAGCGGCAATCCTTTCGGCTGACGCTCGACATCGGGCGCTTGATGTGCGCGCAGTGGATATGCCTTGCCCTTGTTCGTGAAGATGAGCAGCGTGTCACGAGTGTTGGCGGGGAAGAAATACTGCACCGCGTCCTCCTCACGCGTCTGCACGCTTTTCGATCCCGTCGCAGTGCGGCGCACCGATGTCAGCGGCACGCGGCTGATGTAACCGCGCTGTGTGATCGAAACGAGGACGGCTTGCTCCTGCACCAAATCCTCGGCTTTGAATTCCGTCTGCACTTCGCTGCCACCTTCGGAAATGTGCGTGCGGCGCACATCGCCAAAGCGTTTCTTCAAGTCGGTCAATTCGTCGGAAATGACGCCAAGAATTTTCTTGGGATGTTTCAGCAAATCGTCCAAGCATTTGATTTGTTTCTTGACCTCGGCGAGTTCGTCCTCGATTTTCTTGCGCTCCAACGCGGCGAGGCGGCGCAGTTGCATGTCCAAAATCGCTTGCGCCTGAAGCTCAGTCAGTTTGAATCGCTCGATCAATCGTTCTTTGGCAGCGTCCGCGTCGGGCGATTGGCGAATCGTCCTGATCACTGCATCAAGATGATCGAGCGCGATTTTCAGTCCTTCGAGAATATGGGCGCGCGCTTTCGCCTTTTCCAGATCGAACTTGGTGCGCCGCGTGATGACTTCTTGGCGATGCTGGACGTACGGTTGCAGCATTCGTTTCAGCGACAGGACGCGCGGCTCGCCGTCCACGAGCGCGAGCATGTTGATGCTAAACCCCGATTGCAGCGGCGTGTACTTGAGCAACTGATTGATGACGGGCTGCGTGTCCGCGCCGCGTTTCAACTCGACGATGATGCTCATCCCCTGCCGATCCGATTCGTCGCGCAGATCGCTGATGTCTTCGATCTTGTGATCGCGCACGAGATCGGCAATGCGTTCGATGAGCGACGCCTTGTTGACTTGGTACGGCAGTTCGGTGATGACGATGCGCGCTTTGCCGCCGCCGGCTTCCTCGGTGTGAATCTTGCCGCGCACGACGATGCGGCCATTGCCCGTTGCGTACGCTTGCTTGATCCCTTCGCCGCCGAGAATGATGCCCGCCGTCGGAAAATCCGGACCCTGGACGAATTTCATCAAGTCGTCTACTTCAACATCGTCAATCTTGTCCCAGTGTTCGATCAAGTAATTGATCGCGTCGATCAGTTCGTTCAGGTTGTGCGGAGGGATGCTCGTCGCCATACCGACCGCAATACCGGCGGCGCCATTCAACAAAAGATTCGGAACCTTGGCGGGCAGGACGCGCGGCTCCTTCATCGTGCCGTCGAAGTTCTCGCCGAAGTTCACCGTGCCGCGGTCGATGTCGAGCAGCAGTTCGTCGGCAATTTCGGTGAGGCGCGCTTCGGTGTAACGCATCGCGGCGGCGGGGTCGTCGTCAATGCTGCCGAAATTGCCCTGCCCGTCAATCAGCGGATAGCGCATCGTAAAATCTTGCGCCATCCGGACGAGTGCGTCGTACACCGCCTGATCGCCGTGCGGGTGATAGCGCCCCAGCACATCGCCGACGATGCGTGCGCATTTTTTGTACGGAGTGTTGTGGCGCAAGCCCATCTCGCCCATTGCGAACAGGATGCGGCGCTGGACGGGCTTCAAGCCGTCGCGCACGTCGGGGAGCGCGCGCGCGGTGATGACGGACATCGCGTAATCGAGGTACGCGTTCCGCATCTCCGTTCCGATTTCGATGGGTTTGACGGTGCCGATCTGTTGTTTCTCTTCTGCCATGAAATATTCTCCTGCGATTTGTCCGTGCCTATTATATCCCAATCCGAACAAAATTACTACTCGCAAAAAAGGAGCGATGGGGTGTCACAAAAAGGGAGCGATACGGAGATCGCTCCCTACGGTTTCCACTAGTTCTGTTGACTGCTATGGTAGCACACTCCCCGCGCGGCTACAAAGTGCGCGAGCCATCGCATGGCATTGACACGAGACGAGCAATCGGTTATACTTTTGGTAGAAAGGACGGTATAACCAAATGCAGAACGTCAAGACCGCTATCTCGATTCAAAAATCGCTCTTTGCGCAGGCGGAAACTCTCGCCCGCAAGATGAAGGTCTCGCGCAGTCGCTTGTTTGTGCTTGCGCTCGAAGAGTATCTCCAGCGTCAACAAAACCGCGACCTGCTTGCCAAGATCAACACCGCGTACGCGGATGAGCCAGACCGCGCCGAGCAAGTTCTCCGTCGCAAAGGCAAGCGCCATCATCGTCGCAGCGTGGAGGGCACATGGTAATCAATCAAGGCGACATTTATTGGATTGACTTTGACGAGCCCGCTGGGTCCGAACCTGGCTACAAGCATCCCCATGTAGTCGTACAGAACAATTTGTTCAATCGCAGTGAGATCAAAACCGTGGTCGTCTGCGCGCTCACCTCGAATCTCAAACGCGTCGATGCGCCTGGAAATATTTTGCTCGAGAAAAAGGAAACACATCTCCCCAAGGAGAGCGTGGTCAACGTGTCACAGATTTTCACAGCGGACAAGTCGCAATTGGACGAATACGTTGGCACACTTTCAGCCAAGCGCGTGCGAGAGATTCTTAACGGCGTCAAACTGGTTCTCGATCCGCGCGAGCCAGAATGACGAAAGCGGGTTTTTGCAGACACGCGTTGGGCGCGCTCTTATTTCCGAACGATTAAGAGTATAATGTGTCTGCACGTCTAGTCCCTGGGTGTACGGCTCGTTCGTCTTGTGACTTCACAGGAGAAGTGAGCAAGTGACCATACGCGTTTTGCCGTTAGCCCAATTCAATTGCGGTATCTGGAAGGTCAAAGCACCTACTGGTTGGCGCGCGGTTTGAGCGCGTTGGCGGTAAGTGTTCTTTTGCGCTCAAAGACGAAGTGTTGATTCGCATTCGCCAAGACGCGGGAAACATCAGCGCGCGTCGCCGCGCGCACTCATCCGTTTGTTCGTGAGAGATTCGTAGACGTGGTGTTTGTGTTCTGCGCCTGGTGGAGAAAATATGCGCCAATTGACACACTAGTTATTGAGTGCTAGAATAATTGCCGAGGAGACTGCCGGATATGTCCCAGACCATCACACTTGACGAACTCATTGTGCCTGTCACGATTGACTATTTAGAAGAAGATAAAGTGTACCAAGTGAGCGTCCCAGCGCTGCAGGGTTGCCACGCTTGGGGCAAAACGCTGGATGAAGCCATGCAAGCCGTTCCAGGCAATATCAGAGCCATGCTGGAAGCCCGCCGTGCCAATGGCTCACCCATTCCGTCTCTGTTCGAACATGCCACCACCCAAACGCCCCTCGTGTTACGAATGGCGCTGGCGTGAAGTACCGCGAAAAAGACTTGCGAACTGGCACGCTGCGTACCATCTTGTCCGACTTGGAATTGACCATGCAAGACCTTGGCAAGAAATAGTGCTGTGCCTTTGGCGTGATTCACTGTTGCAGACATCGTTGCTCAGTAGACAGAAGGCAAAGTGAGCGACTGGCAACTTGGGCGTTCGTGTGAAAATCAAATTGGCGTGATGAAAGGAAAGCACCTGCTGTTTGGCGCGCGTGCGCGCGCTGGCGGTAGGAGTTGGCGGGGAGAGACGATTGGCGTATGCGTAAAGTGTTTCCAACCGCCGTTATGCCAGGAGGAGGATTATGCGTTCAGCCGTGTTAAATCAAGTCGAGGAAACTATCAGTCAGTTGTCTCGTCAGGAGCAATTATGGTTGATTGAGCAATTGGCTCACCATCTGCGGGAAGGAGCAATGAAACGGGATGCGCGAGGAAAGCCCGCTTTCAAAGACCAATTCGTCGCAATGGCATCAGACCCTCAAATTCAGATGGAACTGCAAAAGATTGATCGGGAATTCGCCATAACAGAAGCGGACGGACTAGCGGGGAAATGATGCCGATTCGTCGAGGAGAGATTTACTTTGTCAACTTGAGCCCTGTGAAGGGACGAGAGCAAGCCGGTCAACGGCCCGTACTCGTCCTGTCCATAGATGAGATCAACCAATTACCTCTTGTGGTAACGGTAGTCGTTGGAACCAAGGGAGAGAACCTCTCGCGTGATTACCCGACCAACGTTCGCGTATTGCCAGAAGAGAGTGGATTGCCAATGGAGACCGTGTTCCTGTGTTTTCAAATTCGTTCGTTGGATCCAAAACGGTTTCCAGAAAAAGCCGCGGGTCGAGCTACAGACGCGGCTTTGGAGAGGATTGAGACTGCTGTTTCGCACTGCCTTGGACTGTGACGAATGAGAGGAAAGTTAAAAAGGTTCAACCGAGAAATTGTTGCTTCTGCCGCAGGATGGTGATACACTACAGGTGACGTAACTCACCGTTGACGACGCTGTTTCTCAACAGGAAGAAGACAACATGACCGACTGGCAACTTGGGCGTTCGTGTGAAAATCAAATGGGCGTGATGAAAGGAAAGCACCTGCTGTTTAGCGTGCGGGCGCGCGTTGGCAGCGGTTGACTTTTGCTACAACGGTTGTATACTTGGATTTGTAAGACGATGATGAGAGGAGGCGCGATGAGTGCTTTGTATACCGTTCAAGTCCCAAGAGACATCCTCGACTCGGCGCGCTTGACTGTTCCCGAGTTGAAAGTGGAAATGGCTGTTTTGCTGTATTCGCAAGGGCGACT
>Ga0315294_10006307_pt1 | contig 13000 bp, 14 predicted proteins | sample YL17G13_40_MG_FD_203626 | JGI IMG/M metagenome (GOLD analysis project Ga0315294, IMG submission 203626) | Sediment microbial communities from Yellowstone Lake, YNP, Wyoming, USA - YL17G13_40 | ecosystem: Environmental > Aquatic > Freshwater > Lake > Sediment | place: USA: Wyoming | collected... | reverse complement strand
TTATGGTTAGGAAAAACTGGTTCCACGCCTGATGCCAAAGATTGTCTCTTGACTATCTTTGAAATTCCTTTAAAAGATGATAAAATAAGCATAGCTATTATAGTTCTTAATTCGACTGACAGGTTTGAAGATACAATTCAACTGTATGATTGGTTGCGAGAGATTTTAGGATCTTGATACAATCAAAGAATTTAATGCAATCAAATTTAATTTCTTACTAATGAATTATTTTACTGATTTTTCTCCCTCATTCCAATTAATCAGGATTCTTCTTTTAACAATTTTTGCTTCAGCTTTAGCAACAATTCTTACTCCAATATGGACAAAAGTTTTATATAAATATCGTTTAGGAAAACAGATAAGAGATGATGCTAATGCGCCAGTATTTATTAGCCTTCATAAAAAGAAAACAGGTACACCAACTATGGGAGGTATTTTAATATGGGGGACAACTTTAATTGTAACCTTCGTTTTTTTCATTTTGAGCAAAACTGTTAATGGCTTTTGGTCTCAGATTAGTTTTCTTTCGCGATCTCAGACTTGGCTGGTTTTAGCAGCTATGACTGGTGCCGCTTTAGTAGGATTATCAGACGACCTCTTAGGTATCTTCCGTATTGGACCAAAAGGCGGTGGTTTACGGATGAGAGATAAGGTTTTGATTTATACTCTTATTGCCGCTCTTGGTGCGTGGTGGTTCTGGACAAAATTAGGATATAACAGTATTACTATTCCTTTCTTTGGTCCTCTTACTTTAGGATCTTGGTATATTCTCTATTTTATTTTTATCTTAGTGGCAACAATTTTTTCTATGAATGAGACTGATGGTCTCGATGGTTTAGCGGCTGGAGTGGCTCTGGTAGGTTTTATTTGTCTTTTAGTTGTTGCCTTTGTAAAAGGTAAATATGATTTAGCTGCTTTCTTAGGGACTTTTATCGGGACAATAATTGCTTTTCTTTGGTTCAATATTTATCCAGCCCGTTTCTTTATGGGTGATACTGGTGCTATGACTTTGGGCATTACCATGGGAGTAGTAGCTATGTTGACCGATACTTCTTTATTTTTGCCGTTTTTTGCTTTTATTTTAGTAGTGGAATCAATGTCAGTCATTATCCAAAAGATTTACAAAAAAATTAAACATAAAAAACTTTTCCTTTCGACTCCTATTCATCATCATTTTGAAGCCAAAGATTGGCCGGAAACTAAAGTTACTATGCGTTTTTGGATTTTATCTGGTGTAGTGGCTGCTTTTGGCTTGGCTCTATACTTTCTTGACATATTTTTGATATAATAATATGAGTAAGGTTTTAAAATTTAAAACTAAAAATTGATTTAAGGTATGGGTATTGATTATCAAAATAAGTTAGCGGAATTAATGATTTTAGCAGCTCAACAAGGTGCTTCTGACTTGCATCTTAGCGTGGGCAAACATCCAACAGTGAGAATCGATGGTAATTTAGTGCCAATCTCTAATGAACCAATTTTAACTCCGGAAATGACTGCTGGTTTAATTAGTTCTCTTTTAACTCCTGAACAGGAAGAAAAGCTTATTCAAGAAAAAGAGATCGATTTTGCTTTTTCTTATGAAGATAAGATTCGTTTTAGAATTAATGTTTATTTTCAAAGAGGTTATCTTTCCGCTGCCTTACGTTTAATTTCTACTCATATTCGAACAGTCGAGGAACTAAATTTGCCACCAATTACTCATGAATTTTCTAAATATAATCAAGGCTTTGTTTTGATAGTTGGTCCTGCTGGTCATGGCAAAACTACTACTTTAGCCGCTTTGATTGATGAAATTAATCACAAAAGAATGGACCATATTATTACCATTGAAGATCCTATCGAATATACTTTTATCCAAGATAGAGCTTTGATAGATCAAAGAGAAGTAGGAAGCGATACTTTAAGTTTTAATCGGGGTTTAAAATCTGTTTTGCGACAAGATCCTGATGTGGTGATGATTGGTGAAATGCGCGATCCAGAATCAGTCTCTATTGCTTTGACTGCTGCTGAAACTGGCCATTTAGTTTTTTCTACTCTTCATACCAACTCCTCGAGCCAAACGATTGATAGAATTATTGATAGTTTTCCCGCTTCTCAGCAAAATCAAGTGCGCTCGCAGTTAGCTTCCACTTTACTGGGTATAATCTCCGAAAGATTGATTCCGAGAATCTCTGGCGGCAGAATTCCAGCTTGTGAAATTATGTTTGCCAACGCCGCAGTTAAAAATTTGATTCGCGAAGCTAAAACTTATCAAATCGATCTAGTCATAGAAACTTCTACTCAAGAAGGAATGACATCTCTTAATAGATCCTTAATTGGTTTAGTAAGAAAGCGCGAAATTTCTTTAGAAACAGCAGAAACATATTCTTTAAATCCATCAGAATTAAGACAATTATTAGGGTAGAAATTCATTGAAATTCATTGAAATTTTATTTGTATATTCGTAATTAAATTCGTAATTCGTTGATTCCTATGAAATTTATTTACAAGGCAAAAGATAAATTAGGCAATATTAAAACTGGAGCGGTTGAGGCTCGTTCTTTGGATGCTGCCTTAAAATTGCTCCAGAGTTATGAGCTAATTGTTTTAGATATTAATCCGGAGAGGAAAATTACTTTTTTTGACGAACTTTTTGGCAAAAGAACCAGAGTTTCCAAAAAAGATTTAGCCATTTTTTTAAGACAATTTGCCACTTTGCTTCAAAGCCAAGTGCCTTTAACCGAAGCTTTAAAAACTTTATTGCTTCAAGCTGCCACTTCAGCCATTAAAGATTTAACCTTTGAATTAATTTCTGATTTGGATGCTGGTCTTTCTCTCTCTAAATCTGTGGAAAAAAGATCAAATATTTTTGGAGAATATTATAGCCAGATGATTAAATCCGGAGAAATTTCCGGCCGCTTGGAAGAAGTGCTGGGTTATTTAGCTGATTATGCTGAACACGAAAATGATTTAATGGCTAAAGCTAAATCATCAGCTACTTATCCTGCTTTTCTCTTTGTAACTTTCTTAGTTATCGGCACGGTAATTACTGTGGCTTTAGCTCCTCAAATGGCATCTATTTTTGATGAGTTTGGAAAAACACCGCCTCTTAGCACTCGGATTCTTATTTTTATCGGCAGCTTTTTGAATCGATGGGGTATTTTACTTTTAATTTTTCTTTTGGGAACAGCTTGGCTATTGTTTAATTATTTTCGTTCCAAAGAAGGACAGAAAGTAGGTGGAGTGTATTTATTAAAAATCCCCGTGATTGGCAAGATTTATAAAAAAATATTTATTAGCCGTTTTGCTGAGACTGCTGGTAATTTAATTTTAGGCGGTATTACAGCAGTCACCGCTTTTGAAGTGGCAGGTGATGCCACTGGTAATTATGTCTATCAAAAAATTGGACAGGAAGTAGCGGAAAAATTACAAACAGGAGAAAATATTAGCAATGTTCTAAAAAACTATTACGAATACTTTCCGCCTTTGGTTAGCCAAATGACAGCAGTGGGAGAAAGCACTGGCCGTTTGGAAGAGATTTTTAAAAAAGTCGCAGAATATTATCAAAAAGAAGTAGATCGATCTTTTTCTACGATGATTGATTTACTCCAACCGGTTTTGGTAGTCTTAATTGGTATCTTAGTTGGTTTTTTGGTCGCAGCAGTACTTTTACCAATTTATCAATTAGCGCAAGGAATATAAATTAAAGGTCGAGTAATAAAACATAAAAAACAAAAAATATACACAATAAAAATTATGAAAAAATATAAGGATTACCTTTTTTCTCGTTGTGCTCGAAATAAAGGTTTTACTCTTATTGAAATGTTGATAGTGATTACGATAATTGCTTTATTGGCTTCTTTGATTTTGGTTGGTATGGGAGGAGCGAGAGCTAAGGCGCGTGATGCAAGAAGAATCGCAGATTTAAGATCTGTGCAGAATGCTTTAGAATTATATTATGCCAGTAACTCTGCTTATTCTGATGCAACTACTTGGACTGACTTAAAAACAGATTTAGCAACAGTTGGTTCTTCTCAAATTCCTAATGACCCGGATAAAACTAAGAGCTATCAGTATTGTTCCGAAGATAATAATTTAAGTTATATTTTAGCAGCTCAACTTGAGACTGATGATGCCGCTTTAACAGAAAGTTTTTCAGGAGACATTTGTGGTGGTTTAACCTGTGGGCAAGCTACTAAAGTTTATTGTCTTAAACCCTAATATTTATCAATTTTAAAAGAGTGAATTTTGAGATGCTGTTTTTAGTATTTATTTTTGGTACTATTATTGGCAGTTTTATCAACGTTTTGGTTGATAGAATCGATACTAAAGAATCGCCCTTTCGAGGGCGTTCTTTTTGTCCTTATTGCCATAAGACTTTGGCTTGGTGGGAAATGGTGCCAGTTTTGAATTATTTTTATTTGAGAGGCAGATGTTCTTTTTGCCATCATAAATTAACATTCCAGTATCCTGTCGTAGAATTTTGTACTGGTTTATTTTTTGCTTTAGTTTTTTGGAGATTCTTTCGTTTTCCTTTAATTAATCTTCATTTATTTTTTAATCTCAATTTAGAGAATCTTCTGCTTCTTATTATTTTTTTCTTTTGGTTATATTGGATTTTTGTACTCTTGACCATTTCTATTTATGATTTTAAAAAATATTTGATTCTTAGCGAGGTTCTCATTCCCGCTATGATGATTAGTTTTTTTTGGCGCATTTTTTTAGGAGTCATAATTTCCATAAAACATTTTACTTTTCTTCCTCAGATAAATCTTTTACTTGGTTCTCAAGCTTATGTTTTCGGAAATTATCCTTATTTCATTTCCTTAATTTTAGGAACAATATTTAGCGGAGGATTGATTTCTTTATTGGTTTATTTAACTAAAGAAAAAGCCATGGGTTGGGGCGATGCCATTGTAGCAATTTTTATTGGTGTTATTCTGGGTTGGCCAGAAGCAGTTATTGCGTTAATTATCGCTTTTCTTTCCGGCGGCTTTGTTTCTTTAATTCTTATGGCTTTAAAAAAGAAAACAATCAAAAGCTATTTGCCTTTCGCTCCATTTTTATCTTTTGGAGCAGTGACAGTGATGCTTTTTGGTGATATAATAATAAAAGGATATCTATCTTTATTACTAATAGGATGAGAAACGTATTTTTTAAGAAAAAAGGCTTTACCATTATTGAAATGATGGTGACTCTAAGCATTGTGACGCTTTTAGCAGTGATGGTTTTAGCTTATTCTCGTCAAAGTGAGAGAGTAACGAATTTAATCAGAGATAGCGATAAAATGGTTTATGAATTACGTCGGGCTCAAAATTTGGCGATGTTAACTTTACAACGATCTTCCAGTCAAGCTATTTGCGGTTGGGGAATATATATAAATAAAGAGGTTTTACCTCAAACGCAATATATTTTGTTTTCTGATTTTTGTAATACTGGCACGCAGGGACAATATGATTCAGGGGAAGAGTTTGAAATTGTTAATTTACTAAAAGGGGTTGAAATAATCGAGACTAATATTTTTTCGGTTGCTTTTGTGCCTCCAGAACCGCAAACAAAATTTTACCCAAACTTAATCGAGGGAGAAAATGCTAATATAAAAATGTGTTTAGAAACTAAACCTGATGTTTGTTATACAATCTATGTATCTTCAGCTGGACAAATTAAAAAATAAGAACCTGTCTTGCTCTGCTCGGCAGAACTTTTTTTCTTGCTTCACTCGAAATAAATTTAACAGAGCGTTTACTTTAGTTGAAGCCTTAGTGGCTTTATCTATTTTAATTGTAGGAATTATTTCTGGTTTTATTTTAGTCACTAAAGCTTTATATGATGTCACAATTATCCAAGACAGATTAACCGCTAGTTTTTTAGCTCAAGAAGGAATAGAACTGGTGAGACAAATAAGAGATACAAATTATTTGAAGACTTTAGGCGGTGCATCAACTGATTGGGATTATAACTTAAAAACTGATGGAGATTATCTCATTGCTGCTGATATCTATACTGGGACTGTTATCCTTCCACTTCCGCCTTGGCAAGATAAAAGTTTATATTATCATCCTTCTTCTGGTTTATATAATTATGATAATACTAGTGATGCTACTCCAACAGTTTTTAAAAGAAAGATGAATATTACCCATGTTTCTTCTGATGAAATTCGCGTTCAGTCAATTATGAATTGGAAAAGTAGGAACATTAATTTTAGTTTCACTGTCGAAGATCATCTTTTTAACTGGTTAAAACTATAATTATGAATTTTAACAAATTTCTACGAATTTCAATGAATTTCAAGCAAAAGCCGAAGGCTTTTACTTTAATTGAGGTTTTAGTTTCCGTGGGCATTTTTCTTTTGACTATTATGGCTATTTCGCAGATTTTTATTACGATTATTCGTTCAGAAAGAGTAGCTTATGCTCTTTTAAATAGTGAAAATAATATCAGAAATAATTTAGAATTAATGGCTAAAACTATTAGGATGGGTAAAAACTTTAATCCTGATGACCAAGAATTATGTTTTGATTATTATTATGAAGATAGCGGATGGAATTGTCTTTGCTATAATCTATATTATTTCGATTTGCAAACTAATACTTATAATATAGGCATATCTTCATATGAAGATCCTTTGCAAAATAATTGTGATCTTGCGAAAGCTAGTTATTCTTCTCTTTTGGATCGTCAAATTGAAGTTGTGTCTGGTCATTTTTATCAGATAGGTGATGGTTCTAATTCTCAATTATCTTTTATTATTCAATTAGAAGCTCAAATACAAGCAAGAGGTATAAAATATCCTTTTCATGTAGAAACAGCAGTGACCTCAAGATACATTGGTCAATAAAAAAGGACAATAAAAAAATTTTATGAAAAAACCAAAAGGACAAATCTTTTTAATGAGTATTCTGATTTTAAGCGTTGTTTTGACGGCAGGTATGGTTTTAATGGCGATTTTTATTAAAGATTTAAAACAATCCACAGAAACCAGCGCCTCAGTCAAAGCTTTTTATGCTGCTGATAGTGCGATGGAATGGCAGCTCTATAAAACTTTTGTTGATTCCAGTGTTTCTTCGCCATTACAACCCTTTGAGAACGGAGCTTCTTGCTGCTCTAATGATTTAGTGAACAATACTTATAACGAAGCAACTGGCAGCGGAAATATTCAAACCATTGGTGTTGCTGGTAATGTCCGAAGAGGCATCGAAATTAACTTTAATCCTTAAAATTGAATCGTTTGCATATGACCAAAGAGGAAGCCAAGAAGAGAATCGAGGTATTGAAAAAAGAAATAGAAAAATATCGTTATGCTTATCATGTGCTTGATCAATCATTAATTTCTGATGAAGCCTCAGATTCTCTCAAAAAAGAACTTTTTGATTTAGAACAGCAATATCCAGAATTGATTACTCCCGATTCGCCCACTCAAAGAGTAGGAGGCGAACCTTTAAAGTTTTTCAAAAAAGTAAAACATGAGGTGTTGATGATTTCTTTTAATGATGCTTTTTCTGAAGAAGATATAAAAGAGTGGTATGAAAGAATAAAAAAATTAGTTCCCGCAGGAACGAAAATCGATTTTTATTGTGAACATAAATTTGATGGTTTAGCTGTTTCTTTGGAATATGAGAATGGAATCTTTTATGCTGGCTCAACTAGAGGAGACGGAAAAATTGGCGAAGATGTTACTCAAAATTTAAAAACTATAGAATCAATTCCTCTTCGTTTGCATAATAAAAATAATATAGAAGTAAGAGGCGAAGTATTATTGACAAAAAAAGAATTTCAAAAAATAAATCAAGAGCAAATTAAAAAGGAGTTACCTCCTTATGCTAATCCTCGCAATGTAGCCGCTGGTTCTATTCGTCAGTTAGATCCTAAAATTACTGCCTCTCGTCATTTAGTTTTCTATGCTTATGAATTAATCACGGCTTTTGGTGAAAAAACTCATGAAGAAAAACATTTAATTCTTCAAGCTTTAGGATTTAAAACTCACCTTGATAATAAAAGAGCCGAAAGTTTAGAAGAGATTTTTCAAATTCATAAAAGCATCCAGCTGCAAAGAGAAAAATTGCCTTATGAAATTGATGGGATGGTAGTAATTGTTAATAATAATAAATTGTTTGAACAATTAGGAACAGTAGGGAAAGCCCCTCGCGGCGCTATTGCTTATAAGTTTTCTCCTAAAGAGGCAACAACGATTATTGAAGATATTATTGTTCAAGTAGGGAGAACAGGAGTTTTCACTCCCGTTGCTATTTTAAAGCCAATAAAAGTTAGTGGTGTGACAATTAGTCGCTCTACTTTGCATAATAAAGAACAAATAAAAAGGCTGGGTTTAAAAATAGGAGATACAGTTATTGTCAGTCGGGCTGGGGATGTTATTCCGCAAGTGATTAAAGTGTTGCCTCATTTACGAACAGGTAAAGAAAAAACTTTTTCTCTGCCTAAAAATTGCCCGATTTGCCATACTAAAGTTGTTGAAGATCAAGGGGGCATTATCGTTCGTTGCCCTAATAAAAAATGCCCAGCTCGTTCTCAAGAAAGATTATATCATTTTGTTGGCAAGGGAGGATTTGAGATGAAGGGAATAGGGCCAAAAATTATTAATCGCTTTTTAGATGAAGGATTAATTCAGGATGCTAGTGATTTATTTGATTTAGAAGAAGGAGATATTGCAGTCCTCGAAAGATATGGTGAAAAATCCAGTCAGAATATTATCAAGGCTATTAATATCAGCAAGAATATTCTTTTTAATCGTTTTCTGTATGGTCTCAGTATTCTTCATTTAGGAGAAGAAAATGCTATAATTTTAGCTCAATATTTACAAAGGAAAAGTAAAGTCTTAGAAGAGGGATTACAAATTAAAGATTTGATTAAATTATCATCTTTTATCAAACTGGAGGAGCTAAGACAAATTCCTTCTTTTGGCCCCAAAATTAGTGAAGCGATTGTTGATTGGTTTCAAGATAAAAATAATTTGAATTTTTTGAAAAAATTAGCTATCAAAGGCATTAAAATTTTACCTGTATTTTTGGAAACTAAGGGCAAATTAAAAAATTTAACCTTTATTTTTACAGGCATATTAAAATCAATGTCTCGAGAAAAGGCGAAAGCAAAGATTATCTCTTTAAGTGGAACAGTGAATGAAAGTGTTTCTTCAAAAACCAATTATGTCGTGGCTGGAGAGAACCCTGGTTCAAAATATAATCGAGCAAAGAAATTAGGAGTAAAAATTATTAATGAGAGAGAATTCTTGAAGATGTTAAAATAAAGGGACTTTCTACAAATTTTGGAGCCTTTGGGCGAACAAAATTTGTTTAGAAAACCTTTACCCCCACACCAATCTTACAATTCAAGCATTCGAGCAAGCACTGGCTGAATAAGCCATTCCCGCCTAAGGCGGGAACAAGCTATTCGCTTAGTGCTTGCTCATTGATAACTGGTTGTAATAATTAAATAGATAACAAATTTTATAAAAGAATGGTAAGATTGGTGTGGGGGTGCTCAATGTGTTAGTAAAATTTACTTCGCGTTGGGCTCATAAATTTTAATCACATTGGCATGGATTTCACAGAAATTAATCATTTATTAGAATTAGCTCGCCTTGAACTTTCCAATGAAGAGAAAGAAAAAATCGCTCATGATTTAGCAAAAATTTTAGAATACGTTAACCAATTGCAAGAAGTAAAAACAGATAATCTTGAACCAATGGCTGGCGGCACCTTTTCCAAGAATATTCTGCGCGACGACGAAATTAATTCTCAAAAATTAAATCTCGAAAAAGAGGGGTATTTTGAAGTACCACCAATATTTGATTAAAGAGTTTAATATGATTCAAGAGTTGCACGATAAATTAATAAATCAAGAAATTACTGCTACTCAACTAGTAGAAGATTATTTTAAAGTTATTAAAGAGAAAGATTCTAAAATTCAGGCTTTTCTTACTTTAACCAAAACACAAGCCTTAGAAGAAGCAAAGAAAGTGGACGAAAAAATAAACAGAGGGGAAAAAATCGGAATTTTAGAAGGAATTCCTTATGCGATAAAAGATAATATTTTAGTTAAAGGCGTAAAAACGACTGCTGGTTCGAAAATTTTAGAAAATTATGTGGCGAGTTATGACGCAACAGTGATTAAAAAATTAAAAGACGAAGGAGCGATTCTTTTGGGAAAAACAAATCAAGATGAATTTGCCATGGGTTCTTCAACTGAGAATTCCGGGTTTTTTGTTACCAAAAATCCTTGGGATTTAACTCGCGTACCTGGCGGCTCTTCTGGCGGTTCAGCTGCAGCTGTCAGCGCTCAAATGTGCGCTTTTGCTTTGGGTTCTGACACTGGTGGTTCCATTCGTCAACCAGCGGCTTTTTGCGGAATTGTTGGTTTGAAACCAAGCTATGGTGCTGTTTCTCGTTATGGATTGATTTCCATGGCTTCTTCTTTGGATATTATTGGACCTTTAGCCAATTCTGTAGAAGATGCTGAGATTGTTTTTAGGATAATTAGTGGTAAGGACGAGATGGATTCTACAAGTATTGATCTATCTAATTCTCAAAATACAGAATACTCGCCTGCGCGGGCAGGCAAAATACAGAATACTAAATTTGGTTTGCCCCAGGAATATTTTGTTAAAGGTTTAGATAAAGAGATTAGAGACAAAATTGAAGCAGTTATTCAAAAGCTTCAAAATCAAAAGATTCAAATTACGAAAAAGAGCTTACCTTCAACTCCTTATGCTTTACCTTGTTATTATATTATTATGCCAGCAGAAGTGAGTTCAAATTTAGCTCGTTATGATGGCATCAGATATTCACCAATTACCAATTATCCCGCCTGCGCCAAGCCTGCCTGCCGGCAAGGCAGGGCTTTGGCGGGCAGGCAATCACCAATCACCAATTTATATGATTTATATTTTAAAACCAGAGGCTATGGTTTTGGTCAAGAAGTCCGAAGGAGAATTATTTTAGGCACTTATGTTTTGTCAAAAGGTTATTATGATGCTTATTATAAAAAAGCTCAAAAGGTGCGGCGGTTAATTATCGAAGAATTTAATAAAATTTTTAAGGATGTTAATTTCTTAATTACTCCTACTACCCCTACGCCAGCTTTTAAAATCGGAGAGAAATCAACTGATCCTTTATCAATGTATCTTTCTGATGTTTTTACTGTGGCGGCAAATATTAGTGGTTTACCAGCTATTAATTTACCTATCGGTTTTACCAAAAATAATCTTCCCATTGGTTTACAAATTATTGGTCCTTATGGTTCTGATTGTTCACTTTTACAAATTGCCAAGACGATAGAAAATATAGTTAAAGCATCTTTATGAAATTAATTTATCTTTATGAGGTTAAATCTAGAAACAATTTTTAATTTTCTCTATGGTTTGAAAATAATTTCCCTGGTTCTTATTCCTTTATTTCTTATAGGGATTATTTATTATGCTAAAAAATTAAACATTGTTTCTAAAAAACTTGAAGATATCAGAAATTGGTTTGGGGTTAATCCTTTCTTAACTTCTTCTTCCAAGAGCCGACGCCAATGGGAAGAAATAGAAAATTTATTAGAAGAACCCTATCAATCTTCTTGGAAATTAGGAGTGGTTAAAGCTGATGCCCTTGTAGAAAAATTCTTAAAACAACTCGGTTATCAAGGTCAAAAATTCGAAAAATTATTAGAAACCTTAAAACTAAGAGGTTATCAAAATTTAGAGATTCTTCGAGGTACTCATCAAGTTTGCGCAGAGATTTTAAATAATAAAAATTATAGTTTGAGTCAAAAAGAAGCAAGAAATATCGTTAGTATTTATAAAAGATTTTGGGATGAATTAGTGGAAAATATATTGTAATTTTTTGATTTTTAGTCTATACTTAATTCAGGCGAAGTTCGTTAGCCATCCACAAAACAAAAGGGAAAAAATTATTGTAATCTTTGGATTATTTTAATCCTTTTTGAAAAGGTGAATTTGTTTGCTTTATTTCGAGCAAAGCGAGAAACAAGGTAATCCTTATTTTTGTAACATATAATAGCGGGGTAGAGAAGCAGTATCTCGCGGGGCCCATAACCCCGAGGCGCAGGTGCAATTCCTGCCCCCGCAACATTTTACATTTTGGCTGGATAGCTCAGATGGTTAGAGCGTGGCACTCATAACGCCAAGGTCGTGGGTTCGATTCCCGCTCCAGCCACACTAAGCTCGCGTAGTGTAGCTCGGTTTAACACGCCTCCCTGTCACGGAGGAGATCACGGGTTCAAATCCCGTCGCGAGCGCCAGGGACTTGACCCCCACACCATAACAAGCTTTAGAATTATGTACTATGTATATATTCTCAAGAGTATTAAGGATAAGAAATCGTACATAGGATATACTAATAATTTATTAAGAAGAATCAAAGAACATAATTCAAAATTAACTGAATCTACCAAACCTCGAGTACCTTTCAAGCTTGTGTATTATGAGGCTTATCATAATCAGCAAGACGCCAAGAAGCGTGAATATAATCTCAAACTTCGCGCTAAAGCTTTAGCTCAGTTGCTTAGAAGAATTCGAAATTCAGTGGCGTCTTGAAGCTTGTTTGGTGTGGGGGCTTGACTTTTTAAAATCAAGATTGTTATAATGGTAATTACCATATAATCTATGTAAAAGAAACGATTGGAAAATTTTTGAAAATAAGAACCTCCCTCGCTCCGCTCAGGAGAATCTTGTTTCTCGCTGTGCCCCGTTTAACGGGGCTGAGCTCGAAATTAGCGACAAAAAGACAATCACAAATTTTTTGTGGTTGTCTTTTTCTGAAAGATAGTTTTACTGAAAAAACTGTTCCTTAACAATTTAAAAGAAAATTTCAATCCTTCGACAAGCTCAGGATTGATACTGAGCAAAGTCGAAGTTTCAATTTTTCCTAGTTATTCCAAGACGCTTTTATAGAGGATTTGATCCTGGTCCAGGATGAACGCTGGCGGCGTGGATAAGGCATACAAGTCGAACGGTCACCGCAAGGTGACAGTGGCAAACGGGTTCATAATACCTTAGTAC
>Ga0315294_10006306_pt1 | contig 13002 bp, 6 predicted proteins | sample YL17G13_40_MG_FD_203626 | JGI IMG/M metagenome (GOLD analysis project Ga0315294, IMG submission 203626) | Sediment microbial communities from Yellowstone Lake, YNP, Wyoming, USA - YL17G13_40 | ecosystem: Environmental > Aquatic > Freshwater > Lake > Sediment | place: USA: Wyoming | collected... | reverse complement strand
ATTCCGAATCTTTAATATTACCTGGGAAACCGCAACATTGTCAGTAACCGTACAACTCACGTTCACCCACCCATATAATGGATTGGTATCTAATGGATCTGAGCTCATACGTGCAATATTGGAAATTTGTGGAGGGATAGTATCTAGATTCGCTGTGGTAAACCAATACGAGCGGTTGGTCCAATGATATCCATCGTTTGCTCTTACATACCACGTATATGTTGTCGAATACGAAAGACCTGAGATAGCGCAAGTTTTTGTTCCATTATGTGCTCCTTGTATTGAGATACTGCCGATGTTTGGACTTGTTTGGATTGAATAATCAAATGCCTGACCTTCTGGGTCATGAATATTAATGCTTACGTTTGAAGTGGTTATGGGTATATTAGTAGATTGGTTTGTGGGATTTGCGTATCTAATTAATGGTGGGTAATTTTCTAAAACCGTTCCCGGTGCAGCAATATAAATACCCGCACGGGTATTTCTTTCACTATAATGGACTACATTTGTTCTTGGTAACGGGTTTGGTGCGACCGCAAGAGTATCATATGCTCTTACTGTGCCTTCGTTTGATATCGTAACAAGTTCGTTTAACCCATCCCCATCGATATCCTGAACAATACTACCCTTTGAAGTAATACCAGATATTGTATAGATTAATTGATATTGATTATTATAAATTTTTATGGCACTAACTTCTTCAGATAGGATGATTTCAAGGTTTTCGTCTCCCATAACGTTTGCATAATAAGGAGGTTTGCCGTCGTTAGCAAGGGTTGCTTCAATCTGCCAGCTTCCTAAATCAAAAACTTTAACAGGAGAACCAACACTAGTACTCAATTCTAGATTACCGTCTCCATCAATATCATATACAGGAAACGCTTCATGGGTAGCAAGACCGCTAATACTATCTTGACATTTTCCGGGAATATTATTTCCGTTTCTTCCATCAAGACAATAGATCCCTGCATTTGTATCTCTCTGTTGAGACACAACCACATCAAGAATGCCATCGTCATTGACATCGACAATAACAGGTAGATGACTTGAACAACCAATGCTTGGCCGACTCCATATGAGATTTAAGGTATCTGCATCATAGCATTGTACTCCTTTTCCAAGCCCTGTGTTTCTATCAGTCATGAAAATCTCATAATCACCATCGCCCTCAACATCCGCGGCTGACAGACCACCATGACATGGATACCAGATATCAATTGAAATTACTGCCCTCCCCGTTCTCCCATCTACTTTCCGTAATTTTGCCCCACCATGATCAGACGCATTACAATTATAAATATATGGATATCCAGTTCCATCAGTATCGAGAACAAGTTGATGCGCCTCACTACCCCGAATACTTGCATTCTTCCAGTAAATAGCTCCAGTGTCCGCATGAAACACTTCAAGCCCATTGGGACTCGGTTGAATTAATTCATATTTATCGTCATTATTCAAATCATAGATTAACATTGGATTATGACCTGTTAGACCATATGGTGAGGTAACAGACCATTTTACTGTCCCGTTATTCCCATAAAAACAAAATATTTTACTTACACCCGATGCGAGAGGGCCACTTACAAATACCTCCATAACACCATTATTATCTACGTCTACAACTAACGGACTTACATCATAAACAATACAACCTGCTACAGAAGTCCATTTCAATACAAAAGGCGGGTCATCTGCGCCAACAAGATTCCCATATCCAACTGGAACAAGAAACATAAGAACAACCATTATTTTCAGTATTTGTTTTATTCTCATTCTCCTTTCACCTACCTCGTTACCTTTTCATTGTCATCTTGTGACACGTTATTGTGTGTCAGCGAATATATTTAAATGTGACTTGGAAGAACGCCAAAAAGGAAAAAATCCCTCTCTGACGTGCATCTCCTGGAATTATGATCCCTCACCAGAGAGAATCACCTCATCACATAAATATTTTTTCTATAATACTATTCGCAAATATAATTTCATGATAAACATTAACAGATGATAGACAAGATCCTTCATCCTACCACCAAGACTCCCCGTAATGATTCGACACGTATACGAGATCTAATACCTGAATCTCGCCATTATTATCCGCATCCTCACGAATCCATCCATGCGCCCCATTCTCACCGTAATGATTCGATATTAAGACTAAATCAAAAATCGCACAAGTACCATCACTGTTCACATCCCAGTTCGGGGGCATCGAAAAGACCACATTACTCGAAGTATTTGCGTTATTACTCGTATCTTTTGCCCAGATAGAATAACTGTAGTTCCCTGTTGTGGAAAACGCAGTTGTCGAACGATAATAATACTGCCCCGAGCCTCTGGCCACCATCGACACGTTGTTCCATGAGCCGCCAGGGGGATGAATCCTTAGAATCACCTGGGACACCGCAACATTATCAGTCACCGTGCAGCTCACGTTCACCCATCCATACAAGGGATCGGTATCTAACGGATTAGAGGTCGCCCGGGCGACACCTGAGATCTGCGGAGGCGCGGCATCTAAGAAATGCGCGGTTACTGCCTTATTCCCGTTCATCGTAATCGTCTTCGGATTCTGACTACCGGTGAGATCCCCGGTCCACGAACTAAACGCCCATCCAGTCCCTGGAACAGCGGTGAGCGTCACCACCTGGCCATAGGTATACGTCGCCTGATTCGGGTTCTTTGTTACCGATCCTGAGCCATCAATCGTTATTGTGAGCGTATACTGATTCTGCGTGAAATGCGCAGTCACCGATTTGTTCCCGTTCATGGTTATCGAAGCAGGGTTTGTACTCCCCGAGAGGTTTCCACTCCAGGAACTAAACGTCCACCCTGTATTCGCTGTTGCAGTCAACTGCACCACGGTTCCATATGGATAGGTCGCCTGGTTCGGGTTCTTGGTTACGGAACCAGATCCATCGAGCGTCACACCTAACGTAAACTCCCGGAGCGTCACGGTCCCGTTCGTTACTGTGATCGGAACATACATCGTCTCATTGGTCACCCCGACATCAGAAAGCGAGATTGATGAAGTACCAGACGCCAAATGCGCGGTGAATGAAATGCTTACCAAACTCCCAGGAGCTGACACGGTTCCAGCCCCAATAATCAACCCATATATATCCACGATTGATCCTGCGGTGTTGTTAATTGTCCCATCATTGAAAAACGTCGTATAACCATTAAAAATAGTTCCTTCGGAAACGGAGTTTGCTTGGAGTAACGTTGGATTGAATAAGAGTTTTAACTCATATGATTTAATGGACTGACCTGGTGTACATGCTACCGTAATGGTAAATGTCTGGCCAGCGGAGACGGTCTTACTTGCCGGACTGACTTGTACAAGTGTCGGACCATCTGCCTGGACCACGAGTGGTACTACTCCTAGAAAAAGTATGACCGCCACAAACGCTGTTGACAGTGATGTTACCCTCTTTTCGACCCCTCCATTTATCATTTTGACCATCTCCCAAAGTATGATAATATCTACCATGAAGATATTTATCAATGTAAATATATAAACTCACTGAGACAAAATAACACTTCGAACAAGAACCACTTACGCCATTCTACCCCAAAAAATTAATCCAAATCCTCTCCTTATCAACGATTCTAAATCAAAGAAAGACCATCCACAACAAAAAAAAGATATCAGACAATTTTCATCATACCGCCGACCTTCACACCCGCGATACATCGTTAAGGTTCCTCATTCGAAATAATTAAACATACGAAAAGAGATAACACTGACGAAATGCCCGTTCGTGAAGCTACTCTAAACGATAAAGAAAAATGGAATACGTTCGTAGAAACACAAGACGGGAGCATGTTTCATTATTTTGATTGGAAGAATATCTATGAGGTACAACATTGGCACTACATCCCTCTCCTTTTTGAAGATACATCAACGGAAATCATCGGTATATTACCTCTTGTAAAAATACATGGTTTATTGTATTCAAAACTAATCTCACTCCCCGAAGGGGCATCTGGTGGCTTTGTGTTTAAAAAAGGACTCACCACAGCGAAAAAAGCCCAGGTAATGAACATATTTTTACACCATATCGAACAGCACTATTCCAAAGGGTGTTCCACCTTCACTCTTAAAGAGAATCTCTCATTACAGGATGCGACAAGAACTACCCCAACAGAACTCTTTATAAAGAACGGATTTACCTTTCATTTTGATAACGATGCAAAATTACCTTGCACATACCTTTTACAACTGACCCCATCGTTTGAAGAAGGCATCTGGAATGGGTTATGGGGAAAATATCTGAGGAATCATATCAGAAAATCACAAAAGAAAGGCGTCCATATCAGGGAGGAGACGAATTTAGACCATAATAATGACATTATCACCATGTTTTTATCAACCTACAAGCGATTTGGTTCTCTTCCCATCTCCGCAGAGGAAATCATGCTCCGACTTACGACTTTCAACGATAAAACAAAAGTATGGGTTGCGTTTCTGAATGACACACCCATCGCTTCGCTCATTTGTTACAATCTGTCTTCAATCTGTTATGCATCAAAAATGGTCTACGATGATTCAGCCCGTGAAAATCATGCAACAGCCTTGCTTTTCTATGAGGCGATCCGCGATGCCTGTAAAAACGGGTATCAATTTTTTGAATTCGGTGTGACTGTGAGTTCTTCATTGGCATATTGGAAAGAACAATTTATGCCACTGAAAATACCCATGAGAATTTATGAGAAAAGATATTCCACCCTAAGAACATTTTTTGAACGAACATCCCAAGACCTAAAATGGGCATGGAATAATAAATCATACGTGTGGCATAATCGGCGTCAATTAATACGGGAAATCGTCAGAAAAAAGATGTAAAAAAAACATTTCACTTATTAGTAAATTCTCCCTCATACATTAAATATCGTATCAAGGAAGTAAAATAAATAGTTCACTAAATTAGCACAAGAGTATCTCGAACATGATTGAAAAAACACAACCTATCGTCCGTGAATTTGTTGAGAGAGCCGTTGGTTTACACGCTTATTTCGTGATTGACTTTCTCCGAAATGGACACTCTTGTGGTGGTCTGCGAATCTCAGATGATTTAACCCTTGAAGAAATCAAAACGTTAACCTCTTCCATGACCCTTGAATATTAGTATTTGATGTTCTTTCTCCATCTACTTCGACAGGTTCTTGTTATGTTTGTTTTCCTTTTTTCCGTTTTACAATAATCGCTACAAGAACAATAAGAAGGATTACAATAATGAATCCAACAAGGAGCATTATATATATGGATCCGAGTGTCCCCGAGTAAGCCTGAACATTACCAGATTGAATGTTGTATACATGGTCAAAGGAACCATCACCATTCGTATCAATCAAATATTCTCCGCTATTCTGTTGATTTACAGCGGTTTGATTCCTTGTTTCATTGCTATAGAACATATCAAACGGCCCTACCCCGTCCGTATTAATGAGGTACCCGAGATTTCCAACATACCGCACATCAATTGACATTCTAACCTCGTACATCTCTGAGGTTGCATTACTTGGGTCTTGCGCAGATACTCGCACGGTATAAAAACCTAAAGAATTCCATTGATGCAGCGTTTCAATACTCTGACCACTCTTAAGCAAAGGTGACGTATTTTGTGACCCATCGCCCCACATGATGGTATATCGCACATTATCATTATCCGGATCAGTAGTTACTACGGTAAACACATACGAGACGTTCCGATTTCCCTCCAAAGGTCCACTGATCGTAGGTTTAAGCGGCGCCCGATTCGGCATCCTAATATTCGCAACCGTATGAAATGTATCAGTCGCACTATCATTATCAGTGACCGTTAGCAGGACCGTATAGGTCCCCACTGCCATATACAGATGGGTAACGGCGGTGCCATTCGCGGTTGTTCCATCACCAAAACTCCAATGCCAGGAGACAATCGTACCATCTCGATCATAGCTCCGAGACCCGTTAAAATGCAGCTCCTCGCCGATAAAAGCATTATACGGCTCACCAGCGGTCCCATCGGCAGTCGGGGGATGATTAGGTACTACCTGTGGAACCGGCGTCCCAGGGTTTCCAGGACTAACAGGAACATACATGCCAGCATCCCAGCTTGCATCATTCTGCGTCGCATTAAAGAACGAAATATCTGTTCTACCGGTAGAAGGATCCGCATCGCTGTCTTTTAAATCATCAGTACCTTGGTCTTTGGGGCTGAACCGATAACCCTCCAGCAAGGTGAACTGAAGATAATACGATGTGTTTAAGGGGAAATACGCGAATGAATAATAGCCATGAGTATCGGTGGTCGTCACATCATATAACGATCCATTCTGCAGATAAAGCGAGACCGTCACAGCAGGGAGACCAGGCTCCCCGGTGTCTTGTATCCCATTCGCATTTTGATCGTTCCATACGAAATCTCCTAATGTTACAACAGAAGGAATTTGCATCTCAAAGAACGTCCGCTGAATCGAATAGACATCATTTATCACATCAACAAGGATTGCGATGGTTTCACCGGGTTGCGGGATAAAATCCTCACCGTAATTATTCGCAGCAGTAATCATCGCCTGGGCCTGCGTATCATTCGTTGGATAGGGATAATTGCAGACGAAGTACCAGATGGCTGTCTGGATGCTCTCTCGGTCTCCTTGTTTATGGTTAATTACATAGTTGACCTTGCTCCAATTATTACTACTAAAGTTCTCCGGCATTGTAGGGTTATAGCTTGAATACAAAAGGACTGTATGGTTCACACCACGCGTCATGTTCGTATCTATTTGTACACACCAACCAAGATACGAACCGTTGGTGACATCATATCCTTGAGGGATAGCTGAAAGCGTCATATCAAACCAAGTCTCCGCACCATACTCCGCACGCATCGTCACCAATATAGTGGGTAATCGGATGGTTGGTTCCAACGCTGCTACCGTTATGGTAAGCGTCGAGCAGATCATCATGGCAAGAAGCCCAAGTGCTATCATATATGATTTCATCATTTCTCTATCACCTTATTATCTATTACTCATTTCCATTTCATAATATCTATTTTATTGAGAGAGCATCTCTTACATTACTGTTCTGCCTATAACGATAACCATCATAAAAATGTAACCATATCAACAACACACCATATGTTTAGACTGCTATTTTTCACCGGGTTCTACTTGGCTAACATCTCTTCCGCCGCTGTGTTTTAACACGATATCATTTTTCCATGGTCCAAACACAAAAAGAAGCAGAAAGAAGATAATCATAAAGCCTATCACAACAATCACCATGGTGTACTCAAATCCAAGTTTCTCATGATAAGTTGTCAACATACCAGATTTCACATTAAATTGGTAATCGAAGCGACCGTCACCATTCGTATCAATCAAGTAATCACCAGTTTGTTCTCTTAGCACATGAGTGTACTTCCCTGTTTGATTACTGTAAAACATATCAAACGTTTCAAAACCATCATTGTTGATGAGATACCCAAGGTTCTGCACGTACAGAACGTCGATCGACACCCTTATCTCAGATACCTCGGAGGTCGCATTGCTAAAATCTTGTGCATATACCTGCACAGTGTAGAACCCAGCAGCACTCCACCGATGCATCGTGTAAATACTATGACCACTCATGAACAGCGAAGACTTGCTTTTAGAATCATCGCCCCAATCGAAAACATACTTGAGAAGATTCTTATCAGGATCTGTTGATCTCACCATAAACACGTACGATATGTTCGTATGTCCGAATGAAATACCAGAAATCACTGGTGTCGATGGCGGATTATTTCCAAGTCGAATCACCGCAGTTGTCGTATAATTATCGGTCGCAAATTCATTATTGGTGACCTTCAGAATTACCGAATAACGCCCTGGACGGTCATAACTATGGTTGACAATCTCTCCAGGTCCATTCGACCCATCACCAAAAATCCAATCCCACGAGATGATCCAACCATCCCGATCGTAACTTCGCGACCCATCAAAAGTGATTGTATCATTCACAAACGCCTGATAGGGTTCACCGGCGGTACCATCAGCAGTCGGTGCATGATTTCTACGAACAACATATCCTGAGGCACCAGGTTGATACATCCCTGCATCCCACGAGGTATCGTACCCCTCCGGGTTAAATACAGCGATATCCGTTCTCTCAGTAACCGGATCAGCATCACTATCTTTTGCCTCATCAGTGCCTTGATCTTTCGGACTGAATCGATACCCACTAGGCAAAGAGAATTCAATATAATATTCTCCTAGTGGAAAATACGCAAATGAATATACTCCATGCATATCGGTTATTGTTGAATCAATGAGTGTACTATTCTCCGAGTAAAGAGAAACGGTAACACCAGAAATACCGGGCTCCCCAGCATCTTGAATTCCATCAGCATCAAGATCATTCCATACAAAATCACCTAGAGTCAACTTTGGAGGAAGAGTAAATTCCAAAAAGGTACGCTGAATCACTGGCACACCTTCGATAAGAATCGCCATGAGATTCCCTTGTTTGGGAACATATCCTGTACCCTGCTCATCCGCATCCGCAATCATAGCCCGTGCATCTGGATCAGAAGGAAACTGACTAAGATTGATATAATACCATATAACATCTTGGACGCTCTGCCGTCCTCCTTGTTTATGATTGAGAACATAGTTAATTTTATCCCAGTTCTCACATCGAAAGCTTTCAGGCATCTGGGAATCATAACTTGAATAGAGCAGGACCGTATGGGAGACACCTTGGGTCATCTGTATATTTTTCTGCACGCACCAGCCCGGATAGGTCCCATTGATGATGTCAAACCCAGCAGGGACGTCGCTGAGCGTGGTTTCGAACCAGCTGGCGTCTCCATACTGTGCGTTCATTGTTACTAATTGGGTGGGCAGTCTGACTGTTGGTGCTGCTGTTATCGTCAGGGTCGCGCAGATCAGCATGGTAAGAAGGGTGAGTCCCATCACATAGGGTTGTTTCATGTCGTCATCCCCTCATTATTATTTATATAATAAAAGTGGGATGGTCGCTATATTAACGTTTCGCTTCAGAGGGCTCAAAGAAGAAAAAGAGAGGCGGATCCAGATAATTCTCGATACCCATCCTCATAGATACTCTGATGTTCATGAGGTGTGACATACTCCTTCTCATGATGCTGTATATAGAATCTTACTTACCAGAATTCGACAGGAGAAGAGCCCCACCCATGAGCACGAGAGGGTGCAGTCTCCATTTAAAGACCGTGAGTTCATCTGATGCAGTATGTCCAGCTGTATCGTACGCCTGGACCATAATTATGTGTTTGAAACTCCTAAGAGGAGCCCAATGATACGTATACGGTGGCATGATATCGATCTTTCTGAGTTTTCCGTCGATATAGAATTCCACTCGATTCACCCTGGCATCGGCTGTCACTTTCGCTTTAATCGTAATAGGGCCGTAGACGATAGTGTTTCGCGGTAACGAAAACAACCGAAAATTGCGAAGATAGAATGAGTTATCCAAGGGGCGAGTGATATTGACGACGATTCCTTCTTCTTCTTTTTGTGTGGTGAAATGCCACAGCACCCCTTCAGCTGAGACATTATAGGTATCCCAGGACACAATCCGCCAGTAGTACGTTGTATCATACGTAAGTATTCCAAGATCATAGGTACTTGTGGATTGATTAGAGGACACCAGCGAAGGAGACGAAGTCGTCCCAAAATAGACATCATACCGGACGATATCATCCGGATCAGGATCTCCTCCGCTCCACCCTAGATCTGTCGTAATGCTGACATTGGTATCCCCATTATCAGGATTGGGATGACTGGGCATATACGGGGGATTATTTACAGGAATAACCGTGATAAAGACCGTTGCTGAGGCATTCCCGCCCTGACCATCACTAATGTTGTATGTAAAGGAATCCGAACCGGTATATGAGGCAGGGGGCGTATAATAGACAGAGGAGCCATCCTGTGACGAAACCCCATGTACGGGTTGCGTGACTGAGATAATCGTCAAATTATCTCCATCTGGATCATAATCATTCGCAAGGACATCAATAGAAGTGTTCGTGGAGTTTTCAAGAACCGTTGCAGAATCATTCACAGCAACCGGGAGCATGTTTTCAAAAATAAACGAAGCGATAACCGTCTTATTCCCATCAATTAGGAGGGTTGCCGGGTTTAGATTTCCGGTGAGGTCTCCGCTCCAGTGGCTGAAGGTGTATCCAGGGTTGGCGGTTGCGGTCAATGTGACAACGTCGTTGTAGTGGTAGGGAGGCGCTGGTGATGCAGCGATTGTTCCTCCTCCCGTTGGGTCTACGGTCAGGGTCAGAGTGTATTCGTACGGTTCTTCAGCCCCAATAGAAACAAAGGATTCTGGGCTGTTTTGGTTATTGCAACATGTAGTAATCCATCCGCTGATTCTCGCGATGTTCGAACATCGTACTTCATCGATTGTTCCATGGAATTGTCTGCCTCCCGCTGAACGATCTCCAAGATACATTCCTTCAGACGGCCAAGAAGGGGCAGCACAAACACTACTCACTGGAGTACCCCCATTCAGATAAATCCTGGCTGTACTGCCATCATACGTCAGAACAATATGATACCATGTGTTCAATGTAATCCCTGAGATACCCCCGGTAGCACTATCGATGTACCATTCGATATGATCCGGATTCGCCCCTACTTGAAGAAACACCCCATAGTAGTTATTCCACTGGGAAATAAAATATCGTGCTCCGGCTTGCGCGTAGATCCATGCTTCTAAGGTAAATTGATTTTCGTTGGTGTATATTTGCGGTACGGTGATATGGTCATCGATGCCATCGAAAGAGTCTGCACCGTTGATTTTTCCCGTAACATTCTGACTGAGGTTTCCATATGGTGTTCCATCGTTATGATGGGATGTTGAATCATATGCGGTTCCGGTGGTTTCTCCAAGGTGGTGAACCGCTAAAAAACTGGGATCCCATGTTCCTTCAATATTTTGTTGATTACTACACGTTTCATTGCCGTAGTACATCCAGATTTTTGTATCCTGGGTTGCACTTAAGGATGTGACATTTACCCAGGCGACGGTGCGACCTGTTGTACCATTGAACAGTTCGAGTTCATGGTTCAGCTGGGTCGTATTATCGGAGTAGAGAATAAACGTAATATCATCTCCGTCATCCTGTGCTCTCGTTGCCAAATCAGTATCTTGGGAAATATTGATTACAACAGGAAAATTGGTAAGGTCGGATGCGACATTGGTGTGGTCTATCGTGATGAGTTTTCTGTACGGCCATGTTGTATTCCACCAATTCGTATTGTCGAGAGGCAAAAGGTTGGCTTGGTTTTCTTGTGAATTCATTACTGGAAAAAACAGCACCACTACAACAATAAACATCATTGCAGAGGCATTTACCTTCTTGATAATATCGTTAGACATATTATTTTTTCCCCCTAATATAATAATTGTATTATTTTACTATTATATAAATATTTTTACAGTAGAAACGCAACGACACACCGAGTCTATCTTCCGTTCTCGTTTGATAAAACCTGTTTTCTTGGCATCAGAGTCCGCTTAACTGGTTTATCATCAGACACTCCATTTTTTGGTTTTAACTTGGAGTAAACAAAAAAAAAGAGGGGAAAAAGTGGTATTTTATTTATCCACTTTCTTCGATGCCTATGCTGTAGAAACTCGCGGGGTCATTCTGGTTATTATATTCTGTCGTAATCCATCCGTTATCGCGTGCTATATCAGATAAACGGACCTCATCGACAACCCCATGGAATTGCCTGCCGCCAGCTGATCGATCACCAATAAGCAAGCTCTCTGCAGGCCACGTTGGCGCATTACAAATCTTACTATTCGGCATGCCTGCGTTTTTATAGATTTTTGCTGTCGTACCATTATAGGTGAGAACGATGTGATACCATGTGTTGAATGTAATACCTGAGATTCCTCCACTTGAGCCATCGATATACCATTCAATATGATCGGGGGTGGAACCAACTTGGAGGAACACCCCATGGTAGTTAGACCATTGAGAGAGGAAATATCGTGCCCCGATTTGAGGATAGATCCATGCTTCCAAGGTGAACTGCGTCTGAGAAGAATATACCTGAGGCAGAGCGAGATGATCGTTGCTCCCGTCAAAGAAATCAGCACCATCGATTCTTCCCTGAACATCTTGATCTAAGCCCCCATACGGCGTCCCATCATTGTTGCTTGCAGTGGAATCGTATGCAACTCCCGATGTTTCTGCGAGATGGTGGACTGCGAGGAAATTATTGTTCCATGTCCCTTCAACATTTTCCTGATTAAGACATGTTGGATTACCGTAGTAGAGATACAGGATTGTATCTTGCGTCGCGCTGAGAACTGGTACGTTCACCCAAACGACGAGTTCACCTGTTGTACTATTATAGGATTCAATTTCATGATTCAGCTTGGTATCAAGTAAGTCAGCAAAGTAGATGTCATCACCATCTTGTTGTGCTTTGGATGCGATATCTGGGTCAGTGATATGGATGAGCACAGGGAAATTGGTAAGATCAGCAGCGACCTTGGTATGGTTAATTGTTATTTCTTTTCTATACTGCCAAGGTCCTGGCTCTGATTCGGTGGTAAAGGTAAATGTCTTGTTTGTCCAATGTGCACCGTCGGTGACGTTCACATACCAGGTATATATTGTAGTATAGTCAAGATGAACAATCGGTATACTTATCATTGTTCCACTGAGTATATCAGCACCACTCTGCGGACCACCAATACAATCAGGGACTGTTGTAACGGTATACCCCATGTGATCATTTTGATTATCAGCAACGTTGAACCGAATACTGGACATCGAAATTGATACATTTGTTGCACCATTGTTAGGTTCCTCATTTGAGATAATTGGTTCCACCTGATACATCTCTTCATTACCAATGCTGTAGAAACTCGCGGGGTCATTCTGGTTATTATATTCTGTCGTAATCCATCCGTTATCGCGTGCTATATCAGATAAACGGACCTCATCGACAACCCCA
>Ga0315294_10006304_pt1 | contig 13004 bp, 19 predicted proteins | sample YL17G13_40_MG_FD_203626 | JGI IMG/M metagenome (GOLD analysis project Ga0315294, IMG submission 203626) | Sediment microbial communities from Yellowstone Lake, YNP, Wyoming, USA - YL17G13_40 | ecosystem: Environmental > Aquatic > Freshwater > Lake > Sediment | place: USA: Wyoming | collected... | reverse complement strand
CTTGAGGTGTGGCGGATGATGTCATCGGCTGACCTCCCGCCCCCCCTTTTTCGAATTGAACTTCTCAACCGACGAGGAGATGATCTGATTGAGCCGATCAGAGCCGATCTCTTTATAGGTCTCGTGTAACGCGAGATACTCGGTGATAACCTTCTCAGAGGAACCGGTTAGTTCTCGGACTTGGATGATAGAATATCCTTGATTTGAGAGAAGAACAACCTTGGAGAATCCACTGATATACCGTTTGATAGCCTCCCCGGTATGACGAGTTCTCTGTTCGATCTCAGTGTATTCGTATCCCTTGAGGTAGAGTTCAATGATCTTCGTTTTATGGGAGACAGTCGGTCCGATATCCTGGATCTCGCCACGAGTCGGAACGACGATCCCCTGCTGTCGCATCTCCCGCATATCCCTTTGAATAGTACGGATGCTGGTTGTGAGGAGTAATGCAAGATCTTCCTGGATAAGAAGACCGCCTTGATCATATGCCTCATTCGCAAATCTGAGGAGCTTGTGCTTGCGCAGGCCTGTAACACCCTGTTCTCTCAGAATCGCGGCATCATCGGAGTGGGATATAGTGAGGGTAACCGGCACAAGACGAAGGTGGTCTATTGACTTTCCTGGAGGCTCTTGTATACTGACTGCATGATAGATGACCTGGGAATCTCCGCGGAGATTACCATAGTTCGTCTCGATATGCTCATGCATGAGCTGTACCAGTGATCGGGAAAGAGCCTGGGAGAAGCCATAATCTATTTTCAGCTGATTGAAGAGCTCCTGTTCATTGGTTTTCTTCCAGGCATTGGTTAGCGATTTGGTGTCCGTTCCAGCAGCAGGCATCATCACACCCTCTATTCCATATAGGGACCATGATGTTAAATGCTGCGACATATAGCGGTGATGTAAATAGTTGCAGATGATAATAATAAAAGGGGAAGTGAAAAAAGTGTTAAGAATTAGATATCCTATCGAGTATGAATTGAACCCTACGGCGATAGATAAAGGAACACACTGGCTAACATTGAAACTGAAAAACGTAGGAAATGAAACTCTCAAAAGACTTGACGTGCAGTTGCACTCTCTAGATACCCTTAATCTTCAGTTTCCTGTTTCTGGAGCAGGAAACTACCTCGCAGAGCTTAAGCCAGGTGACGAGAGAGAAGTGGTTTTCCGGGTTAATGCATATGGACCAGCTGATGCATACGCCACTATCATTGCACGTAAAGATGGAGACTTCTTCTGGTGGGAATCCGGTTGGACGCATATCAATGTCGAGGACAAAGCAGAACTCGAACGCGTACTAGTGCTTTCACACCCGTATACAACAATTGGAAAGACCCTCTCGGTCGAGGCAACCATCAAGGGCTTGCAAAAAAGTACGGGAATGAAACTGGAATTCTGGGTGGAACCCCCCTCAGGAAAGTCTGAAAAGCAGGCCGAAATGAACATAAAGGAACTTTCCGTTGGAGAGGAAGCCCGTTACTCCGCTGAGTTCACGCCCAAAGAAAAGGGGTACTACAACATACACGTGTATTTATACGATGGATGGAGAAGAACAGGTCACAAGACAAATTTCATCTATGTGCGGGAAAAATAGCAATCACTGAGCTGACTTGGAAACTTCCAACTCCTTTTTTGTCTAACAAGGATGAGCTGCCCATGGCCAAGACTGATGCAGACAATCTCAGCGAGGCCATAAAGGTCAAGGAGAAGCCAGCTAACTCAATCAATCTCTCAGCTATCATTGCCGCCCTCGGAGGAGGATATCAAAATAAGGGCAGGTGGCGGGAATGGAAATATTAAATTAACTTTTTATCCCGCAAGATTTGCCGTCCTTTAGCGGCGATACCGACATTATTGATACACCTACGGTTTCCAGAGCTTCAATCAACTCTTGATCTTTTTCGTCTAGCATTTTAACAGCAGCCTCTTTTATTGTGACTCCTCCTGCTTTGTAATTCATGAATACCATAATATAAATACTTTTTTAAAAACAGATTGCAATTAATGCGGGAGTGTGCAGCTCAAGATGAGAAACAGAGAGAAGGAGCAGAAGGGTATATTATTGATGACGAGCATCTTCAAAGGCGGGAAGAGATCTTCAGATTTACTATGTGGCCGGGCTGTCTCTAATTTTCGATCTCTTTCCAACCTGTTGTCAGCCCGACCTATACCCCCCATGCGGAGGAAAGGAGATGGAGTCAAACGCGTTCATCCACTTGCCAGACACATCTCCGTCATGAAGTACACGTAAGATAGCAATTGCCATGATATCTGAAAGATTGGGTGCTGCTATGAAGCTGAAATCACTTGCGCAACGCGTGGGCGATCTTTTTTTACTACTGCTACTTTTATTATCCTGGGCTGGGGGACAGTCTTACCCCTTACTCCCTTCGTGACTGACTCCAGCCGATCCTTCTCACAAAATACTTTCGCCCTGCCTGGATTGCATATTTATAAGAGTCGTTTCATAGTCATCGTATAGGATCCGAAGGTTGCACAGAGCCCTACACGCTTCTGGGCAGAAGTGCGATCTTCTATTTTCCTGTTTTAGGGGCGGTGATTGTAGTGATTGATCTGGAGGTGACCTCAGGTAAACGGCAGTCTTAATACGCCTGAATTTCTTGAGAATTTCCTTTATAGACTCCGATCCCCTTCTGTTCAAATTCTCTTGCCAGCATATCTCTGTAGTCTCTAATAAGATCTTTTTTTGGGCTTTCCGACTCCAGCTTAAAAAGCCATCCAACGGGGCCAACATCCCCTTCTATGAGCCGGATGTTTATAGCAAAATAATCCTTTGGTGATAGAGAGTCCCTTCCCCTGAGGTGGTATCCTTTCGAGCAATCCCCGCAAAAGATGATATTTGGAATTAGTGGTCTGCAGAGGTCTTCAAGATATTCTCCTACTTCACTTACTAAACAGCCCCCCCTTATACGAATTTGCATGTAAGGCCAGTCCTCATCGTTATCGACCCATGAAAAAGTTGCTGGCGCTGGCGCGTCGAAAACAGCAATCTCTTCAATAAAGTCCCTTAAATCCATAATAGAGTCTTTATATTGAATAACCTAAACTAAATACCCTTCGTATGGCGGCCAGATCAGGAGAACGCTTCCAGTGTGGCCTGGTTCTTAATCTTCGGGTTTGATTTGGCCAGGAGCCTGGGCGAGTCCCTTGGCCCTTCCTCGAAGTAGAATATGTGATCGCTGTTTTTGGCCAGCTCCTCCATAAAGGGGTCTAGCCCAGGCGAGTAGAGCAGTACTGTGGCTTCTTGGGAAGCCTCCTTCATCGCCTTGGAGACGTATTCTACCATCTCGACGGAGTCCTCGTAGATGATTGGATCGTGTTCGATGATAATCAGGGAGTGGTGGGCTTCCTCCAAAATGGTCATGATCTGGAACGTAGTGAAGCCCCGTCTCACCTCCAGCTCTGTAAACGTGCGGTGGAGCCGACTCAGGATGCTGGAGAAATTGCCAGATACGTAGAGGATCTTGAACCTCTGCAGGTTTGGATTGCGATTGAGCATCTCTATGAAGGTCTGCCGGGGTGCCACCAGGACGTTGAAGGATCTCGACTTTAGGGATACTGCTGGGTGAAGCTCGAAGTCCATGATGTGCATTTATACTGGCTTTGGATAACTACGCTTGGAGTGAGCAGGGCGAAGGTAATTGGATTGATCTGCATGACATAAGGGGCGGTCTTCGATTCCTTGCGAAAAACTTGCAGGGCTACACACGCCAGAAACTGTAAGGAAAATCCTATATCCGAAGAGATCCTCTGTTCTATTGCCGCTTCTGTTCACCAAACTGAGCGGACCGAGAATGGGCGGCCAACCGCTCATTCTTCTCTTCTAAATTATCAAGGCTTTTCTTATCCATGTTTCGGCATTACGATGTATTGCTTCAATCAGATTTTAAATAATATTTCCTTATAACAACACATAATCACCAAAAAGTTTATAAAGTTGGAGTTTAATATAGTTTATTGGTGAACGGAAGTGACAGAAAGAGCGCTTTTGGATAGCACGAGCCCGGTAACGCAGTCAGGTGGCATCAATGGACCTGTTGAGCCAGATACAATCATGGAGACACAGGCATGAGCAGGTTTCCCCTGGGCCAGTTGGTGGCCACCCGAGGGGCGTTGGCTGCCATGAATGAAGGAGCTGGAAGCTTCTGGCCCTACATCACCAGGCATTCAAAGGGCGACTGGGGCGACGTGTGCCTGGAGGACCTGGCGGAAAACGAGCTTTCGCTGAAGCATGGTTTTAGGCTGCTGTCGGCCTATACGCTTACTGATGGTGGCAAGATCTGGATCATCACAGAGGCTGCCCGGAGTTCCACAACCATCCTGACCCCAGAGGAGTACTGAAGTCAATGGCTGGCGAAGGCGAGCCCGCCGCAAATGAAGTAAGGCTTCAAGAGGAGATTCGGGCCTTAAAATCAGAATTGCAGGGCCTTCGTGACCAATGGGACTCTGAACTGGCTCGCATCTTTCGGGAGATGGCCCTGGATCGCCAGAGAATAGCCAGACTTGAGCATCCTGAAGATGGAGAGCCCACGCATGCAGAGCAAGCCCATCTGCAAAAGATCGAGAGACACCTTCAGGCGTCACCAAGGCATGCAGCGAGCTTTGCAGAGATCAGAGGACTGCTCGGGGTGTCGCCGGGTAGAGTCAGCCAGCTGGTCAAGAAGCTGGATCTGCAGCGATTCGAGATTAGGCGAAGTGCCAGAGATCACAAAGCCAGAGTGCTAGTTCTCAAAAGGAGGTCCTCACTTTAATTAAACTAAAATGAGAATCGATGGCTACCAGTGGATAGCGGTTTGATTTTGCAGCAAAGCGCTAATTATTGTTAAGAAAAAGTACAGACTTAGTGTTAGATAGAGATAGAAATTAATGTTAATTTATAAATAACTACATCTTAGCTTTATATTCCGTTGGAATTTTTTTCGCTTTAACTTTAATTAAAGTGAGAGTGATCGTTAGGCAGGAATCAATAGGCTCTAACGATCTAACGCTTTTAACGATGATTTCACTCCGACTTTATCCAGCTAATCTCCCACTGCACTACCAGATTATTTAACGATTATGCAGTAATGCGGTAGTCTACCTATATCTCAAGTTGCTGATCCTTTTGCGATCGTTATAGTTCCACTTAAGGGCCGTAAAACGGCCTCTATATAGCGTATTATTGATAAAGAGGTTTTATGATCGAATCCACAGAAGTTCTAGCTATAAAAATTCCTGTAGGAGACAAAACTCTCCTGCGGGACATAGGCAACGAAAACAGCTTGACAATGTCCGATATCGCTCGTTTGCTTATTGCAGATGGACTAGCGCACTTGAACGACCGCAATATTTTGAAGGCAAAGGTGAATGCACGACCAAGAAAATCATGAAGACTTAAACACGAGATTTGAAGTTTGAATTATTGAGCAATTTTTAATAAAAAAGAATGCGGCGCTGCAAACGTCCGCGTAAAGAAGGGTTTATATGCAAGACGAAAGTAAAACTCAAACTATAAATACTTTATGGTACATAGACGACAAAATACTCGAGCGAATAGGAAATTTCTGGTCAAACTGGTACTTCTGGCCTGCTACTAGGTGGTATGGGGAAAAATATGGCTACCGTAGCGCATGGGACGAGCCGATAATCATCAAGGAAGCGGCGAAAGAAGAAGCAAGGAAAAGGCGTCGTGGCCACCGATGAAGCCGATAGATGATGCCTCCCACCAAAATGGAAATGCTTGAGGTCATCATTTTGATTCTAGCTGCCGAGAATGACCTCATAACACTCACGGATGAAGACAAGCAGCTCATAGCCAGAGCATTGCGTGGCCATGCGCTTAAATAGACCAAAATCTTTTTATATAACATAGTAGTTTGGCAAGTTAATTTAGTAAAGCTAAATAGAAATGGTGGCGGGCTGTTCATGGCCCGCGAGAGTCTTTTATGGTCAAACAGCAATACAACTATTCTACTATAAATACTTTACGGTCAACTGGTGAGAACTTATTCGAGTTCTTGCCCGTTGGCGAGCCTGAGTGGCAAGATGTCATTCAAGAAGTTCGCAAAATCTTGCGCGGCCCGTCTGCAGTCATCGCAAAGCCGACGAGAGCTGGTTTTACAACAGCTGCTGTCAAGATTGCCAAAGCCGAACAGACCCGCCTATTGCACATTGCACCCACAAATAAACTAAAAGAGACAATCGGTGCTGCCGACCCCGATAACATACCAATTTTTGGGCATTCGTATTGCCAACGTCTGCAAGACAAATATGACGATTTCGTGCTAAGTTTGCCGCTACCATTACCGACAGAGTGCCCGAAAACCGTAGGCGGTTGCAAACACTACCCCGAATGCCAAATGACTCGCTCGTGGTTTGAGACTGCATTTGTACGATCAGTTACATATGACAAGCTCGCTGCTATCATGTTCTGTGACAGCACAGAAGCAAAATATCTGCGTGAGATGTTAAAAGACGTTGAAATCGTTTTCTGCGATGAGAGTCATCACCTATCGCTTCTCAATGTACCTACTGCCGATAGTGCTTATGACTATGTAGTGCTGCCCGACGATGGTTTCAAGCATCTTGAAGATGCACAAAACCGGTTTGTAGCTTTGAAGCATGACCTCGACAGCAATGGCATGTTTGACGAAATCAAGAGTCGGCACGAGTACTCAAAAAGCGGCATGCACCTCTCGCTGTGGTGGCACAACAGTTTCGCTATCTTCGAACCCACGGTGCGTGCTGCATTTACTGAGATCGTTAAGCTTGCAAAACGTCGCGCCTCAATCAAAATTAGTGAGCAAGACATAAAACATTTGTTTAATATCATTTCAGTTATGAGCTGTCATGAGGTCTCGTTAAACCTGATTAGCACAAGCGAGGGCGCCAAATGGCAGATCAAAGGCAAGGCGGGTTATGGCAGCCCGACAACGACAAATGCCATCAGGCTATTTCTCAAACGCATTTGCCCGAATGCCCGAATTTATTTCGTCAGTGGCAGCCAATTTGAGTGCGTGCCGGGCTACTTTGACAATATAGCAGATCAAAGACTTGTGCGCATCTGCTTGCCAGATTGTAAAATGAGTAACAGCAAGATGACAATTTACCCCGATACATGGACGTATGACAGCTTCAAGTCAAAAATCAAACGCGTCAAAGAACAAATTTTTGATGTATTGGCTGAGCACCCGTGTGAGCCTGTTTATGTCATCTGTTTTAATAAAAGAATTCACAATATAATTAGCAAAGTGCTGAAAGGCAAGCTGCCCGAAGGCAGCATGGTCGATTGGTATCGATCTGCGAGCACACTCGGTGTTAAATGCGAGGCCAGGCTCGGCATCGCTATCGGGTGCGCAGAGATACCCAGCCACGCTTACGACTTTCAGACTGAGTCATACCGAGAAAGCCGCAGCCTGCGACTGCAGAGCGTGCATTCAGCCACATGGCAGAGCTGGTCTCGCATTAAAGACCCGGCAGGCAAGGTGCCATCGGCTCTCTACTGTATCGGCGTGCGAGCCGAGCAGGCCAGCAAAATCAGTTTGTGGGGCTCAGATCGAACAATCGACGCCGATGGCAGTGTCTTGACTGCGCAAGAGCTGCCGCGCCCCAAAATCATGATGGTGAAGAAATCGAAGCAGCTATTAGAGCCCGCAAGATTGAAGGTGGCTGATGTCATCGATAGCATCGTGCCGATCAGCCAGCACCCAAGATTCGCTGACGTCTACGGCTGCCAAGCACTTGAAAGAATCATGGAGATGGTGAGCAGCAGCAAGAGAAAATGATGGGTTTTTGGTTAACTGTCTAAAAATTGCCTCGAGAATCGTAATTTTCACCTAATATATATTAGGGGGATTCTACGATTTTGAAGGCAATTTTTAGACAGTTGACTATAGTTAAACTTTTTGGCTTGCCGCTTTGCTATTTGCCTTTAGCCCCTCAGTAACCGCTATCTTCTAACGCCTTACCAAAAAAAAGTATTTAAAGCCCAAGACAGGTGAAATAGAAAAATGGATACAACTGAAAAAATTACTTTATATAACCCACATCCACATCTTAATGATGAAGAGGTGATTTCGAACCGCATGGCACTGCAGGGCCTCTTTGTAACGCGGCGCGACAAATGCGGTGTGCAGTGGCACCAGCCTGATCGTGCGGGCCGGTGTGGCTACACCAACATAATGGTGCAAGATAGCGATATGCAGCTTCTGAAGCATGTGCGGGGCGAAGAGAGCATGGCATTGCCACCTTTCACTGCAGAAGACGTCTGCTACTGGCTTGGTTATGATTTTGATGACCATGATGGTAGTACACCGCAGTATGCAAATGTTAGGGCGCTCACAGCTGTTTTTAGATTGCACAACATACCGCATCTGGTTGAGAGGTCAGGCACAAACTCGGGTCATCATGTGATTGTACCTATCGTGCCTGCAAAAACGTTATCGGCATATACGGCAGCGCGGGTGTTTCTTAAAGAGGCTGGTCTGACCAAAAAAGACAACATCGAAATTTTCCCAGAGCAGGAGAAAACATCACCTGATAAGTATGGCAGCCAGCTGCGATTGCCACTGGGTTACAACTTTAAAGCTGGTGCGTTCTCGCAACTTGTCGATTCTGAGACATTGGAGCCAGTGGTATCAGTGACATTCAGCCATCTTTTGCGGTTGCGAGAAATACAAGAACCGCCACGGTGCAGCGCAAAGCCAAAGCAGCGCAGGGCTACCACAGCAGACCACCCGCTATCAATGGGCGGGCCGATGCGGCAGTGCCTGCTAAATGCGCTCGATCAGCAGCTAAATGGCGAGGCGGGGCATTCGACACGGCTTGCGATAGCACGCGAGGCCTATGCTGCTGGCCTGGCAGTCAACGAAATTGTCTGGCTGTTTGAGCCGCAAGCCGACTTTGATTATGCCGTAACCAGAATGCACGTTGAGTCTGTAATTAAGAAAGATTATGGGCGCTGGCGCTGCGATACACTGCGAGATAAATGCAGCGAATATGTGGATTGCACAAAATGTGCCGAAAAATTAAATTGTAGTATTGATGAAGAAGTTGCAGAGAGTGCGTGATCTATGGGGTATATAACGACCAATGTGAAAAACCGAGATGCGCAAAGCCAATATCTGTTGTCGCAAGCGGATATGACGCAACTGTGGCTGGGCGCTTTTGTGGGGGGATATAAAGGCGCAGTCAAGCGGTGGTTCACCTTCAGGCGGCCCAGAGATCCGATGGCGGGCATCGAGAAAAAAGCAACGGCTTTTGGTTGCAGCGAAGCGCTGGCAGCAATCTCGCTCTACAAAGCGCAGGGCAGACTACCTTCAGCTGACTGTTACATAGATGAGGACAATTCGCATGCTATGGTATTGATGACGGCCGAAGATCTCATGGCGTTTTACGAGCCGGCATGCGCTGAAGGTTTCTTAGCAGGCTGGACTCTGGTTGTTTTGGGGCTGCTCAATGAATTTGACGCATATCGGGATGCGGTGCCGTGCGCAACATCCAGGCTGCAAAGGATGTTGGGCCAAGCAGCGCTGAAGTGACACAAGCACCCCAGCTTACCTATGTGTGTTAACATGTGGCACGAATGCAAGAGGTGTGGACATAGGTGGGTGCCGCGCTTAAAGAAGTATCCGAAGCGCTGTCCTCGCTGCAAGTCGATCAGGTGGCACTTGACCTATGAAGAGACGTGGGGCAGGTCGCGCGATCAGACATTCTTTCTCGCGAGACAACATTGGTAAAACCGCATGAAATAAAATGATTATTTTTTAAAAAACCGCCCCACCTTACTCATGTGTGTTAACATGTGGCACGAAGGCTCTTGTGTGCGAGCCGTAACGTGCGTTGTAGTCCCCTAGGTTTTGCTATATAAAAATATGTATATTTATATTATTTGGAGTTAATTATGACAGATTTGCAATTAGAGAATCCACGGGACATTAGAGAGCTAATCCGCTCGTGGATAATCGAGACGTGTGACCGTGGCAAGCTGCCTTTTGAAGGTGGCGGCACAATCGTACAACTGCTGAATTGCTGGTTGCGCTCGTATGAAGTTGAAAAGATGAGCGACCTAGAAGAACGAGTCTTGGCGCTAGAGGAGACAAGGCAATGAGCGTCAGGACCTTGGAGCAGCGTGTAAGCCGCCTGGAACGGCCAGCAGTAGCATATGATGGCCTTGATCCGCTGATTCTGGCCATGGAGGCCTGTTGCCTTAATGACAGCGATTGTGGCCTGCTGCAAGAGCTAATGAGCTTAGGTCGTGCGGGTTTTTCACATGAGCAGATACAAGACATGATGGGCAGCGAATCCTATGCGGCGGCTGTTAGCATAGCCGAACGGATTGATGTGGAGTTGCGCAGGTTGGAGGTGGTGCTAGCGCTGCCTAAGCGCAATGGCAGGCTCTTGAAGGCATCATCGGGCTGGGAGGGACCAGACTTTGCCGATGACAAACGGTTCTAAGTACGTGCAACTTACAGGACTATAGCCCATTCCAGGCCTCTTCAGACCAAAGGGGTAAAGTCACTTCTACCTAACTGGTTATTCTCATAGACATTGAAATACACTATCGACGATTGCCCGGCGCTGGTTTCTCGCCCCCTCCTACACAACTGGTTGATCTGAGCTGTCATCTAGTTCGAAATAACTGGTTTGGCTTTTCCTTTTGTAGCGTGGCTAACGAGATTTTAGTAGTGTGGATGACGATAACAGAGATACCTAAACCTAGCGAGTTTGCAATTATCATGGGGGGGATTGCAGTGTAAACTACCTCAAGAGCGGCTGAGAATGGTCGGGAAATCGCTAACGCCAACCCGGCGTGGATCAATTCGATACCAACAGCAAATAACATTGCCGGTATTATACCAAGCACCCTTTCATGAGTTAAGCGATATACAAAACCAGCCAGTAAACCTGCCAAGACGGTTGCCATTGAACAGGCAAGGCAGGTTACACCTCCTAGAGATAAACGGTGAATACCTCCAATCAATCCGACAGCCACACCAACAACAGGTCCTGCAACAAGCCCAGCTACCATAGGAGCAAGGTCCCTTACATTGCTTATGCCACCTGAACTAACTGGTATGCCGATATACGTTCCGAATATGGAGAATCCGCCAAAAAGCAGTATAAAAATTGTGTAGTCCCTCAAATTCGCTCTTTTAATCAGTACCCGCTGAATGGGATCTAGTTTTGTTACTATCTCCATAAAGACAAAGATGAAGATCTCTGCGTTTGCAAAAAGACCCAGATACTCTCCAAGGAAGCTGTGTACATTCCCCGCCGTGTTCATCACTCCTGATAATGATCTTGTGCAAAGTATCCTCTGCTCAAATCGATGTCCTCTGCCTGGATTTCTCAGGTTTCTCTCCTTCAAGGAGATTCGATAACCTTGATCGCATATACGCCTCTCGCCTGTGAGTAGGGCTGGCTTTGAGGTAGATGCCAGTGGTCGCTAGTGAGGCATGCCCGAGCTGGTCCTGGAGGTCGCCCACTGGCACTCCGCCATCTAGACTCCATATAGCGAAGCTATGCCTGAGTAGGTGCGGATGGATGCGATGCCGATCCTTCGCTGCCTTATCCTTGCGTTTGCCCTCCTGGAGGCCCGCTCGCTTGGCTATGCCATCAAGAATATTTTGGACCTGTCGCGAGGGTCCTCTATTGTATAGGCGCCCATGAATAATTATTCTGCACGATAACATAAAATCTGGCGCGTAAAATAAGAGGGGTAACGAGGGGGGAAATGGGCTTATAAAATTGTTTTATCCCTGGATGGCAGTCTTGTGGTTATATATTCAAGGGGCGTGCAAGTCCCAGGACGGGACTTAAGACTTTTCTTTTTTGCTTCTCTCTGCTTCTTCTTCTCTAGCTTCTCTCGCTCCTCTATCTTCTTTCTTGTCGCTATGCTTTCTTCCAGGCTTTTCTTAAGAGCTTCCTGTCGCTCTTCATCGGTAATTATTGCTTTAGCTTCTGCCAGGATAGCTTCAATGCGCTCCCAATACTCATCCTCTATGTTCTTAAGATTCTGGCCGAAGCATATTGGACAGCGCAGGCCCGGTAAGGGCATGGTCCTAAATAGAGTTCCGCATGTTTGACATTGGATTTCATCCTCTGGATTTACGCCGCAAAAGCCACTTGAGCAGCAGCCAGCATCTAGATGAACCTTCTTGATATGTTCGGTTTGGGCTGCCTTGACCTGTTCTGCATTAGGGGGAATAATAGCAAAGTCAGTAACTAGATCCTCTATTAATCTGCTCACAGATCGCATATTCTCATATTTTTCAATAGCGGCAAGTCTCAATTGCTTTGCCGATTCTGGATTTAGACTGATATTTATCCGCTTATTATTATCTGAGTCCATATATGTCTATATGTACTTGTGTGTATAAATTCCTTGCCGTGTGATCAAGCCATGGCTCAAAATAGTTCTATGACATTTTTTGAAGTGTCCACAAAAAGTGACATAGAACTATTTCCCAGGACGGAGGATAGGCGGCGGGCCTGCACGCTGCGGTCCTCCGGCCACAGGAGCAGGTGTCAATCTGCCCGCCGCCAATCATGGGGTGTAGCTCTCTTCGTGGACAGAGGAGATCTGCCTGGCTGGGATATAGCCTTTCTGTCCTATTGACCAGGGCGATGAAGGCCGAGGCCCTGGGCGTCTAACCTAGCGCCCCTTTGGCTCCTTGAAGGGAAACATCTATCTACTTACAATCTTTACAATATTATTCATGCTTGCTACTAAATGCATTCCTGTGTCTGAGGCCGTGTGGGTTGAGCTATCAGACCTCAAAGCGGCAGGACAGACCTATTCTCAGCTCCTAGAAGAGATGATCGAAGATAGGAAAAAGGCCCGATTTTTCCGCGATATGGAACGGATTGAGGAAGAAGGCGAGTTTGTGGAGTTTCCGTGGCAGCCTACCAGCTAGTCATCAGGAAAAAGGCTTTGGAGTTCGTTAATGCATTACCCCAAAAAAGCCAGAGGATAGTGATCGAAAAATGTAAAACACTTG
>Ga0315294_10006302_pt1 | contig 13005 bp, 14 predicted proteins | sample YL17G13_40_MG_FD_203626 | JGI IMG/M metagenome (GOLD analysis project Ga0315294, IMG submission 203626) | Sediment microbial communities from Yellowstone Lake, YNP, Wyoming, USA - YL17G13_40 | ecosystem: Environmental > Aquatic > Freshwater > Lake > Sediment | place: USA: Wyoming | collected... | reverse complement strand
TTAAGGGTGAACTTCTTTACAGAGCGGAGCCGTTGTCTGGCTTTACTGCAGGATGTGTCAATTTCGACTTGTTTTTCTCTGGCAGATATTCGAACACTCAAAATTGCCCTTTCGATACCCATATCCGCAGTATCCAGTTCAACGGCACCGGTTGATGGTTTTGTGTTATCAATATTTTTCTTCGCCCAGGCCAACCCGCTTGCGGTAAGGTTCTGCTGGCACGCCTCAAGGTACGCCCGGTCGGCCTGAAAACCAAAGATGTTCGCATCGGAGGCCAAAACAATCATATACATCCCAATCAGCGCAAGGATAACAACGACAAAAAGCATAATGAAACCATTGGGTTTTGTCTTTCTGGTATTCATTCAGCAGTTTCCCTTAATGCGCCGGCAAAAAACAAATTGTTGTTAGCCATCTTTTTTCGTATCTGGCCGAAATTTTTATCCTCGATGCAGGCGCTTACCTCGACCGCATAACCTGCTTTGTCTTTGTGCCAAACCCGCCATTCAATCCAGCCATGGGGAACCGACCAAACCATATCCCCTGCTGCCGTATCTGTAACACCGCCGGCAAAACTGCGAAGAATCCGGCCATCACTGAACTTATAAGAAACCACGCCATCGGGCAACTCCATTATCAGCGAGTTAGGTTCAGCAGAATCGCCAACGGACTCCGACAGGGCTTTGGCCGAAGCGACATCAGCCCGTATATGACTTACCGCATTGTTAAAAGTGCTGTTTTCCTGAATGAGCCGGGAGCTCCTGGGCAAATCGTATGTAAACGTTCTAAAAAAACGCTCAAGTGTTACCATGACCATTGCCATAATAAAAAGGACAACCACAATTTCGACAAGAAAATAGCCCTTGCGCATCTTAACGCTCCTGCAAAGCAGGTATATTGCCTGCTTTGCTTATCGCGATATCACCTTTCGAGAAATATCTCGCTAAGCGGACTTCTACCTTTTTGTTTAGAGCAGCGCCGCCGGCCGTTACGCTAATCAGCTTTAATCCTTTCCACTGGCCGGTTCCCTCCGATTCGTCAATTTTAATAATCACGCCGGGCCACAGCCGGTTCGCGTCGGCTTCGTTAATCGCTGTACCGGTGACGGCAATGCTGTCGAGCGTCGCCTGCGCCGCTGACACGCAGCGTTGCCTTGTGAACTGGTAGTAGTTCAGCCGTCTGAAACCATCCAGTGATATCGCGAAGGTAACCATAAGCGTCCCCAGAACCGTCAGCGAAACAATCAGTTCCGTCATCATCAGGCCTCGGTATCTGACTCGTTCAGTGGTCATTTTCCCGTCTTTCATCCAATCAGGGCGTAATAGAACTCGCCGTCGCATATATAATTACTATCAGCGGAGAAAACATAGCATAAGCAATGAACCCAACCATCAGCCCAAGGCAAATTGTCTCACAGGGGCCGATTATGAACCTTGCCAATGCGGCTGCCCGGCTGTAGCCCCAGCGATACGACGTCTCAAGCGTTTCAAGAATATCGAGAGCATTTCGGTGGTTATGCACATCAGCAAAGGCCCACGCCATAGCGCCGCCCATGCCGCACTGTTGGGCGGCCTGGCCTATATCGTCACCTCGCTCGACTCTCGCCAGCCATTCTTTCAATCCTCTTTTGAAACATTCGTTAATATCCAGCCGGAGCGTATTGGCTATCGCTTCGTTGACAGTGCATCCGGCATTAAGCGAAAGCCGAAGCAGCCCCGCAATTCGCTGCATTGCGATACACCACTCATACCCCCGAATAAAAGGCAGATGCCACTTTATAAAATCGCCTATGCGGGAAATCAAATACGGCTTTTCAACTCGACGCGGCCTGGACCTGACGCGAATATAAACAACACCCCAGACCAAAACCAGTAAGGCCAACTCCAGGCCGAACCACGAACCAGGACCCTTTGTAAAAAATTCGGCAATTGTTATCAACGCCATTGTCGCTGCCGGGAATTGCGCGTCCCCGCTTATCTCCATAAGTACCACGCGAAATTTAGGCAGGATAAACACCATAATCAGTAATACCTGTATAACAATAAAAAGCAGCACTATCGGCGGATAAAACGTTGGAGTATGCCTGATTTTTTTGCTGGTGCTCGCCTTTGCGACCAAGTCCTGCTCCAAAGCGCCAATCGCCTGTGGAATCTGGCCGATTCGTTCTCCTGCCGCAACCATCGCCGTGACATAGCCGGGGCACTTAGGATATCCGCGCCTGAGCGATTCACTTAAAGAGTACCCCTCTACAAGCCACTTCTTTATATTTCGAAGTATGTCCGCCCGTTTGTTATCCTGGCCGATTGCAGCCATTTCCAGCGCCATAGACAGCGGGAGATTCTGCCGCATACTCGCACCAATCGTGGTTATCACATAAGAAGACCTGGCCATTTCCGATGTAGCAAACGCGCCGATTACCGCCCCTATAAACAACTGCACAAAAGCCAGTCCAATTCCGCCCCAAGTACCAAAAAACGCAAAGGCAGCGACCGTAAACAGAATCAGGACACAAGCCATCAGGACCCTCCTTGCCCAGATTCTGGCCCATTGTGAACCATCTCTGCGAGGCCCGAAAGCGGTTATCATCAACGTAGCAAAAAAAACGAAAGGTGCAGCGGCCAATATCTCCACTAATTCGAACGTAACACCATACATCACCATAAATACGCTGAGCAAAATACCAGCAATAAACCCCAGACCCGGCCTGTAAAAGGCAAGCACACCGGAGACAACCATCAGCACAATTGCCAAAGCAATCAGCATAATCCAATCACTCTACATACTAAGAGTTGAAATTATCTTTATCATTGGCAAAAACATAGCAAGAATGCACATCATTATGAAAAAGCCCACAACGATAATCATAACGGGCAGCAACAACCCCTGCAGGCGGGTCTGGGCACTGCGAACCTGCTGGGCATACATATCACCTAAACTTCGCAGGTTGTCTTCCAGCTCATTTCGCTGCGAACCTAATTGAATCGAATACAGGAAAAACCTCGGCATAACCCTGCAGAATTGTCCGGCATCGAGAATGCCGGCCCCCTTCTCAATCTGCCCGGCGATAATGTTACCTTCTTTTGTCAGTATTTCGCTGCCCGTCGCATCAGGCCCAAGCCGCAGGCACGTCGGCATATCACAGCCGGCCGAAACCATCATCGCCATTGCCTCGGCCATCTTGCTCAATATGGCGCTGTGATACAAAGTTCCGAACGCGGGTATGCGTAAAATTATCGCTTCCCTGATTCGCCGCCCTTCCGGGAACGACCGTAAAATAGTATTTACGGCGACCAGCCCGGCAACCAGACAGCCAACCACCAGCCAGAAATATAAAACGTGCCCCGACATAGATAAAGCGAACTGCGTCACCATAGGCAGTTGATTCCCTCCCAGCATTTCTGTTAAAATACCTCTGAACTTTGGAATCAAAAACACGAGCACAAAAGTCATAATAACGGAACCCATAACAAAGACGACCGCCGGATATGCCGTCGCTTCAAATACTATCCGCCTTGTCTGGTTGGTAATCTCGATGTGCCTGTTCAAGCTTGTCAGCATTTCGCTGAGCCGGCCTGTCTCGACGCCGGCCTTGAGTATCCGCGCATAAAGAGGCGGGAAATGCTCTTTCCTCTTTTCAAAGGCCCGCTCAATGCTCATCCCCGCTTCGAGGTCGATGGCAATCGAATCTATCAGCTTGCGCATCGGCCTCGAAGCCACGTCCTTCGACAATTCTCGCAGTCCTTTTTCCAAAGGAATCCCCGCCTTCGTAAGCGAGGCAAGCTGCTGATTGAAAAGTAAAAACTCCGTTCTGGCAATAAGCGTTTTCGGCCTTTCGGGCCTGGCCTTTTCGAGCGAATTGACCTTGAGGCGCATCTGCTCGAGCAATTCGGTCGCTTCCTGCATCGACCCGGCTTCGATAATTCCTTTCATCAGCCGGTCCGAGGCCGTCATCGCACTATATTCGAACGTCGCCATCCTTAAATCTCCCGTCTTAAATATCAACCCGTCAAATGTCTCCGGCAGAACCGCATACCTTATCCAGCTCGTCCTGCGTAGTCAGACCGTCGGCGACTAATCGTTTGCCGTCTTCAAGCATACCGGCGTGACCTTTATCACTCAGAATTTTCTCAATCTCGTCGGTGTCGGTCCTGGCAAGAATCGCCTTTCGCAGCGGGCTGTCGAGCCGAACAAGCTCCGCTATCAACATCCTGCCTTTGAATCCCGTTCCAAAACATTCATCGCATCCGACTGGTTCGCAATCGCCGGTGGTTGTTTGTTTTTTGCATTTGCCGCATAATCGGCGGACAAGCCGTTGATTGAGAACCGCCGAGACACTTGATGTAACCTGGTATGGCTCGATACTCATCTCCAAAAGTCGCAGAATCGCCGACGCAGCCGAACCGCTGTGCATCGTGCTCATAAGCAGATGCCCCGTAAGACCCGCCTCAATCGCTATCTTCGCTGTCTCGGCATCGCGAATTTCGCCTATCATCAGGACCTGCGGGTCCTGGCGAAGAAGCGAACGCAGAGCCGTCGGAAACGTCATCGGGCCGAAAGGGGTGATTTGAACCTGGGTAACGCCGTCGAGTCGAATCTCCACGGGGTCCTCCAGCGTAACGATGCTTTTACCCGGGAACTGTTTTTGGATGTGCCTCAAAACGGCGGCCAAGGTAGTGCTTTTGCCGCTGCCTGCCGGCCCCGTCACCAGCAGAACGCCCTGATTAGTGCAGGTGGTTTGTTTCAACGCCGCATATATCGCCGGCGAGAACCCCAGTTGTTCAAGGTCTGTCAACTGCGCGTTATTGTAAAAGATTCTCACTACAGCTCTTTGGCCGTATATTGTTGGGAATACCGAGAGCCGTCGGTCAACAACGTTCTCACAACTGTTGTTGATTTCCATTCGTCCTTCCTGCGGCAAATCATTGCGATACGTCAGAAGCCCGCCCAAAACCTTCAACCGGGCAATTACGTTGTCCGAGATGGCTTTTGGCAGTGATTCAACCACGTTCAGCAACCCGTCAAGACGAAATTTTACCACCAGCTCGGCGCTGGTCGGCTCAAAATGAATATCGCTGGCGCCGACATCCACAGCCTTTGCGAGCAACTCATCCACAAGGGTAACCACGTCGCCCGGCTGTGCCTTTTGCTTGTAAGATTTGTCTCTATAAAGAGTTAAAGCCATTTCCTCACACCCTTAACAAACGTATTACTGTTTTTCCCTGACACCCTCCTGTAGATTCAGACGCGCCGGCAGGACAAAATGTTATCCGGAAAAAACATTTTTTTCACCATTGAGTATCAAATTCCTGTTAACATAATGTCAGGCAGCGCGTCTTAATAATCGGAGAAATTATGACTGGCAGGGCTGTCAGCATTGAGTTGTTGTGGGATATTCCGGTCCCAAAGGCGTTGGAACAGACGCAGGGGTGGGTCCTTTGCGCAATGCAGCGACACGGCCGGGAATTGGTCAATATGCTCTGGCGGATACTCGGCAATGAGCAGGATGTTTGCGACACGTATCAGGATACGTTCCTGAAACTCGCACACCACGAACACGGATGCAAGCCGGAAAATGTAAAGGCGTATGTCTTTCGCTCGGCAAGCAACATAGCCATATCAATCCTAAGACATAAACTTGTCGAAAAAAACAATCTTCCGCCGAGAATAACCGCCCAGCGCAATATGAACTCACCCGTCACTGAGCTTGATACGCGGCACCTGACTGAGGCGTTAAGAGCGGGTATCGCGGAACTGCCGGAGCATTTCCGTGACGTCGTAACCCTGCACGACCTGGGAGACCTGCCGTATGAGCAGGTCGGAAAAATATTGGGAATCACGGCTGCGACTGCGAGAGTTTACAGATGCAAAGCAGTCCAGCTTTTAGCCGTCTGGATGAGAAAGGAAACAAGGTAATAATATGTGGGCCGCGAAGGGAAAAACCTGTTGCAGACAACTTAGAGACCGGGTACTTCGGCTGCTGGCCGACAGTTTCAGCCCCGACCGGCACTGGATACAAAACCACATCGCTAACTGCCCGCGGTGCCGGCGACGACTGGCGCACCTCGGCAATGTCGAACTCGCAATATCCCTGTTAAAATCCCAGCCGCACAATCTTGATTTGCTGATGCGAGCCAATACCCAGGCAATCGGCGTGCTCAAACACTGCCTGAGAACAACAGCCGAAGCTGAACGTCTCCGAAACATCCGCCCCGACCTGAGCATTATCGAAAGATGCTCCAGGTATAAACACTCATTCGCCAATGTTGCCGCGTGCATAGCCATCGCCATCCTGATGAAAAGCGGCGCCTTCTCCTCAGCGAAGATGTTCGAAAGCAAAGGCCAGAAGGCGATGGAACACTACTATGCGTGCAACGCAGGCGAGGACATCGCCCGCGACATCTTTACAACGAATGCCTGACCCCCTCCGAGCATCAGGGCATCAATGCTTGCTTTTAGCCCCTCGCCCATATCAACCATTAACTGGCTGATACCTGACCTGCATTTTATCTTTTGACCGAACCTCGATACCTTCATCGTATCCCCTATCTTGCCCAGTCCCTATTCTCTGTCAATCGCTTTTTGTGGGCTTAACATTGACACCAGTTCATATGGCAAATAAGATAAGCAACCAGTTCGAATAAAAAACAGGATTCCTCACTTGACGTATGTATAAATATATGGTAAATTTTACATATCATAAGGGCTGCGATGACCGATATATCCTTTGAGTGGGACAAAAGAAAGGATGTGGTAAATCAACGCAAGCACAATGTTTCGTTTGTGCTGGCACAGAATGCGTTCTTTGATATTAAACGTGTGATTGCCAAAGATGCAAGACACAGCGGCCCGGAAGAAAGATATTACTGTATCGGCCAGGTCGATGGCGGGATATTAACAGTGCGGTTTACTTACAGAGGTGACACGATAAGAATTATCAGGGCCGGCTACTGGAGAAAAGGAAAGCGGATTTATGAAGAAAAAAATAGAATACACGGATGAGCCGATGGAAGCGGAAATTATCGAAGATTTTCTTCCGCCGCCGGAAAAACTTATTCGCAGGGAAGAAAGCGTAAAAGTAACTATTACCCTGAGCAAAGATAGCGTTAATTTCTTCAAGAAAATCGCTCATCTTCGCCACTTTCCCTATCAGAAAATGATAAGAAAGGTCCTCGACTACTACGCCGCACACTACAAGAGCGCATAAGATTTGGCTGAAAGCCATATGACAAATAAATATTCATCAAAACTTTTGAAGCAGGACAAATTGGCGAAACCTCGCAAAAACGGTTTGCCTGCTTTCCTCTCAAAACCAGCGGGTTCACCAGTATACTACGGATTCCCGCTGATTGAAGATACTCGCACTAATGGATGGTGTTTCGGGGCAATTACCGAGTTCGAGGACCCCGATGGTTGTGATTATGGCGATGGATTTGTCGAATCACCGAACGGTGAAAGAGCAGGGCTTGTCTGGAATGTTGGAAGAGGGGAAATCAAAGAAATTATGCCGTCAAGTAAAGGCCGATGGGGGGTGTATCAAATATGGTTTCCACGGCTTGTAAAGACAACCGATGACCTCGTGTTCAACTTCCGATACGTCCTGCCGGAGTTGAAAGCGGTGTGTACGATGGCACAAAAGAAAAAAGGGTTCAGAAACCTATTCGGATTTTTAGGCAAGAAAATCAAATACAAGTAAACAGCACAGAAAAGTATCCGAAAAACTATTTAAGCAGAATCACTTTTGCGAATTTGCGTTTGCCAACCTGGATGGTCATACCGTTTGCGGGGGTAATCTGGATATTGGGGTCGGCAACTTTTTGGCCGTCGATAGTTACGGCTGACTGGGCACACATTCGCTTGGCCTCGCCGCCCGATTCAACAAGTTTGCAGTTGATAAGCAATTGTTTGACTGAAACCGGCTCAGCAGGTAATTTGAACTCGGGCATTTCATCGGGCAGTTGTTTCTGCGCGAAGACCTTCTCAAATTGCCCGGCAGCAAGGTCAGCGGTTTTCATATCATAAAACTGCGAGATAATCGTCTTTGCGAGCAGAACTTTCGCTTCTTTTGGATGGGTTTTTTGTGAATCGGTCAGCTCGGCGATTTTTTCGTCGGGCAGGTCGGTAAGAAGCGTAAAGTAATTTGCCATCATATCGTCGGAGATGCTCATCACTTTGCCGAACATATCGTTGGGCTCGTCTGTAACGCCTATGTAGTTGCCCTTCGATTTGCTCATTTTTTCTTTGCCGTCTAAGCCGACGAGGATGGGAACGGTAATGACAACCTGTTGTGGCTGGTTATAGGCCTTCTGGATATCCCGACCGACAAGGTTATTGAAGGTCTGGTCCGTGCCGCCTAATTCGACGTCGCTTTTAATGGCGACGGAATCATAGCCCTGCATAAGCGGATAGATAAACTCGTGCGCGTAAACATCTATACCCTTCTCAAGACGCAGCTTGAAACTATCTCGCTGAAGCATTTGCGCAACGGTCTTTTTCGCGGCAATCTGAATAAGCTCCATCAGAGTCATCTTTTCGAGCCATTCGGAGTTATGCCGGACTTCGAGTTTATCGGAGGAGGTGTCGAGGATTTTGCCCGCCTGGTCGAAATATGTCTTTGCGTTTTTATCGATTTGCTCGGGCGAGAGCATCGGGCGGGTAGTATTCTGGCCCGTGGGGTCGCCAATACGGGCGGTGTAGTCGCCGATAATCAAAACGGCTTTATGGCCGAGGTCCTGGAACTGACGCATCTTGCGAAGCACAACGGTATGACCCAGGTGAATATCGGGGCTTGTGGGGTCAAGGCCAAGCTTTATGCGAAGCTGACGTTTGTCTTTGGCGGCATTAGTAAGCTTTTCGGCCAACTCGGCTTCAGTGAAAACCTCCGCCGTGCCGCGTTTGAGCAATTTCAACTGTTCCAGAATCTGCATTGCAAAAAATCCTCACAAAAATCAATAAATTCGCCGTCGGCGAACAAGCCGGGGCGATTATACGCCTGCCGGAGAGGATTTGCAACGTTTAGACCCGTTAAGATTGACCTCCGCCTGAGACGCCCCCTGATACGATGAACAGCATCGCCTCCGAACTGTCGATTTTCAGGGGTTTGATCTGTGCCGACGGAAATATCAGGACTTCGCCGGCGAAGTTATATGATTGCGGCAAATATACGGCCATTTGTCCCGGCAAACCCTTCAGAAAATATTTCGTAAGCCGATTCATTTTTTATCTCCTTGCCTCATTTTTCGCCCATCTTTCCCATATTGCGAAGGGCCAGAAACGCATAAATCACCAACGCCGCAATCATGGATATTTCGCACACAGAAGAAACCAGAGAAAAACTAACGATTTCATGAAATGGGTTGCCCGTTACGGGAAAGAACAGATTTATCTCCTTATAATGCACCGAATCGATGAGAACATGCAGCCAGATACCGAGCATTCCTGAAATCATCATTTTGGGCAACGTCGGCTGATAAGGCAAACCAACAAGCTCCATAAGAAACCGCCAAACCGGCCTGAAAGGATATGCCACGAGTCCCCACAGCAATCCTACTATCCCGCCAATTAGCAGCGTGTGAAAATACCCGTACAGCGGATAATCGAGCCGAAAAACCATTACCGCCAACGGCTCAAAATCAACCACGACATTCGCCAACACAAAAACGGGTATATCAATCCACCGCTTTAACGGCAGACCAATCAAAGCACTCGGCCCGAAATGAAACGGCGTAAACGGCACTATTACACCGAACCCGCTCCGTGGGCTTTGGGAAGAAAGCATTCTAATATCTCCCTCTGCTTTCGTCCCCGAAATCGGGACTCCACAAAAATATCTACTATATATTTTATCAACTGTATTGTGAGCACACCGCACATCCAACCCGCAACCGCAATAATCATAAAATCCGTCCCGAGCACTATTGGCGAGATGCGATTCTCGCCCGCAGGCGAAATAAGGACAATCTCTTTAACATCCTTTGGAATTCCTGATTCTACTAAGGATTTCGTCCTTATAAAAACCACGATAATTAATAATACATTAATTACAACAAATACCAGTGAAGCTGCCGTACGATAAGGTTGTGATTTTCGTTCCTTCACATATTTAGCCACCACACGGAATTGCTCGTCGGCCAAACTGTCTCGTGAAGAACCTACTGAACTCAGATAGCGTTCAGTGTCTCGTTCAAGTTTTGGTGAGATATTTTGATATTTCATCTTTTAAGCCCCATCCAAATAAGCTGATTTTTGAAGATAATTGACGACATAATCTTTGACAGATTCCTCAAGAGAGGTGATTTGCTTTTCATAGCCGATGTCGCGAAGTTTGGTTATGTCGGCCTCGGTAAAATACTGGTACTGATTGCGAACTGAGTCGGGCATATCGATATATTCGATATTTGGTTTTTTACCCATTGCGGCAAATACCGCCTTTGCAAGGTCATTCCAGGAACGGGCGACGCCTGCGCCAAGATTAAAGATACCTGCGGCATCCGGATTATCAAAAAAGAAAAGTGTCATATCGACCGCGTCTTTGACGTAGAGAAAGTCGCGTTTCTGCTCGCCGTCCCTGTAATCGGGTTTGTGCGATTTGAAAAGACGCACCTTGCCGGTTGTGTTTATCTGCTCGAATGCCTTAAGAACGAAACTACGCATATCGGCCTTGTGGTATTCGTTGGGGCCAAAAACATTGAAGTATTTTAGACCTACGATTTTATCGAGCAGGCCATTGCGCTTTGCCCACAGGTCAAACAACTGCTTTGAATAGCCGTAAGGATTGAGGGGCTTGAGTGTTTCGATTTTCTCTTCATCATCAGCAAACCCGTTTTCTCCATCGCCGTAGGTGGCGGCACTGGAGGCGTAAATGAACCTGATGCCTTCTTCGGTCGTCCACTGGGCCAGTTGCCGAGTGTATTCGAAGTTGTTCTCCATAAGAAAGGACGCATCTGTCTCGGTTGTCGAGGAGCAGGCGCCGAGGTGAAAGACGGCCTCAGCAGAGAAAGGCAGAACGTCTTCAGCCACCATTTCGAGGAATTCCTCTTTGTCTAAGTAATCGGCAAATCGCAGGTTGACCAGGTTTTTCCATCGCTGGTCGCTGCCAAGCCGGTCAACGACCAGGATGTCGTCGATGCCGCGTTTATTCAAAGCAGCAACTAACGCTGAGCCGATAAAGCCCGCTCCGCCGGTTACAACTATCATTCGCAGTCCCTTTCCAAATTCGCTCGTTACCGCCACCAAGACACTAAGACACAAAGTTTTAACCACTGATTTCACAGAAAAATAAAAAACAGTGAAATCTGTGTAATCTGTGGTTTATCTCATCTAAAGCTTAAGTTGGGGACTGGCTGATGTCAACATCGGGGATTGTGCGCATAAAAAAACCGCTCAACAAGAGCGGTCGGAGAAAAGCCGAAAAGGTTTAACTTTTTTAACACAAGGCGATATACGTCGCGATTGTGAGAATAAGTATCCTTCTTTTATTAACCGTAAAAGGATACCACACATTGTAATAAAACCTTCTCATCACCAGCTTCGCCGAAGCCGAAACTCTAACACCACTACCTCTCTGATTTTATATTGTATCCTATGGGGCAAGCAAAACCAAATAAAAAATAGATGGCCAGTCATAACTTGTTTTGCCAAAAAGAGTTACGGCTTAAGAGGTGTCAAAATTTTTTCGTATACCGATATTGAGAATAGGCCTTATTCCGCCAGTAAATCTCAAAATCTATCCGGTCGTCAGGCAAGCGTGTGAACCGCCTGACTCATAAGCCGGGCGATAGGCAATCGCTGAGGACAACGCGACTCAGCAGCGGCGTAATCGGCCGTGAGCATTTTGTCTCGTGTTTGCTGACTCCCTTGCTCGCTTTACCTATTCAATTCTCACCGCGCAAACCCACATCAGGCAAGTTTCTCGACGGCCTGCCGGACAAGCCGGGCAATCGGCATACGCTGCGGGCAACGCTGCTCCGCAAGCCGATAATCGGTCGTCAATAACCTCGCCCTTACATCGGCGGGTATAGCGGCGAATGCCTGTTTTGCCAGTTGCGTGTCACCGTAACTGTTGTGGTACATAAGCGACCGCATAATGTCACTGACGTTTGACACGCCGGTAGCGGCATCACAGATATGGGCGCAGCCGGCACAATAACCGCTGCAGGTAGCGCTGGCGTATTCGGCAAGAGCATCTTTGTCGTCCTGCGCCAGTTTTGTATTGTCGAGCATCGCGGCGACGTTTTCATTAATAAGAGCAACGCTGTTCATACCGACGGTAACGGCGGCAATTCTCTCATCTTCCATAACGGCCTTTATCTTCGCCTGGCCTTCGGTGAAGCCCTTCGCTGAGAAATGCTCAATCAATTTCTTGTCCTCGTCGGTCTCGACCTTAAGTCCCTGGGTCTTCATCGCCGTCAGCGCGATTCCCGCCTTTTGGCAGGCGTCGATGGCCTTTTGCATCAGAGGGTCTTTGGTCAGACGGAAGTTATACGACGTCAGTATGGCATCGACCCAGCCGAGTTTTGACGCCTCGAACAGATTTCTCGCCATATTGCTGTGCGTGCTGAAGCCGAAATATTTTATCAGCCCCCGCTTTTTGGCGTTTTCCGCCCAGGGTTTCAGGTCTTCTGTAAGCTGCGACATATTGTCGAGAACGTGAACGCCGTAGCACACATCGACATAATCGGTATTCATTCTTTTGAGCGACTCCTGAAGCCGGGCTTCAACCTGCTCCGCACCTTTGGCGTGAGAGGCCTTGGTTGTGATAAACAGTTTCTTTCGCATTTCGGGTCTGGCCGCCAGAAATTTGCCGATACATATTTCGCTGTTGCCGTTGGTGTAACCATAAGCGGTATCCCAGTAAGTAACGCCCCATTTCAGTGAGCTTGTAAGAATAACCTGGTTATCGATAAGCTGTATGGCGCCGAGAGACAATGCCGATACATCTGGTCCCGTCTTGCCGAATTTTCGCGTGGGTACCTGTGGGGTTTCGCTCTGCTGTTTTCCGCCTGCGGC
>Ga0315294_10006300_pt1 | contig 13006 bp, 13 predicted proteins | sample YL17G13_40_MG_FD_203626 | JGI IMG/M metagenome (GOLD analysis project Ga0315294, IMG submission 203626) | Sediment microbial communities from Yellowstone Lake, YNP, Wyoming, USA - YL17G13_40 | ecosystem: Environmental > Aquatic > Freshwater > Lake > Sediment | place: USA: Wyoming | collected... | reverse complement strand
CACGAAGATGAAGTTGGTGAAAATTATGACACCAAAATTGCAGTTAACAGATATACTGAGTCAGTTAATAAACTCCTTGATCATGTTAGTCACTATAGAAACGAAATTGAAGAAATTCTTCTTCCTATAGGAAATGATTTACTCCAAATTGATAAGATGGAAGGAACTACAACTGCAGGTACGAAAGTTGACACCGATTCAAGATGGCAACAAATGTTCATGAAGGCGCAAGAATTGATCATTAGCACGATCAATAAATTAGCTGCAATTGCACCAGTAAGAGTTGTAATGGTTGCGGGAAATCATGACAATCAAACTATTTTTTATTTGGGAAGAGTTTTAGAGGCATACTACAGGAATACTGATTTAGTTAGTCTAGACAATTCACCGTTCCAAAGAAAATATCATAGATATGGAATTAATCTTATTGGATTTACTCATGGTAATGAAGAGAAACATCAGGATTTAGGATTGATCATGGCTACGGAACAACCTGATTTGTGGGCAGCGACTAGATTCAGACAAATTCACTTAGGACATTTTCACTCACGTAAAACTACGAAGTATGTGGATGTTCAGGAATTCCAAGGATTTCAAGTAAGAATATTACCTAGTTTATCTTCATCAGATAAATGGCACAACACGAAAGGTTATATCTCTATTAAGTCTGCGGTTGCATTCTTATACGATAAAGAGAATGGAATGATCGGTGAATTTTCACACAATGTATTTTAATAAGATAATTAGTAATTTGAATAGATATGGAAGAAAAGCAAGAAAAGAAATCAACCAAGAAAAAAACTCCTGTAGTTGATGAAGCAAAAGTAAGGGAAGCAAAAAAGAAAGTAAATGATTTGCTTCAAGGAACTGGTCTAGAAGACCCTACCGATGTTTTTGTACCACCAGTAATGAGTGATGATGTACATGCTGAAAATCTCAACAACGATAATGCAACTTCTTGGTTAAACGAGCAAGTTGCGGGTCTTACTCAACAAGTTGATGAGTATGAAAAAACCATTATGCAATTAAAGAATGATAATGCTAATTTAATGGCATCATTGAATAGTGGTAGAAACAGTGACGATGTTTCTCATTCTGAGAAAGCTAAAATAGTGGAATTGTATAAACATTTTGAAAATGTATATACTGGTAGAAATAAATTTGGTGGAGCATTTGATACTGCAAAGTTATCACACCCACAGTATGGTACTGGGGTACTTGATATGTTCTTAAGTACATTTCCTTATTTACATGAGCATAAAGCTTATCAACATAGGGGTTAATAGTTATATAGTGGGTGGGAAGATGCATAAATGCTTTGATTTCAATATCAAAGCATTTGGCATTTAAACAATAGTAGTATGAAAGGTAATTGGGGAGAATTAACATCATTAATAGGTCGTGTATTCACTGACATAAAAAATGAAGGTCACGAGCAGATTCAAGTAAACTGTCCTAGATGTCAGGAGCGTGATGATTTGCCTGAACCAGATGAAAAATATAATCTTGAAATCAATTTAAGATTAAGAAAATTTAGATGCTGGAAATGTGACGAACCATTCTTTTCTGGTGATTTGAAATATCTATTACAGTGTTATGGAAATACTGATGATGTAAATGAATACAAGGAATATGAATATAATAATTCGGATATTCTTGCTGACGAAGAAGAAAAGGTGGTAATAAAAGATGTTGAATTACCTAATGAGTTCATTTCATTTACTAGTTTAGATACATCTAATCCTGCACATATGGAAGCATATAATTACTTGCTACATGTAAGAAAAGTGGATTATAACACCATATTGAAATTCAGATTGGGTTTTTGTCTTGAAGGTAGGTATAAGAAGAGGATCATTATACCCTCATTTGATGCCAATGGGAAGCTTAATTATTTCGTGGGTAGAACATACGACAAGTACTGTAAAAGACCCTACGATAACCTTAAATCAAGCAAGGACGCTATTATATTCAATGAGGGATATATTGATTGGGATTCAACGGTTTATCTGGTAGAAGGGCCGTTCGATTTCTTGAGTTTTAATATCAATACAATACCACTGTTAGGTAAGATATTGGGTGAGAAATTATTTTTCAAGATAAAAGAGAAAAAACCAGATATTATTGTTATCTTAGACCCCGATGCGTGGAAAAACGCAATGGGTTTATATCAACAATTATTGACGATTTATTATGACTGTGAAGAAAAGGTTAAAATAGTGGAAATGAAAGGTAAAAACGATTTAGATGAATTAAAGAGATTTGAAGGAATCTCATCTGTCATTGCTCAAATTAAAGAAGCACGACAGTTACAGGATGACGATTATTTATACGTCAGATAACTTAATGGGATATGCGCACTATGAATGACCTCAAGACAAGATAAAGATTTAGAATTATTACTATCAATTTTACAAAATAACGATCCTAAATCAAGCAACGAACTATATGGGTTTTATACTGATGAAATAAAACAACATATAAAGAAAAAATTTAAATTAACCGAAGAAGATGCCGAGGATTTGACCTCAGATACTTTAGTAAAGATGTTATCTAATTTAATATCATACGAGAGAGATAAGTCTAATTTCAGGACGTGGGTAATAACGATAGCAGATAATACAGTCATTAATTTCAAGAAGAAATTATCAAACAATATTGAACACTTCGTATATACTAATATTGAGGATATTGATAAACATCAATTCATAGAGGATATACCAGCGCAAGAAAGTTTTGAAGAGACATTCTCAATGAATAGTACTCTTAATTACATAACCTCTGATCTTGATGAAGATTCAAATGATATGATTCACAAGAAATATGTAGAAGGTAAGACACATAAAGAGATCGGAGTACATTATTCAATGACAAGCACAACAGTATCAAATAAAATTAGCTATATCAAGACTAAGATGAAGAAAAAAATGGAGGATGAATAGATTATGAAAAAAGATTACCCAACAAAAGAAGTATTCATTTGTGACTGCTTCTCCAATGAACATCAGCTAATTTTATGTTATATCTCTGGTGATGATGAATTGGATTTCGATATGCTGACTTTTCAAACCTATTTAAATCCTACTTTTGGTTTTTGGAAGAGAATTATTGTTGGTGTACGATATATTTTTGGATATAAATCAGCATACGGTGATTGGGATGATTATGTGGTAAACCATGAAGATTGTGATAAATTCATCTACTATTTCCAAAAATTGAAAGATGATTATGCTAATGTTCTGAAAGCTCATGAAGCAAATGGTAATAGAATTCCACGCAGGATTACTACTGAAATAACAAACAGTAAACCACAAAATACGACTACAAGTAACCCCTAATTCCCTTAAGATCAATTAATTTAATTCTGACACAAAATTTAAACTTCTTTTCTGTATTTATACAGAAAGAAGCAAGAATTTATGGCAGAAAAAAGTGCATTAAGGCTAATCCCGGGTAAAGATGCTTTATTACAATATACACCAGCAGTTTATAAAGCTAAAACCTATGTAGAATATAATGGTCTAATCTATAGAGCTTTAGTCGATACTTCTGCTACATTTATAACGTCTGAATGGACTGTTATTAGCGATTTGCGTGATATTAGAGTAAATTTCATTATAGATCGTAATGCACTAACCGGAAACACACCAACTACTGGAACTACTGGTTATAACATACCAATTATTGACAATACTAACGTTTTAGTATTAAATGCAACTGCAGACCCTGCAGTCGGTACGAATAAATTTGCTAGATATAATTACAATAAGACAACCTCAAAATGGTTGTTGTTACAAGTCAGTACTGGTAGTACTTCAAGTAATGTTAGTAATTACACATTATTAACAAATCGTCCAAATATAATCAGTGGTGTAACAGTTACTGCAGGTGCAGGATTAACTGGTGGTGGTAGCATTACAGGTACTGTACCTCCATCAGTTGGAACAATATCTCTTCAACATGCAGATACATCATCACAAGCTAGTTTAAATCCGAGTGGATATACTTATACACAAAAATTAAAATTTGATACATATGGTCATGTTACTGGTGCTACTACTTCATTATGGGTACATCCAGATACATCTAGTCAAGCAGACATAAATAATACTGGACTCACATACATCAGAAGTATTCAACTTGATGGTGCTGGACATTTAATTGGAATGAGTAGTGGAACATGGGTGCATCCTGACAATTCCACACAAGGTTCAGTAATCAATACGGGTACTACATTCATACAAAGTATACAATTAGATTCTGTAGGTCATGTAACAGGAATAAACAGTGCTGCTGCGCCATCTGGTAGTGGTGGTATAAACTTTAATGTTGCTGGTAATAGTGGTGGTTCTTTTGCAATGCCAAATACCGGAACAATTCAAATAACTGGTGGTACTAATATAAACACAGTAAGCTCAATACATGGAACAAATGTTGGTATAAGAATCAACATGACTCCAGCAGGTTCAAATGGTGATGTACAGATTAATAATTCAGGTGCGTTAGGTGCTGGTGGTGGATTAACATATCTTACCAGTATATTGACGACTCCAAATTTAACATTATCAGCAACACCAGTAACAGGTAATTCAAATAATGCGATATTAGTAAGAGATACTACAACAGGTATTGTTAATCAAGTTTCACAAGCATTCATTAGAACACCAGTAGCTGGATCAAATACTCAATTACAATATAACAATAATGGTTCACTTGGAGCATCTTCAAATCTAACTTTTACAGGTAATACTACATTAGTAAGTGGTGCTGTTGCAATAACAACAACCCCAAGTGCAGGTAGTGCTGATGATGTATTGACATGGAATGCATCAAGTAAAAAAATAACAAAGATAACACAAGCTTCTATTGTTACAGGTAAATTAGATATTAGTGCATTTAACACATACTCTGCTGCGACATTAACAAACATAAACGGAAAGTTATCAACAGCAACATTTAATATTTATTCAGGAAATACATCCAATTCAATTGCGACCTTATTTAGTACGAAATTAAATTCAAGTACGTTTGTTACATATACTGGACTTACTTTAACATTAATTAATACGAAGTTAAATACAACATCATTTGTCACATACACAGGTACAACAGTACCCGCAACATATTTAACAAAGTCAGCATTTAATATATATTCTGGTGTTACGTTGACTAACATAAATACAAGACTTGTAACATCTGCATTTAATTTTTATTCGGGTACTACTGGTGCTTTAATTAATACGAAATTAGCAACATCATCGTTTAATTTTTATACTGGTACAACAGCACCATCTGTTTATTTAACAAAATCAGCGTTTAACACATACTCTGGTGTTACATTAACAAACATCAACACTAGATTAACGACATCATCGTTTATTGTTTATTCTGGCACAACCGCTACTTTAATTGGAACAAAATTAGCTACATCAGCATTTAACATATATTCAGGTGCAACAGCAACTAATATCGGAAATAGACTTTTAACTTCATCATTTAATTTCTACACAGGTACAACAGAACCTGCAGTTTATTTGAAGAAGAGTGCATTTAACACATATTCAGGTGTTACTGCTACCTTAATTGGAACAAAATTAGCCACATCAGCATTTAACACATATTCAGGTACAACAGCAACTAGATTAGGAACTGTTGAATCTAATTATGTAACTGGAGCAACTTCATTAGGTAACCTTTCAATCGTAGGTACAAAGTCAGGCAAGAATTTACAATTCAAAGGACTTGCTGCAGGAACAAATATTACATTAACTCCATCCAGTACTGGTATTACAATTACTGCTGCTGGTGGTAGTGGGTCACCTGCAGGAGCAACAACACAAGTTCAGTTTAATAATGCTGGTTCTTTTGGTGCTTCAAGTGAGCTTACTTTTGTTACTGGTATATTAAAAACACCTACAAGTATTTTATTGGCCGATAATAGTGTTGCAGGTAATAGAACTATAGCAGCAGAAAGTAGCACACTTAATAGTACGTTTAGAATTTTCAATAGAGTTGGTAATGTTATACTTTCAGGTGGTACTAGTTCGACAGCTACAGCAGGATATAATGCTACTATTCAAGGAGGAACAAATAGTTCATCTGGTGCTGGTGGTATTGTAACAATTAATGGTGGTACTAATACTGGAACAGGATTGGGCGGTAATGTAACAATTAATGGTGGTAGTACAAACAACGCATCACAAGCAGGTAGTATAACAATTCAAGGTGGTGGAAATAGTTCAACAGGTCAACAAGGAAATATAAATATTCAATGTACAACAGGAACTGGTATAGGTGGTAGTGTAACAATTGTTGGTGGTGGATCATCAACAGCACAATCAGGAACAGTAACTATTATTGGGGGTACTTCTCAAAATTCAAATGTTGGTGGTGGAATTACATTACAAGCAGGTCAAAATACATCTACAGGTATTGGTGGTACTGTTCTTATTCAAGGTGGTAGTAATTCAAGTAGCAATACCGCAGGTAATGTTAATATCTTTGGTGGACAAACTGGTGGTGCTGGTTTAGGCGGTACTGTTAATATCAGAGGTGGTATGAATAGTAGCTCAGTTGTTAAAGGACAGGTTATTATCGTTGGTAGTTCTAGCACATCAATTTCTAATGGTGTGATAATTAGTGGAGATAGTGCAACAGGTTCTGGTGGTAATGTCCTTATTCAAGGAGGTATTAATAATACTGCTTCTGGTTCAATTCCATCATCAATTAAACTTTATGGTGTAACTAATAGTGGTGGAAATGGTGATATTATTATAAGAGCATCGTTAAATACTTTAGGTGGTAATCCGGGTGGTAATATTAATATGAGTGGTGGTACTGGTGCAGCTAATGGTGGTAGGGTAATAATTGCAGGTGGTGTAGGAACAACAAATGGTGGCCATTTATATCTTACTGGTGGTACTGGACTTGCAAATCAAGGTGGTAATGTAAATATCATTGGAGGTACTTCTGGAAATGTTACTGGAAATCAAGCTGGTGATGTAAATATTACAGGTGGTTTACAAGTTGGTGGTGGTACTGGCCCGGGTGGTAATGTGAATATTACTGGTGGACTTGGTGCTGGTAATGGTGGTGGATCAGTAATTATAAAAGGTGCTATTTCAACGGCAACAATACAAGGTGGTGCTGTAGACATAAGAGGTGGTTCAACTAGTACATCACAACTAGGTGGTCAACTAGCAATACATGGCGGTGATGCGACATCAACAGGTTTCCCGGGAACATTATATGTATTAGGTGGTAATTCAAGTAATACCAGTGCTGGTGCAATTAATGTAACTGGTGGTCAAACCAGTTCAGCAACAGGAATTGGTGGATTGGTTACTATTAATGGTGGAGCAGGTACTGCATCAGGTTCTAAAGGAGGTACTGTAACTATTGCTGGTGGTAGTAGACAAGTAACTAGTGCTGGTGCTAATGGCGATGTTTTCATTAATGGTGGTGGTAATAGTGGCTTTGGAGAAACTACTGGATTTGGTAATATATACTTACATAATCAAGCTGGCTTTGTATTATCTGGTACTAATGGTAACAAAGTTACACACATTTCTCAAGCATCTGCAAACCCATCAACAGCACCTGCAAACGGTGTCATATTATATTATGATGGTACTAATTTGAGAGCATGGAGAGCAGGTCAAGGTGCTTCACAAATAATTGCATAATATAAAATTTATGTGTATATTGCAAACTAATTAAGTTGATATATGATTTTAAAATTAAGTGAAAAACAAAAACTAATTTTAGCAAGTTTGATTGATAAAAAAAATTTAATCAACAAAGAACTAGAATTGATTAATTTGAGACAAAAAGAAATTGCTGAACTCATATTAGATTTTAATGACATCAATATTAATGATGTAGTATCAATGGATTTTACCGATGGTTCATTGACTGTAAAAGTGATTGAAAAAAATATTGAAGCACAAAATCTTGGTGAAAAAAGTCTTATGTAAGATTTTTTTCTGCGAAATCTCTGCTTAAATAAGCACTTTAGCGATTGCAAGGTCGTTTCGACCTTTTTTTTCTATTTATATTTACGTATTTTTGCAGAACGATGAATAATCTTACTAAAGTAGTAACTATGAGAAAATTAAAATATGTATCACTTCTAATCTTTTTTCTGTTGATACCAAGTATACAGGGCTTCGATGAAGCAAACAGATTTAAGATATTAGAAGCAACAAAAAAAGAAGAACTCACAGCAATAATTCAATTTCAAAGTCGTGCTAAATTCCTTCCAGCATTCGAAAGAATAAAAAAATATGAGGGTTACTATGTTAATCATCCTCATGATCATGGTAAAGAGACATATCAAGGTATTACAAGAAGATTCAATCCAGAGTGGACTGGTTGGAAATATATTGATTTACATAAAAAAGAGTTTGGTAGACCAAAAACAAATGAAAAGCTTAATGATCTAGTAAATCACTATGTCTTGGATTATTATTTGACTCTATGGTTAGATGAAGGGTTCGACAAAATTAAATCACAAGGCTCTGCTAATTATTTCTTTGATTTTAGAATTAATGGTGGGATTTCCGTTATCATAACACGTAGGATGCTTAATCGTATGGGTTGTAAAATCGAAGGGAATACATCTGTGGTTAATGAAGAATTAATTAATGCTATCAATAGTATCGATCCTAAAATCTTCGTTATCGCATTGAAAAATGAACGTATGGCATTCTATAATGGAATTGTTAAAAGAGATGCTACTCAAAAGATTTTCTATAGAGCATGGAAAATGAGAACTATGGATATTGAAAATATTAATAGCTAAAAGCTTGCTTTTTTCGAAAATTTGAATTAGTATTACGTTTGATGAGCAAGAAATTTCTTCAATATCAACGAATTGCCGAATATGGCATGTTATATTCCTTTTTGGAAGTTTTTATATTTGCAATAGTTGCCTTTTTTTTAAAGGGGCCAGTAATTAGTATGCTTCTAGGTGTACTTGTTATAATCTTATTGGTGTTTACAATAATTAATACTATCATGAGTTTGATATGGTTGACGAAGTACATCAATGATGTGATAGACAATCTCTTCAAAGAATATGAAAAAGAGCATTTCTAATTTTTTCAAAAAGATATTAGGCTTTTTTAAGAAGAAGCCACTTCCAATAGAACGATCACAACAAGAAATTGATAATGATAAATTCAGACATAAGTATAGACTTGAATTTTTGTATGATGTTTATTTCGTTCAATACTTCTTCAATGAAGAATGGTGGTATTTGAGATTTTGGGATGAAGATTATGTTTTTGAAGAAACTCCCGGTAATGCCTTAAGAATTCAACATCCTGAGTATCTTGAAAATATTATTACTGCCCATCAAGAATGGTTAAAAACAGGTAAATTTTTTCTACCTTTTAGATAAATAAATTATGAGTTATATAGTAGTAGACATTGAGGCCGATGGCCCTATACCGCATCCATATTCAATGGTATGCTTCGGTGCAGTAATAGTAGAACCGACCCTCCAGAAGACATTCTATGGCCAAACAAAGCCTATCTCGGACAAATGGATACCAGAGGCACTAGCCATCTCAGGATTCAATAGAGAGCAGCATATGACGTTTGATGACCCTATGGAAGTAATGAGGAAATTTGATCTCTGGATTAAAGAAAATTCAAAGGGCCACCCAATATTTGTATCAGACAATTTAGCCTTTGATTGGCAGTGGATAAATTATTACTTTCACACATATATGCTAAAAAATCCTTTTGGGTTTTCAGGAAGACGTATCGGGGATATATATGCTGGTTTGATGAAAGACACTTATGCAAAATGGAAGCATTTGCGCAAGACAGCACATACACATCATCCTGTTGATGATGCTAAAGGCAATGCGGAAGTATTATTAATGATGAAACAAAACATGGGACTAAATATCAAATTAACATGATAACGATATTCAAAGATAGAATAATTTACACATCTCATCGAAATAAGAAAACTAAAATTCCTGTCGATATATTATTTCGTTATCTAGGTGATACCGTTACTCTTGATAAGGGCGTTACGTTTGGAACGATCATGGAATTATTACATGAAAATGATGCTCTTACAAATATCGTATTTGGTAATACATTGGGAAGTTATGATTTCGATCTCTTCTATCAAGATTATTTAAAACCAATACCTAAATCAGGGGAGAATGATTATAAATCTGAATATCTTGAAGTTTATTATTACCCTGATTTATTCAAATATGAAAAAAACGAGAGATTCGAATTAAATCATGTATGGGGTTTTCATCTAATAAAACCGAAAGAAGATATTACCTATTCTATATCATTATCTGCATTATCTGAATTAAAAAAACATCCACTCAGAATTAATTATCAGGTAGATATGATACCATATGATTCTACAAAAAAAATAACGAAGAAATCATTAACTACTCCACTATTGCAAACAACAATGGATGGTGTGAAATTATTTGATGTGCTGTGGGCCATACTTTATGAGATTAGCTGGCATGGAGCACCAAATAAAAGAGATGAATTTGCTAAAGAGTTAACAGATAGAGTCTACGATTTTGAAACTGCAGATAAATCGAAGATGGTTTCCTTAGATCAACTAAGGGAGGCATTAAAACCCAATAAGAAGAAATAAAAAAAACCAACCTTACGGGGTTGGCTATTATTTGAGAAATAATATTAAGATACTGATAAATACTACCAGTAAACGAAAAATCAGATTTTACATCTAAAATTAACAGACCAACCAATTGGCATGAACTGTGGTTCCATAGTATCTATGAAGTGTTGTCTCCATCCTTGAATGAATTCTTCGAAAGCAGCGTGGTTAGTAAATTGCTTAATAACCATTTTACCGTGAAAGAATTCATCAATATCAATGACTTCACGTTTTTCCCTAGCTATTGACTTGTTCAGTTTTCTTCTGATCTTATCAAGTTCCTCGAAGTCCAGTTGCATAATATCGAATTTTAACATAGTACTTACTTCTTTACCTATGATTTCGATTTTGCTGATTGGTATGTCATTGAATTGGTCAAGAATAGTGTTGAGCAATTTACTGATCTTAAATTTAGTTCTAAGTCTTTCGACCACAGTAGTAATGTAGGCATTGTTCAATTCTTCAATTGTACCAACGCTATATTTTCTCGCAATGTGAGTCTTATAACTTTTTGCAATCATTTCGTACTCTTCGTGATGCATTCTACAGATCAATACGACATCATGGTGATTTCGTGATTTGTAGTTTATGGGCATGAATTTTCTATAGTGATATGGAACTACGTGATGTCTTTGAAGATTATCTGTAGACCCACATACAACACACTGATTTATTCTTGGAAGTAATCCAAAGATTTCATTTTCGGAAAAACCATCCCCTTTAGGTACTTTTGTTAATTGAATTGAATTCTTGTCAATAACAATAGCACCTGCTCTACGCAAATACCAATCGGCTTTTCTTTTACTCGTGGTAAACATATGCTTACCATTCGGGTGAAATACTTTCCAATTGTCATTCGTATCAAATTTTCTGCTACCACTTTTTAATACTTGCATTAGTTCAGGTTTTCTCTTATGATTTTGTGGTATTCGACCACTTTATTTTTTGATATTATCTTAACAGCATCAAATTTATCGATTATTTCTTGTTTCCAAAACAATTTTATTCCAATTCTTTTGCAATCGTTGATAAAGTCATCAATTGTATCTGGAAGGACTGGAAATTTATATTCGTGACCCGATAGAAATATTGAATACGAATTGAATTCAATATTGATATTCACATCGTTATCAATTCCTTGCAAAACTTGCCAATGTTGCATATCTTTTACAATCCACCCATCGAATAACACTTCACGATCTGCGAGTTTCCACCTCTTTAATCTCATCGCATATCCCTCGGTAGTTTCATGAAAATCCACACCAAATACAGGCATATTTCCATGTTTATTTCCAAGATGCTTTACATCAAAAGGTTTGTTATACAATTCATTCTTTATTACTTGGTCACCAATGGTGTTGATAAATGGTGCTGCCTCGACATTACTTTTCATACTTATCTTATTGAAATTAGTTTATTATTTATTCCTACAGTCAGATAATAGATCGTATTTGTTACATCATTTTTAACAATCTGATTATCGTATACTGGTTGAAGCATAATCATTGATTTTGTTACAACTCCAGACTTTCCGTTCTTAAAGATGAATTCACAAGGATGATCACCTGCTCTGATATTGTATCTCTTAATATTGTGAGCGTTCATCTTTATAGCGTCATATCTAACCACTAGAATCTCATTATCTTCGATCTTAGCCAAACCAAATGTCTTCTTTGAAGATATTTGAATCGTGTCTTGTATCACAGTAGTCTTTTTACCTGTATACGTATTCACGCTATAATAGTTACCCTTTCCATCGTAACTAATTACGTTAGATGCATTATCAGTAAGTATGGAGTATATCTCAAATGATCTTTCTGTCGTCATTATCAACGTCTTATCCATAAGATTCGATGCATCGGCATAGAATATCTCTCTGATCTTTCTATCAGAGAATAATGACCTGTCCCAATATCCTAATAGAATTTTATTGGATTGGTAGTCATAGTCAAGAATGGAATATGATTGCAGCCATGTAACTACTTGATGCCCTAACGTATATTTATAGATGTTTTTAAAACTTGATATTAAGATTCCTGATTTTGTAAACCAAATCTTTAATGCCCCCTGATTACTATTAGATATACGTACTGTGTCAAATACATTTAATGTCTTTTGGTTGAATAAATAGGCCGTACCATTCTCATCAGTATATGCACCAAAATCACCAACATAGTCAAGAGTTACTTGACCTAAATTGGAAAATTTTAAAACTTTAACTATGGAATCGTTTTTATCTAGAACCACCATTCTACCTTTAGTCGTTGAAACAAATAATCTGTTATTTGATTTCGATAGACACAACGTTAGAAATTGTTCACCCTTCTCAGCAACAAT
>Ga0315294_10006295_pt1 | contig 13009 bp, 8 predicted proteins | sample YL17G13_40_MG_FD_203626 | JGI IMG/M metagenome (GOLD analysis project Ga0315294, IMG submission 203626) | Sediment microbial communities from Yellowstone Lake, YNP, Wyoming, USA - YL17G13_40 | ecosystem: Environmental > Aquatic > Freshwater > Lake > Sediment | place: USA: Wyoming | collected... | reverse complement strand
TCGCACCGCTGAACTTACGGTTGCCAACAAACAGCTTCAAAAGGAAGTGGTAGTGCGTAAAAAGGCAGAAACAAGGCTAACCTCGCTTTTGGATGAGATTAAGAATGTCAATAAGGAATTGCAGAGTTTTGCATATGTGGTTTCGCACGACTTAAAAGCTCCGCTTAGAGGAATCAGTACGCTGGCAGAATGGCTGGCAAGCGACTATGCGGATAAGTTTGACGAAAACGGCAAAGAGCAAATCAAACTCCTGTTGAGCCGGGTGGAACGCATGCATAATTTGATAGACGGAATTCTTCAGTACTCCAGAGCTGGCACCGCTAAAGAAGAAAAAATGATTGTAGACCTGAATGAACTTGTCAAAGAAGTTATTTCAATGGTTGCCGCGCCGCCAAACATTGAGATTACGGTCGAGGGCCAGCTGCCTGTGCTTGAGTGTCAGCAAACCCGTGTCATGCAGATATTCCAGAATCTGCTCAGCAATGCCGTGAAGTACATAGATAAGCCGAAAGGTCAAATCAAAATCGGCTGTATGGAGGAAGGTGATTTCTGGAAGTTCAGTGTTGCCGATAACGGACCGGGTATTGAGAGTAAATACTTTGAAAAAATCTTCCAGCTGTTCCAGACATTGGCGCCGCGCGAGGAATCTGCAAGTGCCGGAAGTACTGGTATCGGCCTTACAGTTGTTAAGAAAATCGTTGAATTGTACGGCGGCAAGGTTTGGTTAGAATCCGAAATTGGCAAGGGCACTACGTTCTTTTTCACATTACCAAAGCAACAGGAGCAGGAGACTGCAGACCATGAAAGACTCCAGGCCAATACTGTTAGTTGAAGATGATATTGTGGACGCAATGACGGTCGGGCGGGTTTTTAAGGACCTGAAAATTACGAACCCATTGGTCCACATGACAGATGGCGAATGCGCCTTAGAGTATTTGAGAAACGATGGGAGCGCCCAGCCGTGCGTTATTCTTCTGGATTTGAATATGCCGAGGATGAATGGAATCGAGTTTCTTGGAATCATCAAGGCAGACGAGGAACTGAGAAAAATTCCTGTGATAGTTTTGACCACATCAAGGGAAGAGCAGGATAAAATTGAGACCTTTAGGCTTGGTGTTGCCGGCTATATGGTCAAGTCTATCGATTACAAGAAATTTGTGGAAACAATGAGGGTAGTTGACATGTACTGGACCTTGAGTGAGCTGCCGGAGAAGGTATAAGGCACATGGATAATGAAAGGTACAGAGTTTTGCTGGTTGAAGATGATACGCTTGACCAGATGGCCTATAAGCGAATGGTTGAAAGCGAAAAACTTACTTATGACACCATTGTGGCCGGTACTGTTACGGAAGCCCGCAATGCGTTGGATACCAACAAGTTCGATGTGGTAGTTTCGGACTACATGCTGCCGGATGGTACGGGGTTGGATGTTTTAGATTCGATAAAAAAGAGGATACCTTCTATATTTATTACCGGAACTGGTGACGAAGAAATCGCGGTAAAAGCCATGAAAGGCGGGGCCTGCGATTATCTGATAAAAGACCTGCAGCATAGTTATCTCAGGGCTTTGCCGGTAACAATCGAAAATGCCATCAGGCACAGGCGAATGGAAGACCGCTTCAAACTGTTATCGTGTGCTGTCACGAGCACTGACGATAGTATCTATATTTCTGATATGCAGGACAAGATTATCTTCGTTAATAGAGCATTCTGTGAAGTCTACGGCTATAAGGAAGATGAAATAATGGGCAAGGACAGTAATATTCTTTGGGAAAAGAGTCCTGCAGGTCCCAAGGCAAAACAGACTTACGAAGCTAGTAGCGGATGGGAAATTGGGTTTTACCACAAACGAAAGGACGGCGGTCAATTTCCAGTTTCTCTTACCCGCTCCGCTATTAAAGACGAAAACGAGCAAGAGATTGCTCTGATCTGTGTGGCTCGTGACATTTCAGAACACATTCGTATTGAAGACGACCTGAGAACAGAGAATCTAAAATTAAAGAACCTGTTGAAAGTCTACGAAAGCACAGAAGTGAGTAATAGTTTATAAGGATAAATACTCCCCCCATCCCTGCCGGTCTCAAACTCGCGTCTTAACCTCAGCTAAAATAAACAAATTGTGTCACGTCCCTGTTAAGGTTTCACTTGTTTGTAAGACTCCAGTTGGCTGCGAATCTGATTAGCCAATTCATCGTCGCCGGCGGCCAGTTTTATCGCTGTCTGCAGTGTCGTTATGGCTCTTTCGCGTTGGCCGGCAGCAGCGTATGCTGCAGCGAGCGTCTTGAGAATGTTAGCGTCCTGATGCTTTGTTAATTCTGCTGCCCGTTCTGCCAGAGCAACAGCTCCAGGACCGTCGCGCATCGTGGGATTTGGGTGTGTGGCCAGAATCCACGCCAGATTGTCCAGTGCTGATAGATAATCCGGGTCAATCTTCACGGCCTGACGATAGTGCCTGATTGCCTCGTCTGGTTTACCCTGTCTTGCCAGTGTAATACCCATATTGGAATGCAATTCAGCATCGTCAGGCTTAATCTGCAGTGCCTGGCGGTAATGATTCATTGCCTCGTCCAATTTCCCCTGCATTCCCAGGGCATTGCCCAGGTTAATGCGAGCTTTTGCATAGTTAGGTTTCATTTGTAAGGCCTGACGATAGCGATTTATCGCCTCGTCGAATTTATTCTGAAGTGCCAGGGTGTTACCTAAATTATAATACGCCGTAACATACCGTGGGTTGAGCTGTAGTGTTATCAGGTATTGACCGATGGCTTCGTCCAATTTACCCTGCGACTCCAACGCGGCACCCAAGCTGTTATGGGCGTCGGCAGCGTTGGGTTCGAGCTTGACGGCTTGACGCAAGTGAATAATAGCTTCGTCAGTCTTGTCCTCTGAGTGAAGTGCAATGCCCATCATGTTATGCACGGACCATGCGTCTGGGGTTAGTGTCAGCATGTGTTTAAAGAGACTCACTGAGTCGTGCCATTGCACCAAATACCGCCGAGTGGCAACTGACTCAGCACCGGCTAATATTATCACGATGATTATCACAACTGTCCGCCGCACCACAGGTTTACCGGTGTCGCAGAACCAACCCAGAAACGCAGCCAATACCGTCAACAGTCCTACCGAAGGCAGGTAGGCAAATTTGTCCGATGCAATAACATTACTGAAGCCTATAATCTGCATGGTGGGCAGAATCGCCATGAAGAAAAACAGCCAGCCTGTCACTATCCCGCGCGTCCAGCGAAGTGAAATCACCAATAGTGGAATCAGTATGCACGTGCCGATGACACCAGCCAGCACCATCGGATGGGTTAATGCCAGCGGTTTGGGATAAGCATAATGCGATGAGAGATTTATCGGCCAGACCATCTTGTAAAGATAGAAAACAATATTGTGACAGAGCACCAGTGGAATACGCAGTGGACCATACTTAGCAGGCAGCTCCACTCCACCGGTGTTGGATTGTGAAATATACGTAATCAGCGCGGAAATCCCTCCTACCACGAAAAAGGGCAGCTTTTCCACGATTCTCTTCCAGCCCAACCGATTCAGCGGCCAAAAATCCATTAGCAGCATCAAAACCGGCAGGGGAGTACTGGTCGGCTTGGACAACAGCGCCAGCACGTACATCAGAAAACAACCAACGTAAAGTTTCCAATCGCTCTTGCGGGCATAATGTATGTAGAGAATAAGGCACCACAGAGCGAAAAATGCCGCCAATAGTGTCTTGCGCTCACCCACCCAGGGAATAGGTTCAACCGTCAAAGGGTGAACACCAAAGAGTAAACCTGCCGCTGCTGCTATCCAGACCCTGCCGAACAACATGTAAAGCAGTACAATTATCAATGCGGTGTTTGCTGCATGCAAAGCCAAACTAGTTCGATGGAACGGCCTTAGATTATCGGGTCTGCCACCTAGTGCGTAATCGGTCATCAGTGAAATCATCGCCAGCGGCTGATAGTATCCCCCTATAGTTGATGGATTTAATATTTCGGTGAGGAACCTCTGTGTGGATTTCCAACTAGGATTCCGAACCAAAACGTTATCAGTTACATACTCGCTGTCGTCAAACGATAACGCCTTTGCTGACAGTGCCGGCCAATGCGCTACAAGGACAGCCACGCAAACAGCAAGGAGTAGAACCGCCAGTAATTTAGTTTCCGAAGTTGAGTGCTCTGACAAATTATGTTTGCTAAGAACCATTTTGGCCCCTTGGCCTGTGTCGTGTTTAAATCTGTTCTTGGCTCTTTGGTGCATTTTGCTCATTCAACTTCGTTAAGGTTTCACTTGTTTGTAAGACTCCAGTTGGCTGCGAATCTGATTAGCCAATTCATCGTCGCCAGCGGCAGAAGCCAGTTTTAGCGCTGTCTGTAGTGTCGTTATGGCTCTTTCGCGTTGGCCGGCAGCAGCGTATGCTGCCGCAAGTGTCTTAAGGATGTTAGCGTCCTGATGCTTTGTTAATTCTGCAGCCCGTTCTGCCAGAGCAACAGCTTGAGTACCATCGCGCATCTTGGGATTTGGGTGTGTGGCCAGAATCCAGGCCATACCGTTCAAGGGCAGTGCCCAGTCCGGCTTGCTCTGCAGCGCCTGACGGTAGTGACGCAGCGCCTCATCAAAATTGCCTTGTAATTGAAATGCCAGCCCAAGGTTGTTGTGTGCTTCACAGTGGCTGGGATTGAGCCGCAATGCCTCATGAAGACAACTGATGGCCTCATCAAATTTACCTTGTAGTCCAAGGGTATAGCCTAAGTTGTTGTACGCGTCGGCATAGTCAGGTTTGATTTGCAATGCCTGGCGATAGTGGCTGATTGCCTCATCTAGTTTACCCTGCGCCTTAAGCTCGATGCCGAGGTCGTAGTGCATTACAGCATTGTTTTTGGTTGTCTTAAGTGCGTGTTCAAAAAGGGCAATACTATTGCGCCAATACCTCAGTTGCATTCGGGAGCATATCATCAGGGCAGCGAACAATGCAACTGCTGATGTCCCCAGTACTATCTTTCGGTATTGCCGCCTGGTCAGCAGTTCAGCACTGCCCCAGCTGACCATAATAAAAATACCCGTCAGTGGTAGATAAGTATAGCGGTCAGCCCAGGCCTGGCTGCCTACTTGAACCAGGCCAATAACAGGTATTAGAGTTCCGATAAACCATAGCCAGCCCACCGCCAGATATCTGTGAGCAGGCGCTGACCGGATTACTAAAATAAATATGCCGGCCAGCGCCAAACCGCCAACTATTACCTGCCACACTGCCAACTTGTCACCGGGATGTGGATAAAGCACCGCTAAGTTGCTCGGCCAAATCGTTTTCACTAAGTATGTCAGATAAGCAATTGGAACATTGGCAATCCGGATTTTTAATGGAAGCGAATCGAGACTGCTCCCAGCTCCTTTGGCCTCGATAAGAAGCGTTATGATACAGGAGATTGCTGAGAGACCAAACAAAGGTATTTTTTCGCAAATCAGGCGGGGTAACTCCTGCCATTGAGAACTGCTCTTTTGTGATTTGTGGGTTTCCCGGCTTATATCTTTCGCCCGTTTATTCTGAAAACGCCCCAGAGGCCAATAATCCAAAAGCAGCAGCACAAACGGCAGAGTCACGAGCATCGGCTTGGCCATAAGGCCCAGCGAAAAGACTAAGAGCATTAAAAGATAACCGGATGCACGTGGACGTTTGACGTAACGCAAATATGCAGCTATCGTCAATATCCAGAAAAAACCGCTCAATACATCCTTACGCTCGGCTATCCACGCAACCGATTCCACATGGAGCGGATGCAATGCAAATGCGCCGGCGACAAAGGCGCTTTGCCAGAGTGCACCGGTCATTTGCTTAAAGATGGCAAAGAGCAGCAGCGTATTTATTATGTGCAGCAGCAAATTTGTCAGATGGTGCCAGCCCGGTTCAGTCCCAAACAGCTGGCAGTCAAGCATATGCGAAAGCCAGGTCACCGGATGCCAGTTGCTGCCGTGACTGGTCGTAAAGGCCCAGACGATACCGTCGCGAGTAAGGCCAGCCTGGACATGCTGGTTTTCTGTAATGTATCGCGGATCATCATAGTTGACAAAACTAAAGGCGCGTACCTGCCAAAAAACTGCCAGTGTCGTCAAAGCCAAAGCCAAATAGATGCAAATAGCCTGATATTTATTAGATGTTTTGTCCATATTATTCAGCAAACAGCTTTATTTGGGGTTAACTGTCTTTTCATACAACAACTGAAGTTTCTGGTTGGCTTTGGTGTAATTCGGATCAATTTCAATCGCTCGGCGATAATGACTAATTGCTTCGTCAAGTCTGCCCTCTGCTTGTAGTATGCAGCCGAGATTAAAATGTGCATCAGCATAATCGGGCTTGAGCTGCAGTGCCTGAAAAAGATGGCTGATGCCCTCGTCGATGTTGCCCTGTAAGCTAATCGCAGTGCCGAGGTTGTTATGCGCCTTGGCTAAGTTGGGGTTGATCCGCAGCGCCTCACGATACTGGCTGATAGCCTCGTCAAGCTTGCCCTGTAATCGCAGTGCATTGCCCATGTTAATGTAGATTTCTGCAGAGTCAGGCTCAATGCGCAACGCTTGACGATAGTGGCTGATTGCCTCGTCGGGCCTGCCTCTTAACTGAAGCGCGATGGCTAGATTGTTGTGTGCTTTGACAGAATATGGCATCAGTTGCAGTTCTTGGCGATAGTTGCTTATTGCCTCGTCGAGCTTGCCCTGCGATTTAAGCGCCAGGCCGAGATTGTAGTGTGCTTCGGGAAGGTCGGGTTTGAGCTGCAGTGCCTGACGATAATGACTGATCGCCTCGTCGAGTTTGCCCTGTGCTGCCATCGCAATACCCAGGCCATTGTGTGCTTCGGCAAAATTAGGCTTAATTCGCAGCGCCTTATGATAGAGACTGATTGCCTCGTCAAGCTTACCTTGTAACTGAAGCGCGTTGGCAAGATTATAGTGCGATTCGGCATCGTAGGGGTCAAGCTGAATTGCCTGACGAAAATGACTGATGGCCTCGTCAAGTTTGCCCTCCGATTTAAACCCAGCGCCTAAATTGGCATGCAGCGGCGCCAAATCCGGAGTCAGTCTCAACATATATTCATACAGGGTAACCGTGTCGCGCCACTGCGCCAGGTACTGCCGAGTGGCGACTGACTCGGCGCCGGCTAATATCACTGCGATAATCAGCACCGCCTGCCTTACAGCGGGTTTGCCGCTCTGGAATAACCGACCCGAAAACGACGCTAGTATCATCAGCAGGCCCACAGAGGGCAGATAAGCAAACTTATCTGAGGCAATGACATGGCTGAAACGTATAATCTGCATGGTAGGCAAAATGGCCATAAAGAAAAATAGCCACCCCGTCAACAGTCCCCGCGTCCAGCGAAGCGAAACCACCAGCAAACCGATTAGTATGCAGCTGCCAACGACACAAGCCAGCACTGTCGGATTTGATAGTCCCAATGGTTTTGGAAAAGGATAATATGATGACAGATTGGCTGGCCAGATGATTTTGTAGAGGTAAAAAATAATGTTGTGACAAATGGTCAGCGGAATGTGCGCCGGGTTATACTGTCCCGGCAGGGCTATAAAGCTTGTGCGCTTTTGCGAGATGTAAGTGATAACCGCAAAGACGCCTCCAACGACAAAAAAAGGCAGCTTTTCCGCAACCCTCTTCCGCCTCCACCGATTCAGCGGCCAATAGTCCATCAGCAGCATTAGCGCCGGCAGAGGCAGGCTGGTCGGTTTGGACATTAGCGCCAGCACGTATGTCACAAAACAACCTGCATAAACTCGCCAATCATTCCTGTGGGCGTGACGCACATAGAGGATTAGGGACCACAGTGCGAAAAACGCCGCCAGCAGTGTCTTGCGCTCGCTCACCCAGGGAATAGGTTCGACCGTCAAAGGATGAACACCAAAAAGTAAACCGACCGCTGCTGCTGTCCAGACTTGGCCGAACAACATGTAAAGCAGCACAATTATCAATGCGGTGTTTGCCGCGTGCAAAGACAGACTGGTGCGGTGAAATGGCGTTAGGTTATTCTCTCTGCCGCCAAGGGCGTAATCGGTCATCAGTGAAATCATCGTCAATGGCTGGTAGTAACCCCCGACAGTTGAAGGCTCCAGCGCCTCCGCGAAAAACCGCCGGGCCGACGCCCAGCTGGGATTCTGGACCAGTGAATTCCCGGTAAAATATAACCCATCGTCAAAGGAAAATGCCTTTGCTGACAATGCCGGCCAATGCACCGCAAGAACCGCGCCACAAACAGCAATGACCAAAACCGCCAACAGCAACCTGCTTTCCGAGGTATGCTTTTCGAATAGCCTTTTGCCTTGTTGGCTGACAACTTCTTGTGTTGTCGGGCCGGCATTTTGTTGATTTGCGCCCCTGCGCTCTTGGTGCCTTCTGCTCATATAGTGGTTATGCTACCATAAAACACCCCTGACTGCAAGAACAGCCCTGGAATCGCCCAAATCATGTAAATATCGACGGTTTCATGAGCGATACGGTCGCCTTATTTGGCCAACCTTTCAGAATCTTCATTTTTTTCCCACCAGAGGGGAGATTTGCGGACCTTATGCAAGCCCAGGCGCTTTCTTTAACAGAGACCCCCATTTTTGAGGCAAAAAATAATGCTTCCTGCCAATATTTTTTACGAAATTCGCAGTTTTTTCTTGACGATATAGTAATCAATTGGTATAAGGAGAGTGAATAAATCGGTGCGTTTTTTCACCAAGGGTGAGCAAACATCAGTTTGGTTTTTAGTGGAGGATGAAGGTTTCGAGCTTCAGCTGCTAAAAATTCTTATCGGTTCGAATTTGGCCTCATTATAGGAAGGAGGGCAAATCAAATCAGTCGTAAGAAAATCGTGTTAAGCAGGTAAGAGGACTGATGAGGTCCTTGTTGCCTGTTTGTAAAACGTTGTTTGAAACAGGTGTGCGGTTAACGGTGAAGGTCAAAAACACCTGTTGAAAACAGCAAGTGTTTTGGCTCGTAGCCAGGATGCGTTTCTGTTTTATTATTTGTTTTAAGGAGGAGTATTATTATGACTAAAAAATTGTTTTTTCTAATTTCTTTTGGTTTGCTGCTCAGTTGGGCCCTGCCGGTCATGGCTATCGACACGGGCTTTACTCCTAGAGGTATCGACCCCTGCGACCCCAACATCGTTGTGTACTGTCGGCTCAACCAGACTGGTGACCCCAACAGCACACCGAGGGTCACGAACGATGCCAACATCGTTGGGACCCAGCCGCCGGCTTACGTCGCTCGAGGTCTTGCCAGTGGTAAGGATGGCCACTTGATTGAGGTTACACCAGCTCTGCCTGCGGTAGGCGTGCGTTGGCCCTCGACAGGCGACCCGAACATTGCATGGGATGCTGAGGGTGTGATTTCTGGCGGTAAGAGCTTGAAGTTGACACCTGGCAACGGCAATACTGTTGACGCGAAAGGCGGCGGTCGTGTCCATGTCCCGGTTACATGGAGTGGCGGCACACAAGTAATGCATCCTGACAGAGGAACTGTTGCCATATGGGCCAAGCAGGCGGCATCGGCCCCTGGAGCTGATACTGATTTCAGGTACCTGGTAGGCTTTGCTAACGTAACTGGTAGCCCATATGGAAGCAGAGTGCAGATCTACTTCGTAACGGACGCAGAGTCTCCGGGAAAGGAGAACGATATCTGCGTAGGAATGGGCCTCTATAACAAGAATGATAAGTGGATTAGGAATATTCCTGTGAACAACTGGAACCATTATGCTTTGACCTGGCAGACAACTAATACCGCTGCCGGTGCCGGCACCTATACGCTTTACGTCGATGGTTATGACCAGGGTCCAGGAACGGGGATAGTTGGCCAGCCCACCCCTGGAACGTACATAGGCCTGACGGCAATGCCCGATTTTGCAGATATCGGAAACGATGGCCGGACCGTTCAGAACCTGTGCTTCTATGGAAAGCTCGATGAGGCGGCCTTCTACAATAAGGTTCTGACACGTGACAAAATCTGCGAATTGGCCGGTCATGACCCGAACTACGCATGGAATCCAGGCCCAGAGGATAAGACTATTGGCCAATCTCAGACTCCCACACTTACCTGGACGAAAGGCAAAAACGCCAATAGGCATGTTGTGTATTTTGGCACCGACTATCTTAACCCACCTGCGGTTGCTACCTTTACAGATGCCAACACTTCTGTGAGTTATACACCAGGGCAACTTCTTGCCAATAAGAAGTACGGTTGGAAGCTCAGGGAGATGAAGGGCACTACCATTATTCTTGCGACAGCGCCATTTATCTGGACCTTTACCACCATAGGTAACACATCCTACGACCCCATCCCGGTAAGTGGTGTTGCGAATGTTAACTCGGATGTAACCCTTACGTGGACCAAGTCGGCTAATGCAACTTCGCATAATGTGTATTTAGGCACCAGTTTTGCTGATGTGAATGATGCCACTAATCCGGCTGTTCCGCCGGCCGTAGCCAATGGTATAACAACCCAGAGCTATGTTGCAGGCAATCCGCCCACAAACATGAAATTGGGCAAGAAATACTACTGGAGAGTAGATGATCGGATTTCTAGCACAGTATACAAAGGCGACATCTGGAACTATACCATAAGCGACTACTTCGTCGTTGACAACTTTGAGTACGGCATTGGCTCTCCCGTTGGGCTGACAACTGTCTGGAAGGCAACCGGAGATACCGGCGCCTTCTATCAATACTACAAAGATTACGATACCGTTTACTTCGGAGGCGAAGGCACACTTCAAAATATTCAAAACCTCAGGGGCGCAGCGAAGTTTAACGGTCACACGCGTACATACACGTCAGCGTGGGATTACACCTTCGGCGGCGGCGCCACAACCACAGATTCCAACGACGGCATGAAAGCCATGACGGTGTGGTACAAGTGCGACCCCAACACCAATGTGTACTATGTGCAGTTGAGGGATAGCTCTAGCAGGTATAGGAAGAGTACACTTGCCTCACCGGTTAAGGATTGGGAGTGGAATCTGTGGAAGATAGACCTTGCCCAGTTCTCCGGTTGTGACCTGAACAGCGTGAACTATGTCGAGGTCGGCGTTGGTGACGGCACCAATACTTATGGTGCAGCTACTAACAATAAGAGGCGGTGGACCGATATCAGGCTGTATCAGAAGACATGGTATAAGGATCAGGACGCCGATATTGATGGTGACCACAAGGTTGACCTTAAAGATTATGCCGCGATGGCAGGCGAGTGGAAGAAGCCCGCTGTCAATCTCGTGCAGAATCCTGAATTCAAACTCGATCCTAATGGTCAAGATCCTAATGGTGCTCCGCTTAACTGGATAGCCAGAGTCTGCGTCAGCGCTACCTCTCAGCCCTATGTGAAGCCTGATGTCAATGGTGTTCCAGGGAATCCTGAAGCCCCGTATATTATCGACGTCTTAGAGGAAGAAGGTAACCCGAAGAAGCCGTGCGGCCGTATTATGCTCACTACAGCGATGACTGCATTGTGGAGCGATGGCGGACTTGCGCAAAGTATAAATGTCAGCGCCTACAGCGGTCAAACGCTGAACATATCGTGGATGTGCAAAGGTGACATCAGCGTTACCAGCGATAGTACCGGCGGAGAGAACCCGGTAGCGGTTAATCGTTTCTACGAACCGCGTTTCGAGCAGAGAGACCATTCAGCACTGGCCAGCACCGGCGCCGTTGGTACTGCCTTCTTCAGAGAAGAGCAGCGTGGCAAGGGCGCTAATGTATGGGATTGGAAGCTGTACACTTACAGCATAAGCATAACCAAGCCCTACCTGCATATGTTCCACGACCTCTCAGGCAGGAAGGATCCGGCCCCGTTTAATCAGCTTTTGATTGACCATATGGTTGTTAAGACAGCCGACAGTATAATTCCAATAAGCGACCTCAGTGAAGACAATGAAATCGACTTCGATGACCTTTATATCTTGGCGGGTAATTGGCTTGATGAAGTAGTAAAAGAGCCACCGTGGGTATATTAATTGAGTTAGCTTGATGGAATTGCTGATTAGGTAGCTTGTGAATCTTGCATCAGTCCGGGGCCTATACTGATAATTCGGTATAGGCCCCGGTTGTTTTTTAAAGTGCCCGTAAAAACGCTTAGCGTGTTATAGCGCCCGAATACTTCTTATCCCCTTGCTGAATTAAATTGACTAAAAAGGCTGAATCTGGGATTATAGCCCGCGGTACTTGCCCCCGTTTTTTCTTTATCTTTTTTATCGGAACATACGGTGGGCAGCGTTGGTCTAATTGAGGAGAAAAGGCATGCACCCTGAGGCGGCAAATATCAGCCTTGACGAGGCCGTATTGGTTCAGCAGTGCCGGCAGGGCGATTCTGCCGCCATGGAGCGGCTGATACTGAGGTATCAAAATCGCATATATAACGTCATATTGAAAATTTGTGCAAATGCCGATGATGCTGCGGAACTTACGCAGGAAACATTTGTCAAAGTAATAGAAAACATTGATAAATTCGATGGCAGAAGCGGCTTTTATACCTGGGCGTTTAGAATAGCCGTCAATCTGACCCTCAACTATTGCAAAAGAAGCAATAAAATCGGGTTTAGCTCTCTGGATGCTCAGGATTATTCCGATGACGGCCAGGCAACTCGGCAGCTTAAGGACTTTTTATCTGATGACAGTATGCCTCAGCCCTCATCAGTGGCCCAGAACAAAGAACTGTGCGATATAGTTATTAAATCACTGATGAAGTTGGATGATATGCACAGGGCCGTGATAGTCTTGAGGGATATTGAGGGTATGAATTACGCTCAGATTTCAGAGGTACTTGGTATTGAATTAGGCACGGTTAAGAGCAGATTAAGCAGGGCCAGAAGCAATCTGAGAGAGATTTTGGAGGCTGTTTTGCCATGAAAGAAAATCCGGATATAGACGAACTGCTCAACGCCTATATTGACGAGGAGTTAACGCCCAGACAGCGCACTGAAATCCAGCGGCTGGTAAGTCATGACCCCCAAATCGCACAGCGCCTGCGGGAGCT
>Ga0315294_10006294_pt1 | contig 13009 bp, 1 predicted proteins | sample YL17G13_40_MG_FD_203626 | JGI IMG/M metagenome (GOLD analysis project Ga0315294, IMG submission 203626) | Sediment microbial communities from Yellowstone Lake, YNP, Wyoming, USA - YL17G13_40 | ecosystem: Environmental > Aquatic > Freshwater > Lake > Sediment | place: USA: Wyoming | collected... | reverse complement strand
TATCTGGAAGTTCGATTGGAAGTTCCTTTGCGCATGTTCCGTTTATGCAGAATAAGCCAGAACAGCAGGTTCCGCATTTTCCCCCTTCCCTTGCGCAGGAAGCGTTTTGTTCTTCAGTTCCTCCTGAAGAGCCCCCTCCTTCGCATTTGTTGCTTATGCAGGTTTCTCCGGAAGAACAGTCGCTGTTTTTGCAGCATCCATAATTGATCCATTTGTGCGCGCTTGCATAGCCGCATTCGCCTTCAACTTTTCTGCAAATATTATTTGAGCAATAATAATCGCTTGCGCATTGCGAATCCGCGCAGCATTCATAACTAATGAATTGGTGATTTTTCGCAAATCCGCATTCTCCAGTGATTTTTTCGCATTTATTCTCTTTGCAAATCTCGTCTTCATTGCATTCATCAACTGTTGTGCAATTGTATTTCAACAATTCAATTTGAGTTTGAACGTCATTGTAACCGGCGAGAGTAATTTTCACATAATAAATACCCGCATTTGAAGCGCTTAATTGGCAGGAACCGCTTGAGTTTGTGTAACAGGAGGAGAGGGATTGAGAATTCAGAGTGAGGGTTGCGAGCGCATTGATTATGGGAATTCCTTCATATTGCGCAATGATTGTTAACGGATTATTCGTGTAATTGGCAATCACTTGAACATTCATGTTCTTCTTCTCGTCTTCATCTGGGGAAGGAGGGGGAGCAGGCACAAATGTGCCGTTCAAATATAGTATAATTATCTGCGAATTGCTTATTGTGAAATTTGAGGAATTCACATCTATAGAGTAGTTTGCTGTGAAGTTTGTAATTGAATAGAGAATGTCCCCCCCAGCTCCGCGGAACATCGTATCGTTCATGATTGCCCACGAAGTTGTCAGGCCGTCTGCTCCGGTTGTCCCGAGGTCTTGGGTGATGGATTGATTGTTCGTTGCGTTTACGCTTGCTCCGCTTACCGGGGTTCCGTTTATGAAGGAAACGTTCACGCGGACGTACCACTGGAGGGTTACATTGTTACGGTTGTCTTCAGTATAATAAAAAAATGCAGAGCGATTAAGATTTTCTACGTTCAAGATAAGATTTTCGCCCGAATAATAATCTGTACTATTCCTAAGGAAAGTCTGATTCACAGACTGGCCAAGGAATGTGAAATTTGAAATTATATTGCCTGAACTATTATAGAAATAGATTTTCGGTGCATTTGTTCTGTTCGTATAGATTGTGAAATTGGAGAGGGAATTGTTGTCCGATCTGTATGGGATGTACACGCCATAGGAGGCAGAGCCGATTGTTGAGATCGTGCAGTTTGAAAAATGATTGTCGGTCGAGGAAACATAGATGTAAATGCCTATCGAAGACGAACCACCAGTACTAATCGAAATATTGGATGCGGAGTTGTTGCTAGAAGTCGTTTGGATGAGAATACCGTGCGAAGAAAATCCGGTTGTTGATATTTCGAGGTTTGAAAGAGAATTGTTATTAGAAGAGGTATAGAGAAAAACACTGCGGCCCCTGTATCCTTCAGTAGATATAGAAATACCAGTGAAATTGTTCAATTTCGAGTTGTAAACCGAAATCCCATATGTATAATTCGCCGAGACAATTATAGATGAGTTGATAATAGTGGAAACATTGGTTCGGAAAAAGAAAGTCGCGTTCATACCCACAGAATTATTGAACGTGTTGTTCTGCTGGAATATTCTACAATTCTTTATAGTTACATTGTTCCTCCCAATCGCCGTTATCCCGTTTCCCTCGCTTTCCCTTGCGAATTCGATTGCGTGTCCGGCGCAATCCAGAGCAATGTTATCGACGCCAATGATCAGCCCGTTGGAAGAGCAGTTCAGGTCCTGATTCATGGTGGTCGAAGCGACAATCGTTTCCGCGCAAGAGATTAAGGGCGCATCTAGGAGAATATCAATTGTCATTGAATTATTAACCGTAGTGTTTGTTGAATTCAGGATCCCGGATTTACTAACTGTGAAGTTGTGCAAAGCATAGCCAATGTTTCCTGCCCCATGCATCAAAGTATCATTCAGGGCATACCAAGCTGTAAGCCCGCTTGAGTCGGTTGTTCCCATATTCTGTGAAATTGACTGGTTATTCGTGTAATTCACTGAAACTCCGGGAAGAGGAGTTCCGCTGAAGTTTGTTACGTTTATGCGGACGTACCACTGGAGAGTGAGGTTGTTCTTGTTGTCTGCACCATCGGAGAAATTGATTGCACTTCTGTTAAGGTTTGTTATGTTAAGAAATATGTTGGAATAAGAATAAGAAGACGTTGTGTTTGTGGTTCGTATTTGGTTGATGCTCTCGCCCAAGAAAGAGAGATTAGCGAAAAAGTTGGAATAACTTGAAGAAACTAAGTAAATATGGAAAGCACTTGACTGATTGTTTATGGTTATACTCATGTTTATTAAATTAATATTGCTGGTGGGCTGCAAATAGATTCCATGGGCTGAACTTCCATTTGTTGATATTGTATTTGAAATGAGAATTGTAGTTGCTCCAATGGATGCAATGTATATTCCGTAACTACTGCTCCCGTTTGTTGCTATTGTATTGAAAGAGATATTATTATTGGAATAGTCCAATTCGATTCCAGCCATCCAGCTTGTCCCGAGAGTCGTTATGCTATTGTTTATAACATTGTTATATCCTGAAGCTATCTGAATGCCAGCTATACAACTACGGGATATTACAACGGTATTTGTCCGGATTGTATTGTCTCTTGAATTTGAGTATATGAATATACCTGTTGCATTGCTTGCGTTAACGCGATTATTTTCAACTATAGAATTTGTAACATTGAATAGATTTAATGAAGTGTTGGTGAAGTTGCAGTTCCTTAATGAGAGGTTTGAAGCCCACGCGAATATTATTTCACCATATTGAGAATAGTCGATACCATCATAAACTGGATTCATTACATTGAAGGTATAATTCACTGGCTTTCCTTTGGCAAGATTATCCAAACCGATTGTGTGATTGAAATCCGATATTGAAGCCCCATAAATAACATACTCGTTTTTTTGGACGTTGTTCACTGAATTATTTCTTAATGTAGCATTTGAACTTGAATGGATATGTATTCCATAATTGCCAGAAGAGGCTTTCAGGGTATTGTTGTCAAGTATGTTTGAGTTCGAACCAGAGGAAATAAAAATGTTGGTTCCTCCATAGGAGCTGCTGGATGAATAAATATAATTGCTTGAAATATTGGATTTGGTCGTGGTCGCCAATCTGATTCCATAGCTATAAGTTCCTAAAAGTGTGAATGTATTGTTGAAAATCGTCCAGTTTGTTGAATTCTGGAAGACTGCGCCGAAACCAATACCATAACCGCAGTCTGCAGAAGTCCGTATGTTATTGTATTCAAACCTTGAATTGTTCGTTGAATTGAAGAAAGTGACGTTTGGATAATCTCGTGCAATGCCTGTATTCTGCTGCAAAAATGTGCAGTTCCTTATGATAATGTTGTTTCTGCTGATGGACACGATTCCATTGGCAACGCTTATCCTCGCGAATTCTATTGTATGCCCTGCGCAATCCAAAGTCAGATCGTTTGCTCCAATAATGAGCGCGTTTCCGCTGCAATTTATATCCTTATTCAAGGTGATATTTTCTGTCAAAGTGTCCCCACATTCAGCAGTTGAAGCGTTCAAAACTATATTCACTGTCATCGTCTGATTGATTGTAAAGTTGCTGGAATTCATGATTCCGGATTTATTGACCGTAAAATTCGTGAGGGAATAGCTTATGTTTCCACTTCCAGTCATCAAAGTATCATTCATAACGTACCAATTTGTCAGTCCGTTTGAGTTTGTGGTTCCCAAATCCTGAGAGATGGATTGGTTGTTTGTTGAGTTGACTGAGACGCCACGCACTGGATTTCCGGATAAATCCGTAACGTTGGCGCGGACGTACCACTGGAGAGTGAGGTTATTCTTATTATTTGCTCCAGCGCTGAAAACGATTGCACTTATGTTGAGATTTGTCGTGTTGAGGAGGATGTTCCTTCGGGCTACCCCGCTGCTTCCATTATATGAATATGTCTGATTGACGCTTTGCCCGAGTAAAGTTGTATTGGCAATGAGATTATCATCTCCTGAGGCATAGAAATAGATATGGAAGGAGGTAATATTCGTGACATTAATGATATTATTGGCAAAATTCCCATTGTCCCCCCATCTTGGATATATTCCTTGGCTTGTCCCTCCTGTTATGGTAAAATTATTCGAAATAATATTCGAATAGTCCCCAATTTCGAATGAAATGCCGCTGCTGGAGCTTCCTGAAGAAAATACCGTGTTGTTTGTTATATTCACATTTGGGGAATAATATATATGAAGGCCATCACTCCAACCATTTGTGACGTTGAGATAATTATTCGAAACGCTGCAGTTCGGCGAATATGAGAGGTATACGCCATAGCTCGTATATGCTGTAGAAACGGCAGTATTATTGGAAATGATATTATTGGTTGAATTTGTGAACATTTTTATTCCTCCCCATCCTTTTGAAGAGTTGATGTAATTGTTCAGCACTCTTGAATTTGTCGTATTGGAAAATGACAATCCTTCGTCAGAAAAATTTGAATTGCTTATCGTGATATTTGAGCACCAGCCGAAAATCACGTGACCGTACTGCGAATAATCGATTCCATCATAAACTGAACCATGAATGTTGAAGGAATAATTAATGGGCTTTCCGTATATGAGATTGCTCGAATCTATGGAATTGTTGTAATGTGAAAGCGCAATGCCATCAATCCTAAAAGACAGGCGGGCAGATGAATTTAGCACCTGATTGTATACAAACGTATTATTTGAACTTGAATAAATTGAAATTCCATAAGTGGTTGCATTTATCGAATTATTGCTAATAAAATTTGAATCGGAATACAGAATATATAAACATCTCTCATCGCCAGTTCCAGTGCTTTTTTTGATGATGTTCTGCGTGATATTGGAGAAATTTGATCTCAAAAGCCAGATTCCATATCCAGTTGCACTTGAAGGGCTTAAAAGATCGATTGAATTATTATAAATAGTCACGTTTCTCGAATTTGAAACGACGATTGAATACATGTAGTTTTCAAGAGTGCGGATTGTCGTGTTTTGGATTACAGAATTGTTTGAGGAATAGAAATACGTTGCATTCGCATAATTCTGGTCCATGCTTGAGTTCTGCTGGTATATTCTGCAATTTTTTATGGTGATGCTGTTTCTTCCGATTGATTCTATCCCATTGCCAACAGAAATCTGCGAGAAGTTTATATAATGTCCCGCACAATCCAGTGTAATATTATCCGCACCGATGATTATTCCCGTAGCTGAACAATTCAAATCCTGATTCATTGTCGTGCTTGAAGTTATCGTTTCGTTGCAGTCAACGGTTGGGGAGTCGAGATAGATGTTGACTGTCATGGATTGGTTTACTGTTGTGTTTGTTGAATTTACGACTCCGCTTCTGTTTGCAGTGAAGTTGTGTATTGAATAGATGGTGTTGATGCCGTCTCCGGAAAAGAGGGTGTCGTTGAGGACGAACCAGCTAGTGAGCCCTTGGGCGTTCGTTGTTCCCAGATCTTGGGAGATGGATTGGTTGTTTGTAGAATTGGAAGAAGCGGAATAAAGGGGGTTTCCGGAGAAATCTGTAACATTTGCCCTTGCGTACCATTGGACTGTAATGTTATTTCTGTTGTCTGCATCTAGGTAGGAAATGGCAGAACGGTTGAAGTTAGTTGTATTGAGGAGATAGTTGTCGCCTGCGAACATGCTTGCCCCACTTCGATAGAAATAAGTTTGATTGACATTTTGTCCAAGGAAAGTGAAATTCGCAAATATGTTTCCTGAAATGATGGTGGTCGTACTGCGTGGGTAGAACTGTATTTTGGCTGCTGATTGCTGTGTTGTATTTATAATGAATTGGGAAAAGGTATTATTGCTTAGTGAACCGTTGATTCTTAGATCTATGCCGTGACTGGCAGTTGAGGTAAGTGAAAAATTAGTAAATGAATTATTATTGAAGATACTGCCGGAATATAAATTTACATAAATGGGGGTAGTACCACTACTAGTTGTTGTTATTGTAAAATTTGAATACTTATTAGATGTAATATTAGTAGTTATGCCATAATACACTATTCCACGTGATCCGGCATTGATTGAAAAAGAAGAGAAAGAATTGTTTTCGAATTGACAATAATCGCAACCAAAATCCAATCCACTGCTATAACTAATTGATGCTTGCCGGACAATTGTGAAATTTGAAAATGTATTGTTATTGATATTGCTATTTCGGCCAAAAATGAATACTCCGGGTGCAGCATCAAGACCCATCCAACCATCATAGAATGAAATGGTATAATTTGAGAAAAAATTATTGAACATTGAACCCTGTAGCAGCATTCCGGTTCCTTTTGAATCTATTGAAATATTCCTGAAATTTGAGTTATTTCCGCAGCAAAAAAACAAAGTATCAGAAAGCGTTGAATTCTCAAGGATTACATTATTGCATCCGGCAAAACCTATGAACGAAGCATTGGAGAAGTTAAGTGGGGATGATGGGCAAGAAGAGTATGTATCAGTGTAGAAATGAATGGGAATATTATTCATATAAACGTTTGAAAAATTATGTATGCAAGTCGTACAGGAGAAAGAGTAGGATTCAAAGAAAATACTCGATGCGTTGACAGTCGTGATATTCACGTCTGAAAAATTATTGTATCTTGCATACCAGAGATAGATTCCAAAACTCCCATATTTTGTTGTGTTTATCAAAATATTTGAAAAACGGTTGTATTGGAGCTGGCCGCTGCAGTAATAGCCTTGAAGAGTAATTCCATATGCATACGTTCCTTCATTTGTGATATTGATATTGGTGAAATTCATGTCCTGCATGGGGCTGGAAGTGCACCATGCCCTGATGCCATTTGAAAATGAGCCGTTCGTGTATATGGAAATATTGGAATAGGAAAGATTCCTTCCAAGTCTATAAATAGTGATTCCGTATGTATAATTCGCAAATGTGGAGATTGTTGTATTGGATACTTGTGAGTTATTCGTTGCAAAAAACCATGAAGCATTCATACCGGCAGTATCATTGAAGGTGTTATTCTGCTGAAGAATTATGCAGTTCTTTATAGTTATGTTGTTCCTTCCGACGACTTCAATCCCGTTTCCAACTGAAATCTGCGAGAAATTAATAAAATGCCCCGCACAATCCAGAGTGACATTATCTGCACCAATGATTATTCCGGTTGCAGAACAGTTCAGATCCTTGTTCATCGTCGTGCTTTGCGATATTGTTTCGTTGCAGGAGATTGTTGAGGAGTCGAGATAGATGTTGACTGTCATGGAATCATTAACCGTTATATTTGTCGAATTCACTATTCCGCTCCTATTCGCAGTGAAGTTGTGCATTGAATAGATGATGTTGTTTCCATCTCCGGAGAAGAGGGTGTCGTTGAGGACGAACCAGCTTGTGAGTCCGTTTGCATTTGTCGTTCCCAAATCTTGGGAAATGGACTGGTTGTTGGTTGCGTTCATGCTTACTCCACTGATTAGATTATTATTAAAGTCAGTAACATTGAACCTAATGTACCATTGAATTGTTGCATTATTTTGGTTATTTGCGGCATCAAAAGATATTGCAGAACGGTTGAAGTTTGTTATGTTCAGTAAAATAGTATTCCCTGCGTAGCCTGTTCCTTCTCCCAAGTGTGTATCATTTATTGATTGACTCACAATTGTGATATTTGCAAAAGTATTATTGACACAACTTACCGAGGGATTAATTTTAGGGTAAGTCGAACTTGAATTGATTCTCATATTTGAAAAGCGGTGGTTGTTTGAATACCTTAAGTATATTCCAATAGAATTGGGGTTCGTGATATTGCAGTCTGAGAAAGTGTGATTATTTGCGACATATACGTATAAAGCTGGCGTTTGTACTCCATCTGCAATAATTGATAGATTTGAATAAGTGCTGTTGATTCCTCCGATTATGAAAAGCCCTCTATATTTTGAATTCAAGGAACTATATGAAACTCTTGAATCATTCACAAAAGACATCACCAATGTATCGGAAGTTGTTGTATTTTCGAGGATAACCCCCCCGCAGTCTACAAAACCTAAAAATGAGACATTTGTGAAGTTCAAGGGAGAAGAGGGGCAGGGAAGTGAATAGCTTCTTGCATAATAGTATGCAGGAATGCCATTTATCGTGATGTTAGAGATATTATGCTGGTAATGAGAGAGGAGTTGCCATCCGATTATGACCCCCGGAGCAGTGACGTTTATTGTGAAATTGTATACAGTATCGTTGTTTGAGGAGGATAAATATACTCCATAGCCACTAGAGCTTATTGTGGAAATATTGAAGTGGAGCAATTTACTATTATTTGAATTAACAAAAAATGCTCCATAAGAGCCAGTTCCGAAAGTTGTAATATTGAAAAAAGTGAAATTATTATTGTTGGAATTCTCAAATGCAAGCCCATATGCCCTGCTTGCAGACGTGCGTATTGTGATGTTATCCATTGCAGAATTGTTTGTATTATAAAGGAAAGTGGCATTCGGGTAATTTGCCGAAACGCTTACGTTTTGCTGGTATATCCTGCAATTCTTTATTTGCGTGTTATTCCTGTTCCTGGCTTCTATTCCATTTGCAACAGAAATGATCGAATAGTTTAAGTAATGCCCCGCACAATCCAGAGTGACATTATCTGCACCAATGATTATTCCAGTTGCAGAACAGTTCAGATCCTTGTTCATCGTCGTGCTTTGCGATATTGTTTCGTTGCAGGAAACGGTTGGGGAATCGAGATAAATATTAACTGTCATGGACTGGTTCACGGTTGTGTTCGTGGAATTAACTACTCCGCTCCTATTCACTGTGATGTTGTGCATTGAATAGATGATGTTGTTTCCGTCTCCGGAGAAAAGAGTGTCGTTGAGGACGAACCAGCTTGTGAGTCCGTTTGCATTTGTCGTTCCAAAGTCTTGGGAGATGGATTGGTTGTTTGTGGAGTTGGCTGAAGCTGAATAGAGGGGGTTTCCGGAGAAATCTGTAACGTTTGCTCTTGCATACCACTGAACGGTAATGTTGTTCCTGTTGTTTGCTTCTTTAAAAAATATCGCAGAGCGGTTGAAGTTGGTTGCATTCAGCAGGAGGTTATTTCCTGCAAAGCAACCTGTGGAGGTATATGAAAAGTAGGTTTGATTAATCAATTGTCCAAGAAATGTGAAATTTGAAAAAAGGTTGTTAGTGATGTTGGTGTTGGGATCGTATGGGTAGAACATGAGTTTTGGGGCATCATATTGGGTTGTATTGATGATAAAATCTGAAAAAACATTGTCGGATAGGGTCCCATTGACTCCGAAACGAATTCCTGCTTGGCGGCCGCTTACGGTAATAATCGTGAAATTTGCTAAAGTATTTTTGCTAAAATTAGTATTAACATTCAAATGGAATTGAATTCCATAATAACCAGTGAAGGAAGAATTTATCAGGATTGTGAAGTTAACAAATCTATTATTGGAATAATTGGATGGATAGCCATAAAAGTAAATACCATGGCCTGATTTGCTGTTTATTGAGAAATTTGAAAAAGTATTATTTTCAAAATTGGAATTATCTCCATCCAAACGCATTCCTATGACTCCAGTAAAAGTGTCAAGAACACTTATTGAGAAATTTGAAAAAGTATTATTTGAGATATTGCTAAATGAACCATAAACAGTAAATGCTGCGTAACTATAATATCCATTTGAGGTTATATTGAAAAAAGAGAAGGTATTGTTTTTCATATTCCCATCGGCACATAAACCCGAACCCTTTGTATTTATTGTAATATTGCGAAAAATAGAATTATTTCCAAAGGCGTAAAACAACATGTCGGTTGTTGTCGTATTTTCCAAAATGACATTGCTGCACCCTCCAAACCCTAAAAAGGAAACGTTTGAAAAATTCAATGGAGAGGAAGGACAGTCAAGGGAATATCCTGTTGAATAATATATCACCGGAATGTCATTAATAAAAACATTCGAATAATTATTCTGAACATCTTGAATCCTCGTGGGTGAAACGAGAAAATAGAAACCAGTGGCGTTTGTGACATAAATGCGTACATACGAGTAGTTCATATAGTTTACACTTCTAGTATATATCCCATTGCTGCCGTAGCCAGTCGTATTTATTGTGATATTATATAAGAGATTGTTTGTTACGGTCCCATAATATCCATACAATACCATTCCATACGCATAAATCCCGGTATTTCGTATGGAAGTATTCGATATTGCCAATCCTGAGATGGTATTGCTACCAGTCCCGTACATCCTGATTCCGTTTGAATAGGAGCCATTTGAAATCAATGTGAGATTTGAGAAGGAATTGTTTCTTGAAGATCCTGAAACTGCAATTCCATTTGTATAATTCGCATCAGTGGATATTGAACTATTCTGGACAAATGAGCGGTTTGAATCAAAGAACCACGTCGCATTCATGCCTGCAGTAGTGTTGAAGGAAGCGTTCTGCTGAAGTATCACGCAATTCTTAATCGTAACGTTGTTTTTCCCAACAACCTCAATCCCGTTTCCAACATCAACCATTGAGAAATTTATTGAATAACCCGAGCAATCCAGAATCAAATCATTTGCGCCGATTATCAGGCCTGTGCCCGTGCAGTTCAGATTGTATGTCATCGTGTAATTTTCAATTACTGTGTCTGCGCACGCGCAAGGGGTTGCGCCGCCGCAGTTTGCCGCATTAGAAATTCGAATTTGAAAAAATAAGATAAAGGTTAACAATACAAATAAGTGAAAATGCCATATATCCCCATCTTTCATGAAAGTATTTTCCTTGGAATGTATATATACTTTATGAAAGGCTAATTGGCAAATAGAAAGAACTTTTTTTGTTTTTTTGATGTTTGGCATCTGGCTGCTGCCTTGGGATAATGGCTTATTGCTCAAGCACCCATTTCCACACTGGCTTAATTAGTATCCGTTTCCCGTTTATGTTCAGTTCTTCTTCCTGATCCCAGGTAAGGATAAACCCCTCCCGAAGATGGAATTTCTCCATTGCCTCCAAAATGCCGGCTGTTTCCCTTTTCCTGCTGTTTTCATTCAATTCATAGCATACCTGGAATGCGCTGATTATTTTCCTGCCTTCCTGAACGATGAAATCGCATTCGTTTTTTCCTGAATAATAGAATAATTCCCGCCCATCCATAAGTATGGAGCATACAAGATTTTCCAGAGCCCAGCCTCTTTCTTTGGCCCCTCTTGAAGTTGCAAGCTGGATGAAGCCGTTGTCAAGAAGGTATATTTTTTTATCATTCACTATCTGCTTTTTTGTGCTGTAGTCGAATTTGTTGAGGATTATGGCAAAATAAGTATCCCGAAGGTATTCTATGTAGTTCTTTGCAGTATTCACGCTCCCTAAACCCGTTTCATTTTTTATGAAATTATAGCTGAATTTGTTTGAATAAACATTGAGAAGGTATTTGTAAACGGATTTCAAAGAAACAACGTCGCTTAGGTTGTGCCGTACGAGAATATCCTTGATTACTATGTCTTCGTATATCCTTGACAATATCTCCAGATCATCGTAAATCAAATATTCCGGCATTCCTCCTTTGATGAAATAATCCTCAAAATATTTTTTCAATTTGACGCGTTCCTGAGTGGAATAGACCATGTTTTTTTCAAATTTCGCTTCTTTTAGGAGTAGATATTCCCTGAAGGAGAAGGGTTTGGCATTGATGTCAACGTGTCTTCCTGCAAGTTTTGTGCCCAGCTCCCTGCTCAATAGTTTTGCATTCGAGCCGGTGATGAAAAATTTGAATCCGTCTTCTGAAAACCTTCTGACAAAGGATTCAAACTTGTCAATATTCTGGACTTCGTCCAGAAAGAAAGTCTTTTTGTTTCCGAATAATTCTATCAGGCATTCGTAGAGAGAGTTGAATTCTTCTGCCTTGAAATCCATCAACCGTTCGTCTTCAAAATTTACATAATAAAAATCCTCATCACCATAGAATTTTTTTACTATCTGCCTGAGAATCGTTGATTTGCCGCATCTTCGGATTCCGGTAATGACAATAACGTGCGGAAGCCGGATTTTTCGTGCTATCTCTTCGAGAATTTCGCGCTCCACACCCATGTTCCTTGAAAGTATTGCCTTTCGTTGATCTACGAGGATCTCCTTGAGCCTTTCCTTTGAAATCATACCATCACCGCCGAATCTATCTTATCTATTTAAGGAAGAACAACTATTTAAATCCTTTCATTTAGAATGAACAAAAAATGCCAATTTTGTTCATTTAGAATGAACAAAATATTCACAACCCATTTATGCGGATATTTTTATGTTTTTATGTAGTATTCCCCCCTTGTTTTGCCTATTTTTTTCAGGAGGCGCAGGCTGTTTTGCTGATGTCCCGGAAATTTGCTATAACCTTCTTGTATTCCAAAGCTGATTTTCTGCCTCAATCATCTTGTCCACCATTCTTAACGATATTTAACAATATTTAATAATACTTAACAATATTTAAAGATTACTGAAGGGAGAGCGGGCAGGTTTTTTGGTTTTTGCATGCAATTTTGAAAAGCCTCAAATAACCTGAAATCAAAGGGTTGCTGTTATTCCGGGCCGGCGACGCTTCATTATGATATTATTGGCAAAACGGATGGTTCTGCCATTCATTTGACTTCGGCCAATAATATATGCTGCCATTCAGAACGGCAGTAAAACGGCATTTGATGCCGATGGGGCCGGCAATGATTGGAAAACCCCGTCAAAAGCAATTTTCAGAAAAATGCTCCGGATTCAAAGAAAGGAGAAATTCTGCGGATTCACTGTATTAGACCGATGATAAGCATCCGCTGGCTTAGATAAAAAAGGGGGGATTGCGTAGTGGTTGCTATGGCCACTCCGCAACCATGGTTGTACCCCCCTTTTTTGCAATCCCCCCAACTTACGACGACTGAACGTCTGGTTCTATGAAT
>Ga0315294_10006293_pt1 | contig 13010 bp, 12 predicted proteins | sample YL17G13_40_MG_FD_203626 | JGI IMG/M metagenome (GOLD analysis project Ga0315294, IMG submission 203626) | Sediment microbial communities from Yellowstone Lake, YNP, Wyoming, USA - YL17G13_40 | ecosystem: Environmental > Aquatic > Freshwater > Lake > Sediment | place: USA: Wyoming | collected... | reverse complement strand
CCGAGTTCAAGCTACTGCAACCCTCACTTTTGAACTTCCTGCAATAATCACTAAAAGCTGTGGCAGCGACTGCCAGCTTAGAGCGACCGACTAGATATATGCAGTTTATTAAGCGATAATTGACTATTCAGAGACAATCTAATGGGCGCAGAGCGCTTCGCCCAAATAGAACCATGGAGGGTTCTGGCTTGCTTGTATTAACCCGCAAAGTTGGCGAAGGTATCGCCATCGGTGACGACGTAAAAATTGTCGTCATGCAAATCAAAGGTAAGCAGGTCCGACTCGGTATCAAAGCCGCACCGGCAACCACAGTCCATCGTGAAGAAATCTACCAAAAGATCCTTGACGAAAATCGTGCCGCGTCGCAACCGGATCCGGTCCATGTCGGCCAAGCTCAAGGTATCCTCGGGGCTGATGCAAGGGCTGTTGGCCAGGTCCCGATCAGGAAGTACATCAAGGGCCCAAGGGGACAAGGATCGGACTAGCTATTGCCTGCTATTAACAAAATGGTTTATCATAGAGAGATAGATTATCTTGCAAGAATTTTTTAAGATGTAGTGTGCGGCAAAAAAGCGGGAGCAGCATGTCCGCGACCCATGGGAGGCGGCCTTGATCAAGGTTAAAACGACTAGGTTCGGCGAGATCGAAGTGAAGAGCGAGGATCTGATCGAACTACCGGCAGGCCTGATTGGCTTCCCTGAGCTGAAGCGCTATGTCCTTTTGGATCACGACAAAGAATCGCCATTTAAATGGCTTCAATCGTTGGATGACGGCGCTATCGCTTTTGTCTTGATCAACCCACTACTGTTCAAACCGGACTATGTGGTTGAAGTCACTGAAGCGGAAGTCTTGGATTTGGAACTGAAAGCTGAAGAAGACGCGGTCATCTCAGTGATCATCACGATCCCGACTAATCCACAAAATATGACTGCTAACCTGAAGGCACCGCTGGTTTTCAATCTGCAAAATCGCCGCGGCAAACAGTTGGTCCTCAGCCACTCTGCCTACACTACGCGTCATAACATCATGGAAGAGATCAAGAAGCAGAGCACTGCTGCCGGATCGGTCGCTGTTCAGGAGGCTATCGAAAAAGCCAAAGCGACCCAAGAGAGCGGCAAACAAGAGCAAGCCCAGACCAAAGTAAGCGGCAAATAAGCGGCTACAGTGGCTGTCCGCTAGCCCAGTCAACGCGGTAGCCTAGCTGCGTCTGCACCCACGTCATATAGAGTCTCTCTATATGACGGAAGACGGAGCCTAGTCTTGCCGTGTGGAGCTTATGCTTGTCTATCGCCGATACCGGAACTAGCCCGCGTACTGTCGAACAGACAAAAGCCTCATCAAAGCGAGGCAGCTCATCAACAAATATAGTTTGTTCTTGGACTGGAATACCTGCATTTTGCATCAATTCGATCAAGGTGCTGCGGGTGATGCCAAGTAGGATGCCGCTTTGAGCGGGCGGCGTCAGAAATGCTACGTTATCGCCAACTCTAGATAGAAAAAAGATATTGGCCGTTGCTGCCTCGGTGACTTCGCCTTCGGAATTCGTCCATAAAATTTCGTCGAAGCCCTCTTTCTGTGCCTTAGCCAGGCCCATGACACTGGCCAGATAGTTGCCCGTCTTCGGGGCAGCTCCCCTGGCGCCCCCGGCTTTGATAAGCCGCCTAAGACTCAGCCCCTCACGGTAAACACGCGGCAGCTCTTGTGCCGCCGGCAAGCAGTATACGTAGCGATTGGGCGTGGCACCTGCGGGTAATTTCAAGCTCAGACCACTGCCCCTAGTGACGGCTAGGCGGATATATTTCTTAGCCGCAGGCACCCGGCTAACTAAGTCTGATAGCTCAAAGGCCATCTCAGCATTTGACCACGGGATGGTAAACTCAAGAGCCTCTGCCGATGCACGCAGGCGCTCAAAATGCCGCTCCATGTCCAGGATCTGGGTGCCAAAGGCGACAAAAACCTCAAATACGCCATCGCCGTAGAGCAAGCCACGATCTAGGGCCGGAACCAGCGCAGCCTCTGGTGCTGTAACCTTGCCATTGACGGCGATCAAGCCTTCCATAAATTCACCCCACCCGGCCTGCCAAAGAGGCGCCCATTTAAAATATTAGTCATTGATTATACTGGTAAATAAGCTGATTTTTGAATTTTAACCAGTTTTATGATAATAGGCACGTCTCTTAAAAATGTTAAGGAGACAGCACTCTATGGATCCTCTAACCCAAGCCGCTCGTAAGGTCCACCTCATCTCTCTCGGATGCGCGCGCAACCGCGTCGACTCTGAGGTCATGCTAGGCACGATGATGGGCACTGGCTGGGTGTCCACGGACGAACCTACGGCTGCTGACGCCATCGTGATCAACACTTGCGGCTTTATCGCAGCCGCCAAGGAAGAAAGCATTGATACCATCTTGAAGGCCGCTGCGCTCAAGGAGCAAAAGCCAGGCTTAAAAGTGGTAGTGACTGGTTGTTTGACACAGCGCTACAAGACGCAGCTGGCAAAGGGTCTACCCGAGGTCGATTTGTTTATTGGCACGGATGAGTTTACAAAGATTGGCGCTTTACTTGACGACCCCGCCGAACAAGGCAGTGTCCATGCGAAGCGCACGCATTATCTCTATAACGAAGACATTCCTCGCGTGAACACCCTCGCGCGCCATTCGGCCTATGTAAAAGTAGCGGAAGGATGCCAGCACAACTGCTCCTTCTGTATTATCCCGGCCATCCGCGGTCGCCTGCGTTCTCGCCCGATCAGCTCAGTCGTCAAAGAAGTCGAAAAATTAGTCAGCGAAGGTGTCATCGAGGTCAACCTGATTGCTCAAGACCTCGCGGCTTTCGGTCGCGATCGCGGCACCGACGAACTGCTGCCACTTCTGCGCGCCCTAGTCGCCATACCTGGCCTACAGTGGATTCGCTGTCTCTACGTCTACCCTGAATATATCAACGATGAATTCTTAGACTTCTTCGCCAACGAACCCAAGATCGTTAAGTACTTAGATATTCCAGTCCAACATGCTAGCGACAACATCTTGAAGCGCATGAACCGCGACGTGAACAAAAAGCAGTTGGTAGAAATCCTAGCCCGCGTGCGTGAGCGAGTGCCGGGAGTGGCGATCCGCACCTCGGTGATGGTTGGTTTCCCGGGTGAGACTGATGCTGACTTTGCCGAGCTGCTGGAATTTGTCGGCGAGCAACGCTTCCGCCACCTTGGCTGTTTCTCCTACTCCCAGGAAGAGGGCACAGTGGCGGGACGAATGCACGATCAAGTCAGCGAAGAGGTCAAAGACGCCCGTTTAGCGGAAGTGATGGCTGTTCAAAGTGAAGTTTCCCGCGAGCTACTAAAGAGCTATGCCGGCCAAGTTTTACCAGTTCTAGTCGAAGGCCCCAGTCCAGAGCACGAACTCGTATGGCAAGGGCGTCTAGCAGTACAGGCCCCCGAAGTGGACGGCGTCGTCTATATTGGTGACGGACCGGTAAAAGCCGGCCATATTCAAATGGTGAAGATCACAGAGACGCACTCCTACGACCTCGTCGGTGAAGTGGTGGGAGACCTTCAATAATCATCGGCGCAAGTCGCGCCAGGCGGCAACCTTGGCGCTGACGTTGAAACATCCGGTCATAGAACGACTTCAGAGCTTGTGGGCTAATCACAGCCGCAAGCTCAACTTTGCCCTGAGCGCTCTGTCCTTTCTTTGGGGTCTAATCTCCGGCATCTTGCTCAAGCGCGACTACGAGCACTCGCGGTCGTTACTATCCTACCTAGGTTTGCTAGTTATTATTTCAGCCGCCTTTCGCATTTGGCTGGAGTACGAGAGTAGATTGGCAAGCCGCCGCCATGAACTGCGTGGGCTCCGCCGATTTCTCGTACAGAAACCCGGTTTAGTCGCCGGTATTGCCAACTTCGGCACGCAGTATGCCGTGCAATATATTACGATGTTCTGCATCCCTCTCCTGGTTTTGGCTGGTGGCTGGACGACCCTTGGCGTCACGGTAGTCATCGCTGGAATTAGCTTAGTTGATCCATGGTGGAGCAAGGCCTCTTCGCTGCCATGGTTCATGGCGATCACCCGCTGCTTTGGTGCTGCGATCGCCATTTCTTACGCATTCCCAGTTTATTTCCCTGAACACCTAGACGACTTCTATTTATATTTAGCAACCGTGGCCTTGATCGCCGCGTTGCCCTGGGACTTGACTCTACGGTGGCAGCAACGGCGCATACAGCACTTTATTCCCGTGCTCATAGCTCTCAGCATTACTCTGGCGGAAATACCGCTGCATAGTCGCTTACGGCTGCCACTGCTCTCGATTTGGCTCAAAGACCCAGTCATTGGCGTTAACATTGCGAACTATCAACTTAGCGAAGTCTGGCCGAAAGACGAGGACAGGGCCAAGTTAGTCGCAGCTTTGGCAGCTAATCAGGCGATTTGTTGCTTCACGCCTATAATCTCACCTAGTGGAGTATCTGCGGCTGTGACACACGAATGGGTGATCGACGGCAAAGCCGTCGATCGCATCTCCCTATCCGCCATCCTAGGACCGAAACCCTTGGCGGACGGAACCGTCCAAACCAACGAGCGCGGCTTCCGGACATTCTCTTGTAAGCGCAATATTCCCCACGCAGATACGCTGCATGAGCTCACGTGCCGAGTCTACCTCGGCAACGACCTATACCTGGGTAAGGCCGCTGTGAGCTTTCACTAAACTATTTACTTCTCTAAGAGTGCTTTCAACTTCGTCGTGAAAATCGGAGCCGCTTGGAACAAGTCAGCGACGATGCCGTACGTAGCCACCTTAAAGATGGGTGCCTCTGGATCGGTGTTGACGGCAACGATCACCTTTGAGGTCCGCATACCGGCCATGTGCTGGATCGACCCGCTGATACCACAAGCGATATAGAGATTTGGGTTCACCGTTTTACCGGTCTGTCCCACCTGCATATCATGACTAGCATAGCCAGAGTCCACAGCCGCGCGCGACGCACCAACCGTAGCATGAAGCACATCTGCAAGCTCGCCCAAGATCTTGAAGTTATCGGCACTGCCCATAGCGCGACCGCCAGAGACAATGAGAGGTGCCTCCGTTAAGTCTGGACGCTCATTGGCACCCTTACGTACTTCCAAAGTCTTGATGCGGCTATCGGCAGCTGGCGTTAGCTCAAGCTTGCTGACAGCTGCGTTGCCAGTGCCCTTATTCTCAGCTTTGAAGATATTGGGCCTGACAGACACAAAGCTCACTGGCGCATTTTGTGTTTCGACTTTTGCTAGGACCTTACCCGCATACATAGGCTTCACGCCGTGCAGATTCGCGCCGGCTGCTTCAATCGCCGTGACGTCGGTAAGAATGCCGCCGTCCAAGCGAGCTGCCAAACGCGGAAACACATCCCGCGTCATCGGTGCAGCTAGACCAACTACAACTTTTGCACCGTGAGCTTTTACAGCAGCCTCAATTGCATCAGCGTAGCTAACTGGATTGTAATGCTCAAAAGCTGCGTGATCGACCACATATACAGTATCAGCGCCGTAGCCCTTTAGCTGCGCTGCGATACCTTCGACACCTTTACCAATCACGACCGCGGCAAGATCCGCGGGACCGCCTGCCAGGCGAGCACCAACCGTGAGAGCTTCCAGCGCGGACGATTTGCTTTTACCTGCACGTTGCTCGATGAAAACTAAAACTTTCATGCGCCGACTCCCTTAGATTACTTTCGCTTCTTCACGCAACAGCTTCACCACTTTGTCGACCATGACGGCGACGTCCTCACCTTTGAAGACCTTACCCGCTGGCTTCTCTGGCGGCGGTAGGAATCCACGGATGACTGTCTTGACGCCGGCCTTGAGCGCCGCAGCATCGAGGCCAAAATCACCTGGCTTCTTGCTATCCAAGGGCTTTTTCTTAGCTTTCATAATGCCTGGAAGAGAGGCATACCGAGGAGTATTAAGCGCTTTTTGCGCCCCGAAGACTGCTGGTAGCTGGACTTCGTATACTTCAACCTGACCACCTTCGACTTCACGCTCGACGGTTGCGGTTTTGCCGTTCAGTGCCAGTTTAGTGACGACGTTCACGTGCGGCCACTTGAGAAGCTCTGCCACCATGATACCGACGTGCATGTTGTCGTCGTCAATGGCTTGCTTCCCAACTAAGACCAGATCAGGGCTTTCGGCTTTAACTGCCGCTGCTAGCACCTTGGCTACGGTAAGAGAATCAGCGCCCTCAAGGCCTTCACTGCTGATCAAAAGGCCGCGATCACAGCCCATGGCTAGTCCCTTGACGATCAGTTCCTTAGCGGAATCGCCAGCAAAACTGCCGATCACGACTTCGCCACTGCCGGCCTTCTCTTTGATTTTCAGGGCCTCTTCAATGGCGAATTCATCATAGGGATTGATGATGTACTTTAGTGCCGCGGTCTCAATTTTGGCGCCGTCAGCACTGATTTGGATCTTCGACTCGGTATCTGGAGTCTGCTTCAATAAAACGAGGATCTTCAAGAGCTCTACCTCCCTCTTTGTACGACCAAAACCTTACCAAACCGCTAGCGAATCGTCACTGCGGGAAATGTCATTTTCCTGTCACAAATTAACTGCGGCCACCTAGGATACCAAGCTCTGCATGGCCGCCTTTACACCATTTCCGACGTCAAGGTGAAAGCCTTCTTCCTTGAGGGCAAACTCAAGCGCCGCAATGCCATCGAGCAAGTCAAAGCGGCTGACAAAGCCAAGGTGAGAAAACCGCACTATTTTGCCTTTCAACTCGTCTTGGCCACCGGCAAAGAACATGCCGAATCGGTGCCGCAACCTCTTTAACAAGCGCTGCCCGTCGACTCCAGACGGCACGGTCATCGCCGTCAGGGTATTGGACGGTGCCGTAACGGCAAAAAGTTCAAGACCCATTGCCGTTGTGGCAGCGCGCGCTGCCTTCGCTAAATCTGCATGATGCTTAAGGACTTTATCAATTCCAGCTTCGTGCAAGATATGCAAGGCAGCATCGAGCGCAAAAATCAGACTAGCCGCAGGCGTCCACGCGGAACGTCCGTCAGCTTGCCCCTTGCGCTCCTTCTCCAGATCAAAATAAAATCTGGGCCGCTTCGACAGCTGACCCCAGGCCCGGTCCGACAGCGCTGCAAATGCAAGTCCAGGCGGTAGGCCAAAGCCTTTTTGACTACCAGAGATCACCGCATCAATTTGCCATGCATCCATCTGCATGGGATGCGCAATTAAAGACGAAATCGCATCGACGCACAGTAGGCCCTTGTAGTGTTGCCTAATTTCGCCCGCAAGTTTTTCGATGTTGTAATAGGCGCCCGTCGACGTTTCATTGGCCTGGATAAAAATTGCGCGCGTATTCTTTTGGCGCCGAACTGCTGCCAAAATCATGTCACTGGTCGGCGCTTGCCCCCACGGTACGCTGACCACTTCCGTACGGCACTGATAGGTCTTGGCCAACTTTTCCCAGCGTTCACCAAATTTACCGCCATTGACGACGACAACTTCGTCATCGATATCAGTGAGACTGACGAGGACCGCCTCCATCGCTCCGCTACCGGAGGCCGTAAGGATCACCGGAGATGTGCGCGTGCCGAAGATCGGAGCCAATCGATCCGTACAGCGACGAAAAACTTTATAGAACTCGTCACTGCGATGATAGATCGAGGTCTCTGTCGAAGCTTGGATCACTTCTTTTGGTACTGGCGTTGGGCCCGGGCAAAAAAGGCGATTGGGAGTAAATAAAGCGCGTTCAAACATTTGCTGCACCCTTGTTTATCGTCAACCCAGTAACTACGCCCCACCATGCTACCACGTTGCCAGCGTGGTCATCAGCACTCAAGCCAAAGTCATCTCAAATAACCGCAAGTGCTGCTGCAATAATGCGAGAATTGTCGGCTCAATACGATGCTGCTTGAGACTGCTTAACTCAAAACCACCATCAAGTTGCAGACGAATTTTGAGCATAAATCCTGCCTCCGACAGAAAGGCAGTCATGTCACTTTCAGATGCAAAGCTATTGTCTTCAAAGTCACGACCCGTTTTAGAGCCAATCTCTTTAGCTGCAGCTCCCATCGCATCTTTGCTCCAGAGTTCTGTAACTGGATCATCTTTTGAATGGAAATCAGGCGTCACCCAAACACCACCAAAAAGGCTGAGGATCCGGTGTATATTTTTCGCGGCGATCGCCTTCTCTGCACGCGTCAAATAAGGGAACAGCCCTTCATGGATGATGATCACCGGCTCACCGGGCGTGAAATGTACGAGCGTCTTTTCAATTTGCTCCCAGTCCAAAATATTGGCTTCGTGAAAGTGCAAATTAGGCGCCACTGGAATAGCGTATTTGTGCTGAAGCTTTTCTACGATCGCCACTTTCTCAGCAGAAATTGCCGGCAAATCAGTCTCGACAAAAACTAGATCAGACGACCTGGTCAACGCTAAGCCGCGCAGCGAGACGCCGCTGGCGAACTCGAGAACCTGCTTGCAACCGCTCCGCTTGATCGCGGCGGTTAGGCTCTTATAGCGAGCCTCAAGCATGGCATCAAACCAGTCCAGCGACCCCAGAGCCCCGCCTGCTGGCCCCATAGTCTCGTCATACACGGCCTTGGCTCCAACCGCGTCAGCCACGTCGCCCGCGAAGGGTATATCGGTCCTTGCACGGCCATGCGCTACTAACTTCGCGGTAAAGCTGATTTTGCCATGTTCCGGGAGTGACTGGACTTGATTGCGAGTCTTACGGCCATCAATCTCTTGGTTCATGCCTGTGCCCTCCAACAAATTATGTTGGAGTGTATACCTCTGCTGCTGGGCTCCGCGAGGCTGAATTTCTTGCTTAAAAGCCCGAAGCCTCAGAGCAGAGTCAGAGCAGAGTCAGAGCAGATCTGGATTACCGGCATTGACTGTCGAGACAGTTTCGATGGCTGGCACGAGGATACTGACACCAGGCTTCAACTTTTTCGCGGCAACGTCTGGGTTAAGCTCCATTAATTGCCTAACCGGAATACCATATTGACGGGCAATTCGGCCAAATGTGTCACCACTACGGACCGTGTGCATACCTACACTTTTAATATCCGCAGTAGTTAGGCGAGGCTCAAGCTGAGGGAAGCGGCTGGCATAAGCAGCGCTTAGCCGCAGTGGATAACCACCCCGGGTTGGCGGTGTCATATTGCGGAGGAGCTCTGGATTCCAATTTTTCAAGGTCCTCAGCGATAAGCCCAAGCGATTCGCTATTTCGTCTAGGCGAACAGGACGCTTGATGAGAACGGTCGTATCGGCAGCGTCAGCTACCTCGGTGGAATGGACCCTAAACCCGTGAGCCTCCGGATCGGCAGCTAACAAAATGGCTGCCAGCACTTTAGGTACGTATTCTTTAGTTTCTTTGGCCAGGACGCGGTCTTCGCAAAGCTTCCAGAAATCCGCGTTACCATTGGTTTTTATGGCGCGACGGACGCGACCAGGACCAGCATTGTATGCAGCCATAGCTAGGTGCCAATCACCGAGCTCAAGATAGAGTTCCTTGAGATACCGGGCTGCAGCCAGCGTCGACTTGGTTGGATCGCGGCGTTCGTCCACCCAGTGATTGATCTTCAGACCGTAGAGCTTGGCTGTACCGCGCATAAACTGCCAAGTTCCAATGGCACGGGCCCTACTATTAGCGTGGTTGCTCAATCCTGACTCAATCATCGCCAGGTAAAAGAACTCCATCGGCACGCCGCTATCCTGCAATATCGGCTGCACTTGGGGCTTAATCGTCTCGCCGCGGACTAACCAACGCATAAACATGCCGCGACCAGATGTCTTGAAGTAATGAACCCAAAAATCCACCTTGTCGTTGATGACGATGGGGATGGCACCTAGGTAAGGTGAGGTCGGGCCAGCCATTACGGAATGGGCATAGGCAAGTGCCGCGAAGCTGGAGTGATTTTTAAAATAGCGGGCATCTTCCCGGCGATTTCGGCGAGAGCGGCTACTTCGCTTTTCGGTCTTGCCCTCTGATAACTTATGCCCAGTGTGCTCGGCACGGTAACGTTCCATTAGATACTGAGCGTAGATGTCGTCGGCACAAAAACCCTCTTCGAAATCCTCGACCACGTCCGCCAAGCTCTCATCATCGTCTTCGTCATCGTCGTCATTGGCCTCACGATCGCCATCGTCTGCGTCGGCGACTTCGCGGTCCCCAACGTCATCGGACTCGACGTCAGCAACGTCTTTCAGGGTAAAATGCTTACCATCGCCGGCGCTTGTGCCTACTGCCACTGGCTCGCTGTCGTGATCACGCTCGGGCACCTCAGATTCAAATGAGGCGCAGCTCAAAGTGGTCAAGAGCGACAAAGAAATAAAGATGTAGTGCCAGCGGGTCAAGAGATGGCGGGTCCTTCGTGGGAGAAATTTAAGGCTTAAAGGTCTAGCGTACCGCGTTCGGGACCAAACCGACAAGGGCCGGACTATAACCACTGTGCAAAAAATGTACAGATTTTTTCTGCCAATTTATAACAAATATCAATTAAATCAGGGTGTTGATAATTTAAATTCAAGGGCTAAAGACCGTTCAGAATGTAGCGGAACGAGCCCGTCACCACCAGTCGGGTCTTACCAAAGCCATCAGGTAACGGGGAAAAGGGCGAAGCCAGCTTAATAGCCTCCATGATCGCCTGGTCGAGGATCAAGTAGCCGGAAGACCTGAGCACACGCACCTGCGTCACGTGGCCATCTTTACCGATGATAAACTCCAATCCAACCTCGCCCTGCTCGCCTTTACGTGCAGCATCGAGGGGATAGTTCCACACCAGCTCAATCGCTTTGCGCATGCTGGTAAAGTAACCGATGTAGCGGTACTCCGAGGTATTAATGTCGATGCGGTCACCTTCTGTCACCTTTTCGTCGACAAAATCTTGGTAGCCAGCAGTCATCTGCCCAGGCAAATCGGCTGCCCCCGTCGGCAGCAAGGCCTCGTAGATATTGCGCGGTTTTGGCTGAAAGGCATCGACTGCCAAATTACCCGCCCGGCTCTTAAACCGACTCTCGCTTTGCTTGAGCTTTTGTAGCGGCTGCGGCGTGGCCTCAGGACGTGCCGGCGATTCAGGCCCGGCCTGGCGCGCCTCGGCCACGTCCGGCTTGCCCTTCTGGCCGGCATCGGCCGCCTTCTCGCGCTTGAGCTTGTGGCTGAGGCGTGTTTCTTTGGTCGTCTTGTGATTGACGGTACCGGCATAGTCGGCGCGCTCGGGCCGCTCGGTCTTGGTCTGAGGCGCCTCCAAGATCTTTGGCATCGAATCTGGCTCTGTCGGCTTTTCCAACGGACTCTTTTTCGCTGCAGGCCGCTTTGGCTGGTGCGTGACGTGAAATTTCACCGGTGCCTGCTTCACTACCGGCAGGTGCGACTTGTGTGCTTGATGATGCCCCAGCTCCACCACAGAAAGGACGTGAATCAGCAATGAAAGCAGCAGAATGGCGAAAATCACCAGCCAATAATGCCGCTGCGCCCGGCGCCAGATTCCTGGCTCACCACCGCCCGCTTCGTTGCGTTCTTGATTCGTCACTCAAAGTGTCCTTAGAGGGTACAAGATCCAAGTCGACCGATTTAACTCATCAATCTTAGGCCAATCCATTTAAATGATTGGCGGTAGCGCCCACACGTAGGTTAACGTCAGGAACGTCCGCGGCGCTATGAAAAGGGAGCCTTTGCATATTCATAGTATCGGCAATTTTGCTTCCTTTTGAAGCCTGTTGATTGCAAGGAGTTGCGCAGATGCTGCGAAAGTCACTAGTTCCTTTTGTCTGTACGATAGCTTACATCTTATTTCTGACGGCGTGCTCTGAGAAAGAGTTTGATCCGAATGATCCGCAAAAGTCGTTCGGCATCGCCAAAGGACCGTACGATGATGAGAATTATGAGATCGCCCTTCAGCGCCTGGGCGAATTCAAGTCTCGCTTTCCCTACAGCAAGTTTGCCGCCGAGGCTGACCTGCTGATCGCCAACTCCCAGTTTGAGCTTGGTCATTATACCGAAGCTGCTCTTGCCTATGAGCAGTTTGCCAAATTACACCCGAAGCACCCCAAAGTAGACTATGCCTACTTCCAAATTGGTGAGAGCTACTGGAAGGATGCACCGGATGAAGTTGACCGGGAACAAGAATACACCCAGAAGGCGATCAGAGAATGGCAGAAGCTCATCGAGCGGATGCCAGACAGTCCCTATGCCAAGCAAGCTCGAGACCTAGTCGCCAAAGGTAAGCGCCGGGTAGCGGAGAGTATCCTCTTTGTCGCCCGTTTTTACTGCAAGCAAGAGATTTATCACGCCTGTGCTTTCGTTGCGATTCAGTTAGCCGATGAATTTGGCGAATACGACGATTTAAGAATCGAGGCATTGCGCTACGGCATCAAGGCTCTTGATTATGTCGCTGAGGCAAAAGCCAAAGATCCTGCAAGTGATAAAAACCTGTATTTCAAGACCATGACCGCTGCCCAGATCAAAGAACGCGCGGATAATTTCCGCCGCTTGCTGGCGGATTATGAAACCAGCGTCAATCGCCGCAAATCTTAAAGGCGCTAGCGACGCCGGCGAGTCTCACTCACTCTTTCTCGGAGCCAAAAACGAGCGTTAGGCTTTGCTTCTCGCTCAACAGCTTCGAATTGATAGAAATGTCATCACGTATGCCAGAAGTTGCCGCACCAGGCACACGCGTGGTGACTAGGGCCTTGGATTTTTCCGCGGAAAACAAGAATTTCGAAAATGGATTTTTGGCACCACCGACGGGGATCGCAAAACCATCGGTGCCAATCAACTGACCCGATATATCGCCCGCATCGTAATATTCTGTACCGCGCGGCAGTCTGATGCTCGTATAAATCACATACTCCTGGTTCGGCTGCGGATTCTCGGGATACGCCCAGACCGTAAAGCTGCCCTTCCGCACGGCTGAAGTTGGCGGCTGAATATTTGCATTCAAGCTCGAGCTGTCGCCGGAGAAAGCCACCGGGGAACTCGCCCCCGACACCGCGCCATTGTTGCAGCCAAAAAGTGTGCAAAGGAGC
>Ga0315294_10006292_pt1 | contig 13011 bp, 12 predicted proteins | sample YL17G13_40_MG_FD_203626 | JGI IMG/M metagenome (GOLD analysis project Ga0315294, IMG submission 203626) | Sediment microbial communities from Yellowstone Lake, YNP, Wyoming, USA - YL17G13_40 | ecosystem: Environmental > Aquatic > Freshwater > Lake > Sediment | place: USA: Wyoming | collected... | reverse complement strand
TACCTCACCCCCCTTACCCCCCTCTCCACAATTGTGGAGAGGGGGGACAGGTGGGTGAGGTGGTGAGGCGGGCTAGGGGGGTGAGGCAGAAAACCAACTCTCCCGCGCACTTCAATCCTGCTATAATCGCTGCGAGTGTCGAGACCGGATGAGACATCGCCGAGGACCCGGCCCAAAGGAGTGCCCCAGGGACATCCTTCGATCGGCAAGGATGTGCGCGAACCGGTCGTGGGACCGTCATGGCCGCAGACGGAAGATCATGGCGGCGGACGCATGATCACGTCCCCGCTCGAGATAGCATGGGGCGTCATTCTCGCGCTATGGGTCCTCTATTCGCGCCTGGGGTTCATCTGCCCGATTTTCAGGGACCCTGACGCCGCGAGGCTTGCCTTCGGCGTCGCTCAGAGGCTTCAGGGCGTCCCCTACTCCCAGGGCGTTTTCCACCAGGTCGAAAAACAGTTCGGAACCTACGTCCTCTTCGAATTCCTCGCGAGGATGATGGGAATCGGTCCTGCCGGACTCGAGCGTTTCATGCCCGTCATTTGCGCGGTTCTGATGATCGGGATCATCGCGCTCAGTTTCTCGCTGGGTCTGATGATCTGGGGACGGAGGGTCGCGCTGGTCAGCACGACTCTCCTTGCGATCAGCCCGATGGTGTGGATCACGGGCGAGTATCCGACATCGCTGGTGCCGGCGATGTTTTTCTTCATGCTCGCGGTATGGGCGATGGTGATGAGCTATCGCGTGAGGGGCGGACGGTGGTGGCTGGTCGCGTCCGCGCTCCTCTTTGCCTGGTCCATCATCACAAGGCTCGACATGAGTCTCGGCATGCTCGTGCCGTTGTGCTATGCATACTTCGTCGACCGTCGCGGCCTTCGCCGCGCATGGATTCTCTACGCGATCACCGCCGCGGTCCTCATCGCAGCCTGGCTCCTGAGCGGCATCCCGCTTGTCAAAATCATCCATGTCGGTCCCCATAATCCGGACTACTCGAAATCGCTTCTTCTCAACTGGTGGGGCATGGGACCGTTCCTGTTCGTCTTCGCGTTCGCGGGATTCATCTACCGATTCGTCACCGACCGAAGGCCGCTGCCGTTCATCTTCTTCTGGATAGTCTGCTTCAACACGTTCTACACCGGACACCTCTACTCGCCGCGCTATTTCATCCCGTATTATCCGCCGGTGGCATGGCTCGCGGCGTTCAGCATCATCGCCCTGTACGGTTGGCTCGTAAGGCTGGTCAGGTACAACCGTCCTATGAGACTCGTCTTCATGCTGCTCCTCATCCTGGGAGCGCTCTCAACGCTCACGGTCAGCACGATCAAGGGAGGCGACGGCAGAGTGCGGTTGGCCTGGGGCAAGACGATATCGTACGCGCGCGACGACGGGCTTTCCCCGACCGGCTCGATGTGGTTCTTCATGCAGAACTTCCGTCACGGCGCAGGGATCCAATCCTCCTGGGTCGAATTTGGAGCTCGCGGGACGGCGGGGAAATTGTTGAGATACGAATCTGATACGCTTCACAGCAACGGTCCACCGATCTTCGTGGGAAGTGAGAGCCAGGTTTTCCTGAATTATTTCCTTTTGGCCGGCGGCTGCTGGAAATTCGAGACTGTACGCGGACCATTTGTGGAATTCAGCCTGCAACCCGGCCCCCCGGGGGCGGCCATCGCGAAGGAGGGCGATATCTCCCGCATGCTGCAGACGGTCTATGTAGGCGACAAACCCTTGCCCGAGCTCGGCTTCCTTTCGAATCCAGGCGACATCAACGTGCTCCTTGGCCGGGACGCGATCCCCCGTCTCATCAGGCAGCAGGGCAGCGTGGGAGCGCCGATGCTGAGCGATGTCGGCGGCTGGCATGTCGCGCATTCGTTCTCCGGCCTCGACATCCTTCAGTCCAGTCCTGTAGCCGGGATGTCGGACGGAACTATCGAGTGCGAGCGCGAGCTTTACAGGTTTTTCCATACCGATGCGCTGCCACGAATGCATGTCAGGATCATTCAATCGAATGACCCTTTTGCCGACATGTCCGGAGGGGTCGTCACGTCGCACAACGGGAGCCCGAAGGAATATGACTCCCGAATGTACCTCGATCGGGTCTCCGAGCTCACCTGGATTTCACATCCGCAGCCGCATCGCTGGCTCGCTCTGGCCCTCAACCGGACGGGTTTGCTGCCTGCGTATCGCGTTTCCGTGAACGGCGTCCCGGTGCAGAATCCGGACTTTCTCGTGAGGAATGTCGCGGGCTACGGGCTGACGCGATGGGACATACTCCTCATCCCGCCGGAGTACATCAGCTCTCCGGTCTCGGAATTCAGGCTTGAAGCCAATCTGCCCGGCAGCGTATTCGACATCTTCTGGGTGCAAAGGACATATCCCGATTGCCAGTACAAAAACGAGATTGCGCGTCCATTGAGACTGGAATTCCGTGACCTTTCATGCATACAATGACCGCCAAGCCGAGCGGGTTCTCGCAAGAGACCCGGAACACAGGAGGTGCGCGATGCGCAAATCGAACGAGCGCGGATTTTCATTGATAGAGATTGTCGTCCTGCTGAGTCTCATTTGCGTTCTTGGAACCACGTCGTGTATCGCCGACTACATGCACGCGAGAGACAAGGCTAAGGAAGCCGAGGTCAAGGCGAATTGTCACACGATCCAGATCGCACTCGAGCGTTACGCAACCGATCACAGCGGAAAATATCCGAGCTATATTCTCGGCGGAGACACACGCGGCTGGGACCTGAAGAGCGGCTGCAAGGCGATCACGGATGCGCCCAGCGATGACAAGCGTCCGCCGTACGATCCGCTCATCCATTTTGCCTATGTCTACAGTTATCCTTCGAATCCTTTCATCGACCCGGGCAAAGGGCTGGAGATGACCGTCGCGGAGACCGGGAGCAGGGTGGAACTCGGGTACGGTGATGTGCGGTTCGGGTGGACGGGAGAGATAATGGGCAACTGTCTTGACGATCCCCGCTTTCTCTTCAATGCCGAGGGACAGCCCACGAGGCTTCAGTACACGATGATTCCCGATGCCGCAAAGAACATCGGCGTTTTGAGGAAATCCGGGTCGAACTCATTCTATTGCCAGGGCGGCCTGAAGAGCGGGAAAGCCTGGTGGCCCGGACAGTTCTACTACCGGAGCGGCGGAGATTTCTTTCTGGCCGACCCCAACAACGTAAGCGGCGCCCAGTATGAGACGATCTGGGGCTGGCCGTACATGCGGATTAACAAATACATCCTCGGGGGCTACGGATCGCCCCGAACCGAGGGCATGGATGTCATCCGCCTGACGACTAAGTCGGGCGACACGGCCGGTCTGGTGCCGAGCGCGATCATGGGTGTCATCGACGGCGAGTTCTACCAGGATCATGCCGATCAGACTCGGAGTGCCAGCCATCCGGACTTCCCTGTGCGCGTGAAGTACTCGAACCCGGAGGTTTTCGGAGGAGGCGAAAATGGGCAGATGCCGCAGTTTCCATATTACCAGTCAGGCACTCGCGCGTGGCTCTTCGGAGCGCCCGATGGGTTCCGCGACGGTGTGATTCTTGTATTGACCAGCGGATCGGACTCGTCGAAGTTCACCGAGTGGCAGAATTGAAACGTACGAAGGAGGTACGCGATGCACAAATCGAATGAGCGAGGATTCTCATTGATCGAGATCGTGGTTGTATTCAGCCTCATCTGTGTTCTTTGCGCCACGTCATGTATCGGCAACTACGTGAAAGAGAAAGAGAAGGCTAAGGAGGCCGAGGTCAAATGCAACTGCCATACAATCCAGATCTCCCTCGAAAGGTACATGACGGATAACAACGAATATCCCCACTATCTCCTTGGAGGAGATATCGACGGGTGGCTCAACTGGCACGCAAAATGGGACGGGGTCAACGACCTTAACATGTCTGAGGAACGGGTCGCCTCAAACGATCGCGTGGATGATCCTCTGGTTGAGTACGACTACATCACAAGTTACCCGTTTAACCCGTTCGTTGGTGACGGCCGGATCATCACAAGGCAGACGAACGTTGACGGAACGGACAACCAGGGCGAGGGCGATCCGAGGTTCGGTTACAAGGGCAATGTCATGGGCCAGGGGCTCGATGACATGAGTTTCTTCCGTGGCGCCAACCATCCGGGACCGTTCCACTGGAGCGAGATTGAAACGAGAAGGACCCTCGACCGTGGAGACTGGATGAACGTGCCGGAGGCCTTCAAAAGCTCAAGCCCCGTGGACACACAGATGTACTATGTTTTCGGTGGATTTACGCGCCCGCCGGAATCAGGGGGGCGAGGCAAGGGTAAGCAGGATGTGATCTACACGTTCTGGCCGGGCAATTTCTTCTATAAGGCGACCAGCGATCAGGTCATAAGCCGCGAGGGTTGGGCGATCCCCGTTCCGAACGCCAATATCGGCGGTCACTACAACCGCTACATTCTTGGCGGCTACGGCGCCGAGGGGACGGTCGGAGTTGACGTAATCCGCACGATCTGGTGGAATCCCGACGGTGAGAGGCTGTCCTGGAAATGCCCGCCTCCGTTCGATGAGGACTGCTTCGACCTGGGCTACGAGCTGTTCAACGGAAATTTCCACGAGCCCGGCGGCCTTCCTGAAGTATTCGGCGGCGGCGACGAGCGGAATGGTCCGTGGAACCCCTACAACCAGGGTGGAAAGAGCGCAGACGATTTCGTCTACGGCGCTCCTGACGGGGTCCCGGACGGTGTGATACTAGTACTGACTAACGGCTCGGAGGTCGAGCGCTTTCAGGGTTGACAAGCACGCCGATCTTCGAATAGGATCTACCAGCTTCCGTCCGGCAGATATTTCACCGCGGTGTAGAAGTTACCCGACGCGTCGGTGCCGACCACGTCCCGTGTTTCGGATCCCGGAGCCGACTCGTCCCGAGTCGTAAACAAACGCGGGACGCGTTCTCCTCCAAATCCCGAAATGCGAGACGCATTCGGCACTAAGTCAAGCTCACGCGCGCGCGTGCTTGAGCACATCGAGTCTCTCGCCGACGGTTCTGAACGCCTTGACCGCCTTGTCCAGATGCTCCTTCTCGTGTCCGGCGGAAATCTGCACACGGATTCTCGCCTTCTCTTTCGGAACGACAGGGTAGCTGAATCCGATCACGTAGATGCCTTCCTTCAGCATCTCGTCCGCAAATTTGCTCGCCAGGGCCGCATTGTACAGCATCACCGGCACGATCGGATGGTCGCCCTCGAGCATGTCGAACCCGAGTTTGCTCATCTCCTTGCGGAAGTACTTGGTGTTGCTCTCGAGCTTGTCGCGCCTCTCGGTCGTCCCGGAAAGCAGATCGATGACCTTGATCGTGGCGGCGGTGATCGACGGAGAGAGCGAGTTGGAGAAGAGGTAGGGTCGCGATCGCTGTCGGAGCAGGTCGACGATCTCCTTCCGACCGCTCGTGCAGCCGCCGGACGCGCCTCCCATAGCCTTGCCGAAGGTCGTCGTAATCATATCGACGTTGCCGAAAACGCCCCGGTATTCCTGCGTCCCGCGACCCGTCTTGCCCATGAAGCCGGTGGCGTGCGAATCGTCGATCATCGTCATCGCGCCGTACTTGTCGGCAAGCTCCTTTATCTGATCGTGCTTCGCGATATAGCCGTCCATTGAGAACACGCCGTCGGTTGCGATCATGATCCTTCTCGCGCCCGCGGCCTTCGCCTCGTCCAGCTTCGCCTTGAGATCGTCCATGTTGCTGTTCAGGTAGCGAAATCTCTTCGCCTTGCAGAGGCGGACGCCGTCGATGATCGACGCATGGTTCAATTCGTCGGAGATGATCGCGTCCTCTTCGCCAAGGATGGTCTCGAAAAGCCCGCCGTTGGCGTCGAAGCACGACGAATAGAGGATCGTATCCTCGGTGCCCAGAAACTCGCTGGTTTTCCTCTCGAGCTCCTTGTGGATGTCCTGCGTTCCACAGATGAAACGCACCGAGCTCATCCCGAACCCATGCGTGTTGAGCGCGTCCTTCGCCGCCTTGATCAGCTCGGGATGGCTTGAGAGCCCGAGATAATTGTTCGCGCAGAAATTGAGGACCTCCCCGCCCGCAGTGGTTTTGATCGCGGCGCCCTGCGGGGTGGTGATAATCCTCTCGCCTTTCCAGAGACCCGCGTCCCGGATCTCCTTCAATGTCGTTTGCAGTTGTTCTTTTACGGCGCCTAGCATTTGTACGGCTCCTTTTCTCAGAGTGATGAAGGCAAAAGTATCTTGAGCGGCCGACACTTCCGGCCGGGAATCCCTCACTTACATGGGCACACGTCTATCGCTCGGATTTCACTCCAGCGGACGGGAAATATAGCATAAGTGGGAAGCGATTTGGAAGCCCGGAAGAGGCGGTCAAACCCTCCTTCTCCCCTCTCCATCGAGATGGAGAGGGGCCGGGGGTGAGGTGCGCTACCCCGCTCCCTGCACCAGCCTTCTCTTGAACAGCCTTGCGGCGAGCCAGCCGCAGATGAGCGAGAACACCAGGAGCACCAGCGCTTCCGAGTTGTGCGCGAATTCGATGAAGCTGGACGCTTTCGCGTATCCGAGCACCGATCCCGGACCGTTAAAGCGGTAGAGCGCGTCGAGATACCCGTCGATCGCCCATCCGTTGATCGTCAGAAGCCCCAGGTTCTTCATCCATACCGGCATGAGGATTCGCGGAAACATGCTGCCCCCGACCGCGCTCATCGTGAGGACTATCACGATAATCGACGCCTGGATCTGGTCGTAGCTCCTCGCCACCGCCGAGATGATCATGCCGAACGACGTCACAGCCGCGACCGTCGCGATTGAGATGATCGCCACGGTCGCCAGGTTCCCCAGCACGTTGACCCTGAAGACGAGCGTCGAGAGGATCAGCATCATCGCGAGCTGGCACAGGCTGTTGAATGCGATGCTGGCGAATTTGCCCCATATGATCGCGTCCACTGTGATCGGCGCGAGCAAAAGCCGCTTGATCGTGCCCTCCTGCTGCTCCTTCAGAAGCGCCGCAGCAGAGTGACTGACCGAGAAGAGGAGGAACATCACGACGAGGCCGGCAACTGCGTTTGCCATCCACGGATTCCCGCTCTCGACCTCCTCCCTGACCACCTCGACCGTCTTCAACTGGACCATGTCCGCCATCATGTCGGTCATTCCACCCGCCGCAGCCTGACCGCCGGACTCATCCTGGGTTTCGATCTGCCCAAGCCATTTGTCCATGAAGCCCATGATCGACCGGCCCTCGGGGGTCCCTTCGACCCCGACCTGTTCGAGTAGGAAACCCATGGAGTCGTGGGGAAGATTGTAGTCCATGCCCATGAACGCGGTTTTCTGGACAAGCCCGGCCGTGATCTGGCGCTCCATGTCGCTCGCGGGATCGTAGTAGAGAGTCAGAACGGGTCTCTTGATCACCGGAAAACCGGGCATCGGCTCGGTCCGATGATAGACAAGCGCAAGCTGGTAGTCGCCGTCCAGGACAAGCTCGCGCGCCTGCTCCTCGGTGAGGGGCTTTTTCTCTTTGTCGGCGGGAAGGAATGAATGGACGGTGAAGACTTCCTCTTTCGACAGGTTCTCAAGGAATGTCCTGCTCGTGCCGCTATGGTCCTGATCGACATAAAGAAGCTCGATGTTCACCTCGTTGCTGCCGCCCATGCTCGAGTAGATGACCCCGAAAATTATCAAAATCATAATGGGAGCAAGGTAGCTTCCGATGAGCGCGCCACGGTCGCGGTAGGTGAGCTTGATGTCTTTCGCGGCAAGCGTGAGAGCTTTCCTGAACATTCAGTCCCTCAACTCCTTGCCCGTGAGATGGAGGAAAACGCTTTCCAGGTCGGGCTCCTTGACCGTCACCCGCCTTACGATTGCTTTTTTCTCGGTAAGAAAGCCGATGACGCCTCCCAGTTTGCCGCTGCCGTCGGCGGTTCTCAATATGAGCGTTCCGTCGGAGAATGTCGGGTCCATATCGGCAAGTCCGCACCTTATGGCTTCTTCCTGAGACGCCTCCAGCCCTTCAATCTCGATCTCGACCAGGTCGAGCTCCCCGATCAGCGCGATGAGATCGCTCTTGGTGCCGGACGCGATCACCTTCCCGTGATCGATTATCGCGATCCCCTGGCAGAGCCGCTCGACCTCCTCCATGTAGTGCGACGTGTAGACTATCGTGACCCCTTCCCCGTGCAGCTTCTCTATCACCTCGAAAATCAGGTTACGGCTCTGCGGATCGATCCCCACAGTCGGTTCATCCATGAGGATGAATCTCGGCGAATGAAGGATGCTCGCGGCGATGTTGATGCGGCGTTTCATCCCGCCGGAATAGGTCTCGATCCGATCGTTCTGCCGATCGGTAAGGCCGACGAGTTCGAGTGTCTCTTTGATCCTGGACCTGAGCGTCGACGAATCGAGCCCGTACAGCCGCCCGTAGAATTCAAGGTTCTCCTTCGCAGTGAGTTTCGAGTAGAGGCTGATTTCCTGCGGAATGACGCCCATGTTGAGCTTGAACTCGACCGTCGGCTCTCTCAGAGGCTGCCCCAGAAATTCGATCTCCCCACCGTCGCGTCTGAGAACGCCGCTCATAATGTTGATCAGCGTCGATTTCCCCGCTCCGTTCGGACCGAGCAGCCCGAAGGTCTCCCCTTCGCCGACATCAAGGCTGACCAAATCGAGCGCGACGATGTCGCCGAATTTCTTCGATACGTTTCTTATCGCCAGGGCTGATTTTCCCATTTCGTGCCTATCTTCTGATTCTCTCTCCAAGTTCCCTTAACACCATGACCGACGGTCTAACGCGGCTGATGTTCATCAAATGCACACCATCCGCCAGCTCAGCAAGCTCCTCGACTGTCTCCACTGCAATCGCAAGACCCTCCCGCTCGAAATCCGACGCCTTTTCGAGCCTGGACCGGACCTTGTCGGGAAGGACGACTCCCGGTATCGCGCTCAGGAGCTCAAGCGTCCGCTGCTCGAGTATCGGGATATATCCTGCGATGATTTTTGCCCCCAGAGGTTTCGCCAGCTTCAGGAATGCCTTGAATTTCTTCGTATCATTGACCGGCTGGGTCTGGAAAAACTCGGCACCGGCGCGGATTTTCGCCTTGAGCTTCGACACCTCGACAGCGGGGTCGAGCGCGAAGGGGTTGCACGCCGAACCGAGAAAAATGTCTGATGGGGCCTTGTTGAGCTTGTTCCCGGCCATGTCGAACCCGCTCCTCAGCTTCACCGCGACCTCGAGCATCTGCACGCTGTGGAGGTCGAATACGGGCTGAGCGTCGGGATGGTCGCCGATCTCCGGAGGGTCGCCCATGATGATGAAAAAATTCCGGATGCCGAGGACATATGCCGATAACATCTCCGCCTGAAGGCCCAGACGGTTGCGGTCCCTGCATGCCATCTGGCATATCGGCTCCACACCAAGCTCCAGAAGCACTCTGGACGACGCTATCGGCGATAATTTCAATAGGGCGCGCTGATTGTCGGTCACATTCACCGCGTCGGCGTACTGCCTCAGCTCCAGCGCCTCCTCCTGAAACCTTCTCAGCCCGACACCCTTCGGCGGATGAATCTCCATGGTCAGGACGAATTCCCCTCCGCGGACTTTGTCGCGGAAACCGGACGGATGAGCCCGGGGGGGAAGATATCCGAAGGTGTCGGTCGGATCCAGGGGAGTCGCGTCCAGATGCGCGTCCTCAAGGGAGATCCCGAGGGTCTCGGCGATTTTGTCGATGATCTCAGGGTTGCGGGGACCAAGCCGCAGACGTCCGCTCTCCAGGTCCGAGACAAAGCTCTGGGTGACCGAGGCTATCTCGGCGAGCTGGGTCTGGGAGATGCGCGGCGAGGCTCTTCGTCGCGCAAGTCTCACAAGTCTGCCGAATCGAACCAGGTCTATCATAGAAGCCAATATATCACGATAATCGCCTGATAGAAAGAGGCTGCTGCACTGATTATCGGGAAATATCGCTTATTGAGTCCGGATGTCGCCAGGGGTAGACACGTAAACGATCCTCTTCTTGCGCCTCTCAGGCGCTTCCGGTGCCTCGTCCGCGTACCCAAGAAGGATCACCATCACCAACTCCAGCTTCTTCTGGTCCACGCCGCACAGGAACGATATCTCCTCTTTCATCGCAAGCGAGCTTGTCATCATGAGGCTGCCCAGACCCTCGGCGCACGCTGCAAGCGCCAGATTCTGACACGCAAGCGACGCTGAGATGATGTCCTTCTTGACCGGGTCGCCGATATCGGTGAAGCATACGACTGCCACCGGTGCGCCCGCGAAATCGACATAAACCTGCCGTCGCTTCTCGACCCCTTCCTCACCGTAGCGCTCCCGTATGCCCTGCTCGATACCCTCAAAGAGCGGCTGATGCAGGTGCGCAAGGCGATCGCGCATCTCGTCGGTGAGAACGAAGAACTTCCACGGCTGGCGGTTCATCGCCGACGGCGCCCAGGTCGCAGATTCCAAAACCCGGTCGAGCACGTCCCCCCCTATCGGATCGCTCTTGAATCGCCGTATCGAACGGCGCTCTCTCATTACTTCGTGGATCTTCACGGCTTCGGTCATCATGGCTCGGAGTATAGCATGAAAAATGAGGTATAGAACAAACCCGGCTCCCTTAAGCGGTTATATTGGAAATATGCGCGGCCGTTTGGTATCGTTCTCAAGGAGCTGGAGGGTCCGGTCGGAACGCTTCGAAGGCTTCACAATGCGTTCTCTCTATGCAATAGTCGGTGTCCTTGTGCTCATCGCGGCCGCGTTCGGAATCTTCTGGGCCGCAGGCCACGACTTCGGCACCCTCCAGTCGGCCGAGTTCTTCCCCTACGATTACCAGTTTGTCTCCGAGACGGGCGAGACGATACGTTCCAGCGGAGCGGTTGTAAGGGTGAACTACCTGGAAGCCGCTTCGACCGACCGGGCCATGGCGAATTTCATGGTCGCCGCTCAGAAGATGTATCCCGCGGAATGCTCGGGCGACAACTGGGAGATCGCGGTCAGGCGACCCACTCCCGACGGCAGCGAGGAGAAATACAGTTTCTCCCATTATCTGCCTGAGGGATCGACCGTTCCGGACGAGCGCATAGAATACGGCTGCTGGACCAACGACATGTATGTCGTGAAGAAATCCTACGAAGCCGACTGGAGCGAGATCGCCCGTATCGCGCAGGGCAAGGCGGCATTCCAGATCCAGGTCGAGCAGACCCCGACCGCTAATTGACCTAACCGCATCCGAGTGGTATGGTTTCCCGGCTTTTTGCCGGGTATCGGGGACCCCAATTCTCCGGGAGCAGTAACGTAACGATGGACGATCAAAAAACAACCGAACAGGACCCAAACGAAGCCCCCGAGGCCGAATCGCCTGCGGAACGTCCCGAGCTTTTCAGCCGCGAGTTTTTCAAGATATTCTCCGTCAAGAGCGACTGGGAGTTCTGGCAGATGTTCATGAAGGCGGGGCTGAAGATCAACGATGACGGCAGCCACAAGTTCGTCCGCCCCATGAACAAGCGCGAGCTCGAGGAGCTCTTGACAGCCTGGCACGAGGGGCTGGTCACGAAGGACGAGCTGAGGGATTACGTGCAGGGCCTGGGGACGGGCAAAGTGACCAGGTACCGGATATCGTCCGACCTGCAGGCCCGCCGCCGCGCCGCCGGCCAGGGAAAGGAATAGACGGCCGGGTCCGGGGGACCTCTCCCCCGGCTCTTGCCTTCTGTAATCAGATTGGTTACAATTGTAACTGGAATGGTTACAGTTCCATACACGCGGGAATCGAATGTCTTGTTCGGAAAGACGAGAAGAGCTGTCCTCGCCCTTCTGTTCACGCATCCCACCGAGAGGTTTTATCTCAGGCAGATCGTGCGGCTGACCTCGGAGGGGCTCGGACCGATTCAGAGGGAACTCAAGGCTCTCACTCAGGCCGGGATTGTAACCCGCCGGAAGGAAGGTCGCCAGGTTTACTTTCAGGCCAGCAACTCAAGCCCGATTTTCCCGGAGCTGAAATCGCTGATCATAAAGACCGCCGGCATCGCGGACGTGCTTCGAGAAGCCATCGAACCCCTGGCCCATAGAATCGAGTTTGCCTTCGTCTACGGGTCATTCGCGGCGGGTGAGGAACGGGAGACCAGCGATGTGGATGTGATGGTAATCGGCGATGTCGGAACACGGGGACTGGTCTCTGCGTTTCGCACCGCCCAACGGACTCTTGGCCGGGAGATTAACCCGTCGGTCTATCCATTGAATGAATTCCGGGATAAACTGAAATCCGGACACAGTTTCCTCAAGAGGGTGACCGTCGGGCCTGTCATAATGCTTCACGGCGATGAGAACGGACTTAGAAACCTGGGCCGAAAGCGGAAGGCTTAGACGGCATCCGCCGATCAAGGGCGAGATCGCCCGGATGCTTGGCACCGCCGAGCGCGATCTGCACGACTGCAGGACGCCGGGTCTGAGAGCTGATTGGCGCTTTAATATCGCTTACAGCGCGATTCTGGGCTTGGCATCCGCAGCGCTTGCTGCATGCGGTTATCGTGCGTCAAGAGAAGGCCATCACTATTGGACCATCCAGAGCCTTGGCTCGACTCTCGGCCTCGAGCCGGATGTCATAGACGAGCTTGATGCCTTCAGGAAGAAACGCAATATCGCTACGTACGAGGAAACGGGATACGTCTCCGACAAGGAAGCCGACGAGATCATCAACGTGGCTGAGAAACTCAGGGCTCAAGTTGTGCGATGGCTTAAAGAGAAACACAGGGATATGGTTGACTAATAGACCATGTAATCGGGCGACTCACCCCCTGTGATCATTCTCTGTTTGCAGATCGTGCTCTCACTCAATTCTGATGTGATATAATCAGAATGCTTTTGCAATCGGGTTGCTTCAGAGGAGGTTGGCTGTGCGGATCTACCTTTTCGTTCTTTTCGCGGTGGCGATCCTTACAAGCTGTGCGGGTACCGATGTGCGGGAGCCGATCACCCCGTCCCCACCTGTTGCGAACGCGATCACTGGCGCAGACAACCGCTATGTCTGGGGACTGTGGGA
>Ga0315294_10006290_pt1 | contig 13018 bp, 11 predicted proteins | sample YL17G13_40_MG_FD_203626 | JGI IMG/M metagenome (GOLD analysis project Ga0315294, IMG submission 203626) | Sediment microbial communities from Yellowstone Lake, YNP, Wyoming, USA - YL17G13_40 | ecosystem: Environmental > Aquatic > Freshwater > Lake > Sediment | place: USA: Wyoming | collected... | reverse complement strand
TCTTCCGCTTGATGGTTGACCATTTATTATGACCTGACATATACTGATAATTTAAATTTCTTATGCAAAATTAAATATTTCTTTAATACATAACTCATAGTTGTTACTTTTGTCGCTGGAAATCAATGGTACGAGGTGCGGGGAGTTGCCTCCTGCTGACAGCTGACCACTGAAAGCCGACAGCTAAAAAAGGATGACAAAAAAAGTCTACATAGAAACCTATGGATGCCAGATGAATGTTGCTGACAGTGAGGTTGTTGTTTCTATCCTTTCAGATCATGGATATGAGCATACTGATGACATAAAAGAAGCAGGGCTCGTCCTTATCAATACATGCTCGATAAGGGAAAATGCTGAGCAGCGCATCTGGCGAAGACTTAATACTATCGGCCACCTGAAAAAGAAGAATGGCAGTATTATGATCGGACTGATCGGTTGCATGGCTGAAAGACTGAAGGAAGAAGTTATAGAAAAAGAGCATCTTGTTGATATGGTTGTAGGGCCCGATGCATACCGTGACCTGCCTTCGCTTATCGCTGAAGCTGAATCGGGACACAAAGCCGTAAATGTACTCCTGTCGCGTGAAGAGACTTATGCCGATATATCCCCGGTAAGGATGGATAAAAACGGGGTCACCTCATTCGTTTCCATTATGAGGGGCTGTAATAACATGTGCGCATATTGCGTGGTACCATATGTCAGAGGTGCCGAAAGAAGCAGGGATCCTGAATCAATCCTGAATGAAGTGAGAGATCTCTGGAACAGAGGCTACAGGGAAGTGACATTGCTGGGGCAGAATGTGGACTCTTACGGCTGGAAGGCTGATGGTCATATTATTCCATTTCCTGAACTGCTTGAAAAAGCGGCGCTTATAAATCATCTTATGAGGATCCGTTTTTCGACCTCACATCCAAAAGATATTTCGGATGAATTGCTTCAAAAAATTGCAGAATATCCGAATATCTGCAAGCATATTCATCTTCCCGCACAAAGCGGAAGCAGCAGAATTCTGAAGCTTATGAACCGGGAATATACCCGCGAATGGTACATGGACCGGATCAGGGCAATCCGGTCGATTATTCCGGGATGTGCAATTTCGACAGATATCATAGCAGGATTCTGTACCGAGACCGAAGAGGATCATCAGGAGACTCTTTCGTTAATGGAGTGGGCCGGCTATGACTTCGCCTACATGTTCAAGTACAGTGAAAGGCCAGGGACCAGGGCTGCAAGAAAACAGAGGGATGATATTCCTGAAGAGATCAAAACCAGGCGGCTGAATGAAATAATCTCATTGCAAAACAAACTTTCAACCCGATCCAAAAAACAGGATGTTGGCAGGATTTTTGAGGTATTAATTGAGGATTTCTCGAAAAGGTCGCAGGATCATTTATCAGGACGTACCTCCCAGAACAAGGTTGTCGTATTCCCTGGCAATGGCCTCAGGAAAGGTGAATTTGTCAGTGTAAAGATTGAAGGCTGCACATCGGCGACTCTTTTGGGAAAGATCATTTAACATTATTTAATTGTATATTTAGTCAACTACTTATAACTTGCATTTAATTTAAAACCAAAAAAATGAGAACCAGGATAATTTTCTGTCTGATACTTGCTATGATCTCTTTTAGTTTTTCCTCAGGCCAGAAAGCCGGCAAAAAGGTCACAATAACAGGTCATGTGGTTGACGGAACACTGGCTTCGGTTGCCAATGCCATTGTAATGGTTGATGGAAAAAAGACAGATAATCTTACTAACGACAGAGGTATTTATAAGATAAAAGTAAAACCGGGAAGTTCCACTATCGGGATTCTCACGATGACCAACGGAGTGCTGGAAGAACCACTGGACGGCAGGACAACAATCAATTTCACATTTAAAGGTTCAGTTGCCCCTCAGGCAAGTGGTAAGGCTGATCCCGGTGACGAGGCAGTTGATATAGGTTACGGGTCAGTCAAGAAAAGGAGTATGACAGGTACAGTCAGTAAAATTGACGGCACAAATCCAAAGTATGCATCCTACAGGAATATCTATGATATGATCCGGGGAGAGGTGCCGGGCGTCCAGGTTAACGGAACAAGCATCAGGATACAGGGAGCCTCTTCTCTTATGCTGAGTACAGAACCTCTGTTCGTGGTAGACGGAATGGTTGTTAATTCTATCGACGATATTCAGCCTTATTCAGTAAAATCGATCGAGATTCTCAAGGGCTCATCTGCCTCTATTTACGGATCAAGAGGGGCTAACGGCGTAATTTTGATCAAGCTTATCGGGGCAGGTGACAACAGATAGTATTTCCTTATTTCTTTCCCTTTATTATCAGATTCAGCTCATCGAGCTGTCTGGCTGATATTTCCGATGGTGTATCAAGCATAACATCGCGTCCTGAATTGTTTTTCGGAAATGCAATAAAATCCCGGATTGAATCCTGACCTCCGAACATAGCGACCCACCGGTCAAAACCGAAAGCAATTCCTCCGTGAGGCGGAGCTCCGTATTTGAATGCATTCAGAAGAAATCCGAACTGTTCATTTGCTTCCTCATCACTAAAGCCCAGAACTTTAAACATTAGTTTCTGAACATCTGAATCGTGGATCCTTATTGAGCCACCGCCTAATTCAACACCGTTGATCACAAGGTCATACGCATTGGCCCGTACCTTTCCGGGATCAGTTTCCATGAGGTGAATATCTTCATGTTTCGGTGAGGTGAAGGGATGGTGCATTGCAAAATAACGAGATGATTCATCATCCCATTCAAGAAGAGGGAAATCAACAACCCACAGCGGAACGAACTTGTCTTTCGTTCTCAGGTTCAGTCTGTTCCCCATTTCGAGGCGCAATTCTGAAAGGGCCGTAAGCGTCTTTTTTCTGTCACCCGCCAGGATCAGGATCAGATCGCCGGGTTGTGCATTGACCTGTTGAGCCCATTTTTTAAGCTCCTCCGGCGAATAGAACTTATCAGCAGAAGATTTCAGTGACCCGTCAGCGCCATATCTAAGATAAACAAGACCTTTAGCTCCGATCTGCGGCTTCCTGACAAATTCAGTAAGCTCATCGATCTGCTTCCGGGAATATTCCGAACAACCGGCAGCGCAAATTCCGCCAACGTACTCAGAACTGTCGAAAACAACAAAGCCATGACCCTTTACAGTTCCAGTGAGATCAGTTATTTTCATTTCAAAACGAAGATCAGGCTTATCGGTGCCATAATACTCCATGGCTTCATGATACGGCAGCCTGGGGAAGGGATAAGTGAACTCAATTCCCCTGATCTTTCTGAACAGGTATTTTGCCAGTCCTTCGAAAGTGTCAAGGATATCATCCCTTTCGACAAATGACATTTCGCAGTCGATCTGCGAAAATTCGGGCTGCCGGTCTGCCCTCAGGTCCTCGTCCCTGAAGCACTTCACTATCTGAAAGTACCTGTCAAAGCCAGCCACCATAAGAAGCTGCTTAATTGTCTGCGGGGATTGGGGCAATGCATAGAATGTTCCGGGCTGCATCCTTGAAGGAACAACAAAGTCGCGGGCTCCTTCAGGAGTTGATTTTATAAGAACAGGTGTTTCAACCTCAACAAAATCCATGGAGTCCATGTAGGTACGGACTTCCTGCGCCACCTTATGCCTGAGAATGATATTGCTCTTAACGCTATTCCTGCGAAGGTCGAGATAACGGTATTTCATCCTGAGCTCTTCACCGCCGTCAGTCTCCTCTTCAATTGTAAACGGAGGTATCTCACTGCGGTTAAGAATGTTCAGCTCATCCACTTCTATTTCAATTTCACCTGTGGCGATTTTTTGATTTTTATTGCTCCGTTCTTTTACTTTTCCTTTAGCCTGGATCACAAATTCACGCCCCAGCTTCCTTGCTTTCTCACACAGCTCGCTGTTTGTTTCCAGATTGAATACAAGCTGTGTAATGCCGTACCTGTCGCGAAGATCCACGAAAGTCATCCCTCCCAGGTCCCTTGATTTCTGTACCCACCCGCAAAGGGTAACTCTTTTCCCTTCATCACTGAGACTGAGCTCTCCGCAAGTATTCGTCCTGTACATTTTTCTGTCTTTAGATTTCAGCAAAAATAAGAAAAAATGATTTACCCCCTACCCAACCTTCCCCCAGCTGGGGGAAGGAGTTTTTTCTTTTCCCCCCTGGGGGAAATTGAAAGGGGGTTTATAATTCAACAATTCTTCTTAATTTTAGACAATAATCTCCTACTCCATGCCTGAGAACAAGGATGAACACTTCATGCGTGCTGCACTTGATGAAGCGATGAAAGCTCTTGGTAAACAAGAGGTTCCGATAGGCGCTGTGGTGGTATGCAACGACATTATAATTGCCAGGGCTCATAATCTTACAGAAACATTGAACGATCCGACGGCTCATGCCGAGATGCAGGCTATAACAGCTGCCGCAGGCTGGCTTGGAGGGAAATACCTTACAGACTGCACTGTATATGTAACTGTCGAACCGTGTGCCATGTGTGCAGGTGCACTGGGGTGGAGCCAGGCCGGAAGGCTGGTTTATGGCGCTGATGATATTAAAAAAGGTTATACACTTATCAAAGGCCCTTTACTGCATCCAAAAACTGCCGTAACTTCGGGTATTCTTGCTCATGAATGCGGCGGACCGGTGACAAAATTCTTCAAAACAAAACGCTAACCTGTACCATAAAACACTCAACATGACCATAAACAACAGCAAATCAGTAATTAATTTAAAGATCATACGCCGGATATCTATTATCCTCTACCTTACATTTCTGTTGCTCGCTTTTGTCGCCTCGATCATGAAATTTCCTTTTTTGGGAATTAGCAAGACTGTCTGGACCGTTCTTTTCACGGCTTGTTTCCTAATTATTATTTTCCTTCCGGTATTGCTGAATTACCAGTATATCTATTTCTCAGATGAAGGGGATACAATCATATTCAGATATTATGCCTCCGGATTAATTGAAGGGAAAAAGAATTCGGTTGAAATCGGGAAAAAGACCTTTTCAGGTTTTACACTTGACAAAAATTTCTTTGGCCTGATACAGAGCATCACTTTGTATCAGAGAATGAAAGAAGGTGTCGCAAAATATCCGCCAGTTTATATCAGCGCTTTGAAGCGGCAGGATAAAGAGAGTATACTTGAATCATTAAATTCATATGCTCCGAGGGTTAAAGGTAAAAAGCCCGCTTAACATGAGTTAAATCATTTTTAATGAATAAAGCAGCGGCCAACTTTGGCGGCAGCAATTAAGAAATATTAACCAAAATAAATTATACCATGAACGTAGATAAAATCATGAACAACCTCGAGAAGAAACATCCCGGGGAGGTTGAATATTTACAGGCAGTCAGGGAAGTGCTGGAATCGATTGAAGAGGTTTACAATGAGAATCCTCAGTTTGAATCAGCAAACATCATCGAGCGTATAGTTGAGCCAGATCGCGTTATAGCTTTTAAAGTTCCATGGGTCGATGATGAGGGCAATGTCAAAGTCAATCTGGGTTACCGTGTGCAGTTCAATAATGCTATCGGACCATATAAAGGGGGATTGCGTTTCCACCCGAGCGTTAACCTTTCAATTCTCAAGTTCCTGGGATTTGAACAGATCTTTAAGAATGCACTTACAACCCTCCCTATGGGCGGCGGAAAAGGCGGATCGGATTTTGATCCAAAGGGAAAATCGAATGCAGAGGTAATGCGGTTTTGCCAGTCTTTTATGCTCGAACTATGGAAATATATCGGTCCTGAAACAGACGTTCCTGCAGGCGATATAGGTGTCGGAGGCCGTGAAATAGGATTTTTATACGGGATGTATAAAAGGCTGAAAGGCGACCATACAGGGGTTCTCACTGGAAAGGGAAGCAACTGGGGAGGTTCTCTTATCAGACCGGAAGCAACAGGTTTCGGCGGGATCTATTTTGCAAAGGAGATGCTGTCAACGAAGAATGAAACGCTGGCAGGCAAAACCATTTCGATCTCAGGATTCGGGAATGTGGCATGGGGCGCAGCTCTTAAAGCAACGGAACTTGGAGGGAAAGTGGTTACAATTTCAGGTCCGGATGGTTATATTTATGATCCGGATGGAATTTCAGGGAAAAAGATCGATTATATGCTCGAATTAAGGGCATCCAATCAGGATATAGTAAAGCCATATTCCTATGTTTTTGAAGGAGTGGAATTCCATGAAGGGAAGCGGCCTTGGGAGGTAAAGGTTGATATTGCTTTGCCTTGTGCAACGCAGAATGAGCTGAACGGTGATGAAGCCAAAACTTTAATCAGCAATGGGGTTAAGCTTGTTGCTGAATTGTCAAATATGGGATGCACACCCGAAGCTGTAGAGGAATTCAATAAGCACCATATTATGTTTGCTCCCGGCAAAGCGGTTAATGCAGGCGGGGTTGCAACATCGGGGCTGGAGATGACCCAAAACTCAATGAAGATGAGATGGAACAGTGAAGAGGTTGATCACCGCCTCCATGAAATAATGTGCAATATTCATGGTCAGTGCCTAAAGCACGGCCAAAGAGCTGACGGGTCTGTGGATTATGTAAAAGGGGCCAACATTGCAGGATTCCTTAAGGTAGCAAATTCAATGCTGGATATGGGGGTGATATAAGCCCCCCTGCCCCCCTAAAGGGGGGTTAATTCATTAAAATAATTTATTATACATGTTGCAAAGACTCCCAAATTGGGTGTTTTTGCATTTATCTGCAGAATCCATCATTTATCAAAATTAATTTTGCCCCCCTTCAGGGGGGTCGGGGGGCAATTTTTTTGTATATTTGATTGTCTCAATTTCTTGGTGCTATGTCAGAAGTCTCGCTGAAGCATAAAATTGCTTTAAGCCTTATTCCACGTATTGGTGATATTAATGCCCGTAAACTGGTTTCGTATTTCGGCGGTGTCGAAGCAATTTTCAATGAACCCTATCGCAATCTTGTAAAGATTCCCGGAATAGGATCAGGACTTGCCAGTTACATTGGTGACAAATCATACCTGAAAACTGCAGAAGCAGAAGCAGAATATGTTATAAAACATAATATCAGGACTTTCTTTTATCTCGACAATGATTACCCATTCAGGTTAAGGCAATGCGATGATTCCCCGGTTGTATTCTATTTCAAGGGCAAAAGTGACCTGAACAGTCCTAAAATACTGAGTGTGGTCGGTACCCGAAATGCGACAACCCGCGGCAAGGAACTGTGTGAAAGCATAATCGGCAATCTCTCCAATGGTCATCCTGATCTCATAATTATAAGCGGCCTTGCCTACGGGATCGACATTGCGGCCCATAAAGCAGCCCTCTCAAACAATCTTCAGACAATAGGGGTTCTTGGGCATGGATTTAAAATAATATATCCTTCAATTCACCGGGCAACTGCAGAAGCAATTTTAAAAACCGGGGGTCTGCTGACTGATTTTATGTCGGATACTCTTCCCGAGCGAAACAATTTTCTTAAAAGAAACAGGATAATTGCCGGACTTTCTGATGCAACTCTCGTAATTGAATCAGGGATCAAGGGCGGTGCCCTGATTACGGCTGATATGGCCAATTCGTACAACCGCGATGTACTTGCTATACCGGGAAGGCCCGATGATCAATGGTCCGCCGGATGCAATGATCTTATAAAAAGCAATAAGGCGGCCCTGGTGGAATCGGCTGAGGATATTGAAAACTCCCTCAACTGGCAGCCTGAAAAATCAAAGCCCCCTCTTCAGAAAACACTTTTTTCGGAACTGAGCGAACCCGAACAAAAGATCTATGAGCTTATAATGAAAGAGGGGGAACTTACAATCGACAGTATCTGCAGGGCACTGGAAATTCCCATTTATAAACTTTCGCCATTGCTTCTTCAAATGGAATTCAAGGGAGTGGTCAAGTGCTACCCGGGAAATGTTTATCGAACCTGATGATTAAGAATTCCCAATGTTTTTATATTTTTGATTTCCTAAGTAAACCCTAATAACCCGTTAATATGGATCCAAGAGTACAGCAGTTCATGGCAATGATTAAAACCAAAAATCCTGGTGAAAATGAATTTCATCAGGCTGTTCAGGAGGTTGCAGAATCTCTGATACCTTTTATAGAAGAAAATCCCAGGTACAAGTATGCAAAAATCCTCGAGCGGATTGCAGAGCCTGAACGTACAATAATCTTCAGGGTCCCTTGGCTCGATGACAAAGGCGATGTCCAGATCAACCGCGGATTCAGGATTGAGATGAACAGTGCCATAGGACCCTATAAAGGAGGACTGCGGTTTCATCCCACTGTAAACCTAGGTATACTTAAATTCCTTGCTTTTGAGCAGGTATTTAAAAACAGCCTCACCACCCTTCCTATGGGAGGAGGTAAAGGGGGTTCGGATTTTGATCCTAAAGGAAAATCAGATAACGAGGTAATGAGGTTCTGCCAGAGTTTTATGACAGAGCTTTTCCGTCATATCGGAGCCGACACTGATGTTCCGGCCGGTGATATAGGAGTAGGTGGCCGTGAAATCGGCTTTTTGTTCGGACAGTACAAAAGACTGAAAAATGAGTTTACGGGTGTGCTGACCGGCAAGGGAATTGAGTGGGGAGGATCTCTGATCCGGCCTGAAGCGACCGGATACGGCGCAACCTATTTTGCCGGGGAGATGCTGGCAACACGGGGCGAATCATTTAATGGGAAAACTGTATGTATTTCAGGGTCAGGAAATGTGGCCCAGTATGCTACAGAAAAGGTTACCGAACTCGGGGGGAAGGTTGTGACCGCCTCCGATTCAAACGGATTCATTTATGATCCTAAAGGCATAGACGGCGATAAGCTTAAATACATTATGGATCTTAAGAACATCCGAAGGGGAAGGATAAAGGAGTATGCAGAGAAATTCGGAGTTGAGTATTTTGAGGACAAGAGACCCTGGATGATAAAATGCGATATTGCCATGCCAAATGCAACCCAGAATGAGATAAATGCAGATGAAGCCAAAACGCTCGTGAAAAATGGTTGTATCTGCATTGCCGAAGGAGCTAATATGCCGTCAACAATTGAAGCTGTTGAAGTATTCCTGAAAGCCGGAATACTGTACGGTCCCGGGAAAGCGGCCAATGCCGGAGGTGTTGCCACTTCAGGACTGGAAATGACCCAGAATTCAATGAGACTCCCATGGTCGCGTGAAGAGGTGGATGAGAGGCTTCATACCATAATGAAAAATATTCACAGTACCTGCGTCAAATACGGCAGACAGGAGGACGGATTCATAAACTATGTTGACGGCGCCAATATCGGAGGTTTCGTAAAAGTCGCCAATGCAATGATTGCACAGGGTGTCGTCTGATGCAGCTTATTGATACACATACACATATCTATCTCCCGGAATTCGACACTGACAGAGATGAAGTCATAAACAGAGCTGTTCAAAACGGTGTCGTTAAGCTTCTGATGCCAAATATTGATATCGATTCTTCATTTAAAATGCTATTAGTTGAAAATCGTTATCCGGGAATCTGCTACCCAATGATCGGGCTGCATCCCACTTCTGTTAAAGAAGATTATATATCACAGCTTGACAAACTCGAAAATCTTACCGGTACAAATAAATTTTATGCAATCGGGGAAACAGGTATCGATCTTTACCGGGATAAATCACACCTCAAAGAGCAGGTTCTGGTATTCAGGAGACAGGTTGCTTTTGCACTAAGGGCAGGATTACCGGTTGTCATTCATTCGAGAGATTCATTTTCTGAAGTCTTCAAAGCTCTGAAAGAATTTAAAGGATCGGGATTGAAGGGGGTTTTTCATGCATTCACTGGTTCTATACAGGATGCCGAAAAAGCCATAGAACTGGGATTTAAGCTGGGGATTGGCGGCATTGTGACATTTAAGAATTCAGGACTTGATAAAGTCGTCAGCCTGGCCGGACTTGAAAACATTGTACTGGAAACCGATTCACCTTATCTTGCTCCTATGCCTTACAGGGGAAAAAGAAATGAGAGTTCTTATCTTTGCATTATAAATAATAAAGTTGCTGAGATCCTTGGATTAAGCATTGAGGAAGCCGCATCAGTTACGTATGGCAATTCAGTTCAGATTTTTGGCTTATAACATCATCCTATGAAAGATAAAAGAGAAACTTCAATACTTATAATTTACACCGGCGGAACTATTGGAATGGTCCATGATCCGGTAACGGGTTCACTTGTGCCTATCGATTTTAAGCATATCACCGATCATGTTCCTGAACTTCTGAAGTTCGGCTATGATCTTCAGTCAGTTTCATTCGATCCGGTCAAGGATTCATCCAATATTGATCCGGGAATATGGATCAAGATGGCTGAAACTATCGAAAAGAACTACGACAATTTCGACGGCTTTGTTGTGCTGCACGGAACAGATACCATGGCATATTCTGCATCAGCTCTCAGCTATATGCTGGAGAATCTCAGAAAGCCAGTTATTTTTACAGGATCGCAGCTGCCAATAGGGCTTCTTCGTACCGACGGCAGAGAAAATCTTATCACCGCAATTGAGATTGCCGCAGCAAAGGAAAACGGATTATCCCTTGTACCTGAGGTTTGTATTTATTTTGATAATGAGCTGACCCGGGGCAACCGTACCACAAAGTTCAGCGCTGAGCATTTTGACGCATTTAATTCGCCGAATTATCCACCACTTGCAGAAGTGGGTCTCCATCTGAAATATAATTACAATCTGATCAGATATTCTGATCCTGATAAGAATCTGATCGTTCATAAGGTTTTCGACACCAATGTGGCAATCCTTAAATTATTTCCCGGGATTGGCCGCAATCTTGTTCAGGCCGTAATAAATACAAAGGATCTTAAAGGACTGATAATTGAAACTTTCGGATCAGGAAACGCACCTACATACCCGTGGTTTATTGAGGAGCTAAGGGCATTTATCAAAAAAGGAGGAATAATATTCAATGTAACACAGTGTCATGGCGGCAGTGTGGAGATGGGCCTGTATGAGACCAGCAGGGAGATGCTTGCTGCGGGTGTTGTAAGCGGAAAGGATATTACCTCTGAAGCATCGGTGACCAAGCTTATGCATCTGCTTGGGGTTTGCAGGTCAGGGGAAGAGGTGGTGAAATGTCTGAGCAAATCGCTGGCAGGGGAGATTACTTGACCCCCTACCCCCTAAAGGGGGTTTTTGACTGGTACGGGGTACGGGGTGCGTGGTAAAAACCCTGTAAAAAATCTTCACATTAAAAAAAATTCGTATTTTGCGCAGCGATTTTTAAAATCAGGAGAGATGCAGGAGTGGTTTAACTGGCACGCCTGGAAAGCGTGTGTTCCTCAAAAGGGGACCGGGGGTTCGAATCCCCCTCTCTCCGCAAAGCCAAAGCAAATCATCCGCCATCCGGCGGATGATTTTTGTTTTCAGAATGACCGAACAAAACTTGTTTTGTGAGGGTCGTGATGAAAACAAAAATTCTGGTTTTTCGGTATGAAAAACCAGATTTGCTTTGGCTTTGCAGGATCCTCCAAAAGGGATCGCCGAAGGCAACCCCCCGGATATAAACCCACCCCAAACCCCTCCCAGGAGGGGATTTTAAAACGAAGCCTGCACCAGGACATTATTTTCGTACCGGTAGTCGCTTAACCTGTAAACGACCGAAGAATCATTTTCAATCTGATAATCCCAGTTGCCACAGGGTCCGGGGGTGGAATACATTCTTTTTAAGTAGATTTTATCTCCGGCTTCGAATTTGCAGTCTTTACCATATGCCGATATTTTCCCGTATGAGCTAAACTGAGTTGTTCTGATCCAGATAAGATGAACTCCGCCGAAGACCTCAGGTCCGGTGTGGTTATAATCAATGAAATTGCCGATACATCTACGGGTAACGGCCAACCCTGAATCATTAAGGTAAGAGTGAGCTTTTTTCCCTGTTGAACACGAGATGATTACACCAGTAATCAGTAAAAATAAAAGTCTTTTCATTTCGGAGTTATGCATTAAGCTAAACCACTGTTTTTCCGGATGATAAATATTATTTACCCGCAAAATCCCGGAATCTTACTTAACTTAAGAAGCGCTTGTTGTCGTAAGCCAGACCATTTTCGCGAAGCCACCAGCGTAATGCTTTGGCAATTTTTCTTCTTTTAAGTAATACTGTTCCGGTTTCGGTTGAGGTAATCCTGTAAAATGTTTTCATGTCTTTTATTTTAAATGCTGTTATCTGTTTCTTATTGATGTAAAATTATAGCACAGAACGATGCATATCAATACGCTAATGCCCAATTAGCGGGGAAATGGAGGGGTATTATGAGCTCTTAGTCTACCAAATCAGGCAGGTTATTTACGGTAAAAAACTGGTGACAAACAGAATCAGCTTATTCGTCAAAAACGGGCTGACATTTACCGGGAATCATGTGAAAATTCAGATTTTCAGGTCATCAGATATCACAAAGCGCTGGATATTTGAATGATAGAGAAGTATTATAATAATTTTTCTGAGAGCTGCAATTTTGACAAACAGAAGGTTTGGAAGGATCAAAATTGATCCCGGAGGCATGATTATGAACATTTTACAGCAGAAAACCTGTTGAGGAACGTCGAAAAGATCGATTTTTCTCCTTACTATATTTAAGAAATGAATCCTTAAAAAGTTGTATGAAACAGACTTTTTTCATACTTTAGTATTGTCTCGTTGTATTTTTAACCTATTTGTTCTGACATGCCAGGTTATCGCCGGCTGATCTGTCATTAGCTGAAAGCGGGGTTTACAGAGTATCTGTTACGTTCAATATACTTAACCAGCCAGCGGGATTACCCGACCTGTGTAATTCCAAGTTATACAAGGATCCGTAATCTGACGGTATTGCCTCCCCCTTCAACATCAGTGAGCTATCATCTAAGTCTGAATATCATAATGTTGTCTCCCCCTCGGCAGGCAAAGCTAACGGGTCATTGGGGTCAGGATAACTGACATCAGTATTGTATCATCAGCAGGTGGAGTTTTTGGGATTCCGGAATTCTTTGCAATTACTTTTTCGCTTATAATCTGAAGATTGTATTTTCCC